>Ga0335081_10005738_pt1 | contig 19659 bp, 17 predicted proteins | sample Lox_Sample_35_FD_206713 | JGI IMG/M metagenome (GOLD analysis project Ga0335081, IMG submission 206713) | Soil microbial communities from Loxahatchee National Wildlife Refuge, Florida, United States - Lox_Sample_3.5 | ecosystem: Environmental > Terrestrial > Soil > Wetlands | place: USA... | reverse complement strand
TCCCGACTTTGCATGATGTTTTTCAACTATCCAACCGCGGGACGTTCGACTATCACATCGAAATCAAGAGCTTTCCCGGCCATCCGCAATTCGCACCGCCGCCTGAGGAGTTCGCACGCCTGGTACTTGAGGAGATTCGCCGGTTTCGACTGGAGCGGCGCGTTGCCGTGCTCTCATTCGATTTCCGAACTCTTGTGGCGATGCGTAAACTCGCGCCGGAGATTCGGCTGTCCGCGCTCACGGAAACGGATCCGCGCGATTTCGCCTTGATCGCGCAAGATGCCGCCGATGCGGAGATTGTCTCACCGGCCGTCCATCTGGCAACGGGGGAGAAAGTGGCAGCGGCGCATGCAGCCGGCCTTCCAGTCGTGCCGTGGACCGCGAATGCGCCGCAGGATTGGGAACTACTGATCAAGGCTCAGGTGGATGCGATTGTGACTGACGATCCGGCCGCGCTGATCGAATATCTTGAACAGCGCGGCCTACGCTAAACCACAGGCCGGGAGGCCTGTGCTACTTCGCCGGTGTCAGCTCGGCGTACAACTGCGTGATGAACCGCTGCGTCGTCTCGGCTGAATTGGCGACCTTGGAATCGAAATCGGCTGTTGGCTTCGCGGCCAGAACATCATCCTGGCTCTTTCCTTGGCTGATCAGTTGCGCCACCCGGTCGCGCACGGTCAAAAGCATATCGCGGTGCGCCATCACAGCGGTGCGATCCACGGTGGGGCCATGCCCGGGGATGATCTTCGTGTTCGGCCCGGAACGCGCGATGATCTGGCCTAAGCCGTCGATCATGCCATTGAGGCTGCCGCCATTGACGCGGTCAATGTTGGGATATTGGATGGACCGGTAGAAGTCGCCGGACATGATTATATCCGCGTGCACGAAACGAACCATGGTGTCGCCATCGGTGTGAGCCGCGGGGATCGGAATCAACTGCACATCTTCGCCATCCATATGGAACGTGATCGGCCCGTTGTACGTGATCATGGGGAGACCGGGCGCCTTGGTGGGCGGGGGAGTAGTTCCGTTCGCAGCCGGAGACGGATGCATGAGCCGGTTGCGAAGCTGTTCGCGCGCCAGAATCGTTACGCCCATCTTGCCGAAATTTTCGTTGCCGCCGGTGTGGTCACCATGGACGTGCGTATTGACCATGAATTTGATCGGCAGAGGAGAAATGGCGTGAATAGCGGCGGCAATCTTCTCCGACAGTGGCGCAAATTGCGAATCCACCATGAAGATTCCATCCGGCCCGGTCAGCACGCCGATCGTGCCGCCCTGGCCTTCGAGCGTATAGAAATTGTCTGTGATCTTAGTGGTCTTGATCTGGACCTTGCTGAAGTCCTGCTGCTGCGCGGGGGCATTGGCGGAAATGGCCAACAGGGCCAGCACCGCAACCAGCATGGGAATTGCAGTTCGTTTCATCGGAGGTACTCCTTCTGAGAAATGGATTCTCGCATGATAACAGGTCCCAGTGCCGATGGTCGCGCCCGTAGCGTTGCCCGCAACAGCGCCGTCACTTCAGAATCGCGCGCGCGCAGTTGTATCCCGGAGCCCCCATGACGCCGCCGCCCGGATGCGCGCCGGAGCCGCACAGGAAGAGGCCGCGAACCGGAGTCCGGTAACGCGCCCAGCCGGCCAGAGGCCGCATCACAAACATCTGGTCCAGGCTCATTTCGCCGTGAAAGATGTTACCGCCGGTGATGCCGAACCGGCGCTCCAGGTCGAGCGGTGTAAGCACCTGCCGCGCCTCAACGATCGAACGGATGTTGGGGATGTACTCTTCGAGCAGGCTGATTACGCGGTCTCCAAAAGGTTCGCGTAACTCGTCCCAACTTCCCTCGCGCAACGTGTAGGGGGCGTATTGCAGAAAGATCCCCATGATGTGATGGCCAGGGGGAGCGAGCGACGGATCGTACATCGTCGGAATCGTGAGCTCCAGCAGCGGACGCTCGGAGGGGCGTCCATATTTGGCATCGTCCCAGGCTCGCTCCACATACTCGATGTCGGGACAAATGTGCATGGTGGCGCGATGGTGCGGACCCGGGGCTCCCGGAAACGCCGCGAACTCGGGCAGCCCGGAGAGCGCCAGGTTGATCTTGGCGCTGGTTCCTTCGATGCGAAAGCGGTGAATGCCGGCCACGAAATCCGCGGGTAGGGCACTCTCTTCGAGCAGCTTCAGAAACGTTACCTTGGGATCGAGGTTGGAAGCGATCACCGCGGCCTCGATCTCTTCTCCGGTTTCGAGAGCCACCGCATAAGCCCGGCCCCCACGCACCAGCACCTTGGCAACCGGCGCGTTGGTCCGGATCTCAGCTCCCGAAGCGCGAGCCGACGCGGCAATGGCTTCCGATACCGCACCCATACCGCCGCGCACGAATCCCCATAAGCCGCGATGTCCGGCGACGCCGCCCATGCAATGGTGGAGCAGGATGTACGCTGTGCCGGGTGAGCGCGGGCCGCCATTGGCGCCGATCACACCATCGGTCGCCAGCGTAACTTTCACCTGCTCCGATTCGAACCACTCATCCAGGAATTCGGCGGCGCTCTGTGTGAAGACCTTCACCAGCGCCACCAGGTCGCGTCCGCCGAGCCCACGCAGGCGTCCGGCGATTCTTAGATAGTCGACGAAATCGAGCGGGCCGTGCGGCGGAAACTGCGGAGGTGTTGTGAGCAGCAGCCCTTCCACCACTTGCGAGATCCGCTCGAGCTGATCTTCGTAAGCGGGATAGACTTCGGCATCGTGCTGGGAGAACTTGGCGATCTCCGCCAACGTCTTGCCGCGATCCTGCCACATGAAGAAATGGCGGCCGTCTGGAAACACGGAAAAGAACGCTGGGTCTTTGGCGTCCACGTGGTAGCCGAAGCGCTCGAGCGCCAGCTCGCGCACGATCCGTTCCTGGAGGAGGCTCGAAAGGTATGCCCCGGTGGAAACCTGGTACCCGGGCCAGACCTCTTCCGTAACGGCGCAGCCACCCACCATTTCGCGGCGTTCCAGCACGAGCACTCTTCGTTTCGCCCGCGCCAGGTAGGCTGCCGTGACCAGACCGTTGTGACCACCGCCGATAATGATCGCGTCGTATTTCGGCATCTCTCAGCGCTTGCGAAGAGCCACGACTGCCAGTGGCGGCAGCGTAATCGAGATGCTGTGCGCCCGGTTATGCTTGGGCACGCGCCGCGACTGGATGAGCCCCGCGTTCCCGGCATTCGAGCCTCCGAACAGCGCCGAGTCGGTGTTCAGGATCTCCTCGTACGAGCCTTCTTCGGGAACCCCAAACTGATAGCCAGGCCGCGGCACGGGCGTGAAATTGCAGCAGAAGAGCAGAAAATCGCTCGGGTCTTCCCCACGCCGGATAAACGCAATCACCGAGTTATCGGCGTCGTGGAAATCGACCCACTCGAAACCGGAGTGGTGGAAGTCCACCTGGTAGAGCGCCGGGTTCGCACGATAGAGCCGGTTCAATTCGCGCACCAGGTCCTGCAGCTTGCGGTGGTAATCGAACGCCAGCAGGTCCCAGCGCACACCCTGATGGTAGTTCCACTCCTCCCGTTGCCCGATCTCCTGTCCCATAAAGAGAAGTTTCTTGCCCGGATGCGCCCACATGTAGGCCAGAAACGCGCGCGCGTTGGCGAACTGCCGCCACTCATCGCCCGGCATCTTACTCAACAGCGATCCTTTTCCGTGGACCACTTCATCGTGTGAGATGGGAAGCACGAAGTTCTCCGTGAACGCATAGAGCAGACCGAAAGTGATGTGGTTGTGGACGAACTTGCGGTGTACGGGATCTTTGCTGAAGTAATCCAGCATGTCGTGCATCCAGCCCATGTTCCATTTCATGGTGAAACCGAGGCCGTTGAGATAGACGGGCTTCGAGACCCCCGGAAATGCGGTGGATTCCTCAGCCACCGTGAACGCGCCCGGGATGCTGTGCGCCAGTTCGTTGAAGCGGCGCAGCAGGTCGATCGCCTCCAGGTTCTCGTTGCCGCCGTATTTGTTGGGGATCCACTCGCCCGGCTTGCGCGAGTAGTCGAGATACAACATCGAGGCGACGGCATCCACACGCAGCCCGTCGATGTGATACTCCTTCAGCCAGAAAAGCGCGTTGGAAATCAGAAAGGCGCGCACTTCCGAGCGGCCGTAGTTGAAGACCAGCGTTCCCCAGTCGCGGTGCTCGCCCAGGCGCGGGTCGGCGTGTTCGTAGAGCGCCGTACCGTCGAAATAAGCGAGGCCGTGCGCGTCCTTGGGAAAATGCGCTGGAACCCAATCGACGATGACGCCGATTCCCGCCTGGTGGCAGGCATCCACAAAGAACTTGAAGTCGTCGGGGGTCCCGAAGCGCGAAGTGGGCGCATAGTAGCCGATGATCTGGTAGCCCCACGAGCCGGAAAACGGATGCTCCATGATGGGCAACAACTCGATGTGCGTGTAGCCCATCCTCTTTACGTATTCCACGAGATTCACCGCCAGCTCGCGGTACGTGAACGGCTGTCCGTATGGGCCGCGCAACCACGATTCGAGATGGACTTCATAGATCGCAACCGGGGACTTGAGCCAATCGGTGCGCGGGCGAGCCGTCATCCAATCCGCATCGTTCCACTGGTATTGGTGGATATCCCAGACGACCGAAGCCGATTTCGGCGGCGTTTCGCAATAGAACGCGAAGGGATCGGCCTTGAGCTGCTTGTACCCCACGAATCGCGAGCGTACGAAATACTTGTACGCGACGCCTGGCCCGAGTCCCGGAAGAAAGATCTCCCAGACCCCCGTATTGCGGCGCCGCATGGGGTGGCGCCGAATGTCCCAATCGTTGAAGTCGCCCGCTACCGAAACCGTCTCGGCATTGGGCGCCCAGACACCGAAGCGCACGCCGGCCACGCCCTCGGCGCACGTGACACGCGCGCCGAGCAGATCGTAGGCTTGGTTGAGAGTTCCTTCGCCGTACAGGTAGAGATCGCGGTCGGAAAGCTGAGGAGGAAACCGGTAGGGGTCCTCGAGTTCCACCTCACCGCCGTTCCACAAGCGTGCGCGGATCGTATAGCGTTGCGGGTGGCCGTCGAGCGACGCCTCAAAAAGGCCATCGCCGTGCTTCTTCGACATGACGCAGCGCTGATCGCCGCTGATTACCTCCGCCGATTCAGCCTGCGGCAGGAAGGCACGAACCTCCCAGCGCTCGGGAGCGCCCTTCTTGCGGACGCTGTGAGGACCCAGGATACGAAAAGGGTCGGCGTGATATCCTCCAACAATTGCTTCGATGTCCTGCGCGGTCATGAGGGCCTGACACCAAGTATGGCGGATTTCCTCGAAACGATGCCGAAAGCCGAGCTGCATCTGCACCTCGAAGGTTCGGTGGAACCCGAAACGCTGCACGAGCTCGACCCGGCCACGCCCATCGAAGAGTGCCGCGCCATCTATTCGTATCCCGATTTCGACGCGTTTCTGAAGGCCTTCGGCGCCGTTGGAAAACGCTTGCGCACGCCCGAGGACTACGCGCTAGTCACACGCCGATTGCTCGAGCGCCTGGCGGCACAGAACGTTCGCTACGCCGAAATCATACTCGCAGCAGGCGTGGTGCTCTGGAAGGAGCAGGAGTTCGCCCCGATCTTCGACGCCGTCTCGGACGCAGCGCGCGATGCGGCCGTGGAGGTGCGCTGGATCCTGGACGCGGTTCGCCAGTTCGGTGTGGAACCTGCGATGCGCGTGGCGGAACTGGCGGCAGAACGAATGGACCGTGGTGTGGTGGCCTACGGAATCGGCGGCAGCGAAGAACGCGGCCCGGCCGAGTGGTTTACGGAAGTCTTCGCGTTTGCGCGCCGCGCCGGGCTCCGGCTGACGGCCCACGCTGGGGAAAGCATGGGCCCGGAATCCGTCTGGGCCGCCCTCCAATTGGGCGCCGAGCGCATCGGCCACGGGATCGCATCGGTCCATGACCCTGCATTGATGCGCCACCTGCGCGACCAAGACGTCCCGCTCGAAATCTGTATCACCAGCAACCTGGTCACCGGCGTCGTGAAGCACGTGGAAGACCACCCCATCCGGCGACTGTACGATGCCGGCGTCCCGATTGTGCTGAACACCGACGATCCGGCCATGTTCCGCTGCTCGCTGACCGAAGAGTACCGCCTGGCCGCGCGTGTGTTCGGGTTCAGTGAAAACGAGCTGGGCACAATCGCGCAGAACGGGTTTCGATATGCGTTCGGTAGAACTGCTAAGATATCTCTAGGAGATATCTAATGCGGTCGATTGCGCTGAAACTCCCGGATGAGTTGCTGGAGGAAAGCGCCCGCTTGGCGAACCGGCTAAAGCTCACCCGGGCCGAATATATTCGCAAGGCAATCCTGCGTATGAATCGTAGGACCGCTGCTAAGTTCCGCGCAGAGCGCCTGGCTGCGGTCTCAAAACGTGTCCGCGGCGAGAGCATGGCCGTCAATGCCGAGTTTGCCGCGATCGAGCGCGATCCCGATGCCTAATCGGGGCGAAATCTGGCTGGCTAATCTGAATCCTCGTCACGGTACGGAACCAGGTAAGACGCGCCCCGTGCTCATCGTTCAAGCTCAGGCGCTTCTCGACGCCGAACATCCCTCAACCTACGTTGTGCCGCTCACGACCAAGATAATCGACGATGCCGGGCCCCTGCGAATTCGCATCCGGGCCGGCGGCCAGTTGGCGCGTGATTCCGATCTCCTGATGGATCAGCTCCGCGCGATCGACAACAGCCGCCTGGTGCTCGGACCGCTTTCTCGGGTCTCACACGCCATCATGAAGAATGTCAGCGACGCTTTGGCCGAGTTGCTCGGAATGGGAAACTGATCGGATCAACGGCCCCGGCTGCTACTGCTGCGGCGTGTCCTGCAACACCCGATCGAGCGCCGCAGCGTCTTTCGCTCTGCCCTCCTCTTCCAACTGCCGGGCTTTCGATTCCACGGCAACACGGATCGTCTTGTCGTTCGGTGCTGCCGCCAGAGCCTGGCGGTAGTTTTCGATGGCCTCTTCGCTCTTGCCGGCGCGCAGCAAAGCACTGGCCAGGTTGAGCCGCGCGCCCGCGAAATCGGGCCGCTCCGCGAGCGCCAGCCGGAACTGCTCGATCGCCTCCGGCACACGGCCCACGCGCGCCAATGCGGTGCCGAGCAGGTCGTGAGCGTCCGCTCGATTCGGTTCGATCCGTACCGCCGTTTCGAGCATGGCCACCGCGCCCGAAACGTTCAGGCGAGCCAGGGCCAGCACCCCCAGGTTGAAGTTGGCCAGAAAATCATGGGGATACTTTTCCAGCCGATGCCGCATCACGGCCTCCTGCAGCTCCAGGTGCCGGTCGGCCGCATCGCGCGGCAGCAGTTCCAGCCAAAGATGGGCCATTTCGTCGGTGGATTGATCGCCGCTGGTCACCATGCGCGGCGGATGATTCGGATTCCGAACATTGGCCGCAGAGTTGTCGTAGTGGTAGCGCATAGAGATCACCGCTCCTTTGGGCAGCGCAAGCGGCTCACGATAGTAAAACACCGACTGCCAACTGAAATTCCAATCCGGAATGCGGATGAGCCATTTGCGGCTGCCATCCGGCAGTGTGGCGAACGCCTCCAGCAGCTTTCCGAGATAATGCGCGTGCGGATAGATCGCGAGTACATCCATTGCCATAGGCACGCGGAAATCATCGGAGACGACGAAATCGCGCGCACCAGCGGGGATGCGGAGTGCGCGATCGTTTTCCAACTGGACCAGCAAAGGATAATGCGTGGGCGGCTTATCGGTGAAGTAGAGCCCGATCGAAGGACGCACCTCTTCGGACATTCCCACAGGATGCAGGTGAGTGTTTAGCACGAGCGTGTCGCCCGGATTCAGACGCCATGCGAAACCATCCGGCTCGACATGCGGCAGCGCGCCCGGTTTCCAGAACAGAAAGTGGCCGTCCGGATCGTAGGGGTTACGCATGATGGTAAGATCCATCCCCGGAAAACCGCTGGCATCCGGAGCGGCCGTGCGCCGCACCGCGCCGGCGCGATCGACGAACAGGTTGGCATGATGGACGGCGCTGCGATTGCCGGGGCGAATCTCCACGGCGCGGACGAAACGCGGTATTGCCAGTCCGGGCGTGAACACAAAGTTCCAAAAAGTATCCGGTCCCGACGCCGGCGCAGTGATCGAACCGGCGGCGTCCAGCACCAGATCGGGCTGGCCGAGTTGCCAGCCATCTTGGAACTCGGGCGCCACAGGGGCTTTTTCCCGCGACCCTTCCGGTGAACCCGCAGCCACCCAATCAGCGATGTGGCGGATCTGCTCGGGGCTTAACCGCAGCTCGCCGGCGAAATCGCCGTGCCCCGGCTCGGGCAGCCAGGGAGGCATATAACGGCTGCGTGTCACCGTCACGATCAACGCCGCACGTTTCTTCACATCCTCGTAAGTGAGAAGGGAAAACGGTCCCGTCCCGCCGGGGTGATGGCAAGGGGCGCAGAACTGGTAGACGATCGGCGCAATAACGCGCGCGAACGTCGGCGGCGGCTCGGCAGCGCCGTACGCCGCTCCAAACGCAATCCACGCGATGGCGATTGCCCGAACTCCCATGTCCCTTATGGTAGTTCGACGCGCCTCAACCCGCGCGCAGTTCCACGATTAGCGCATCAAGCGCAATGGTCTTCTGAATATTTCTGCGAACCAGCTCAGCCAGCTCATCCGCCTGCGCCACTGCCTTGCGGATCCACGGGAACTGCAGCTTGCCGGCGAGAATCTCCAACTCGCGGTGAATGTCCTGGTTGCGGATTTCACCGCCGCCTTCGCGCAGCACCAGCAGGTCGCGCAGCAGCCCGTAGAGCACCGCCAGGTAGAAATCCAGCTTCTCGTTCTTGCTGCGTCCGATCGTCTCGGAAACCGGCAGCCACGTGGCGAACGGCGCCACGCCCGCGGCCGTCTTCAGAAGCGCCAGCATAGCGCTGCGGCGCTTATCGTAGGTTTCCAGGTCAAGTGAGACCGCCAGGCCAGGGCTTCCCGCTGCCAGCGCGATGCGCCGCTCGGCTTCCTCCAGTTTCCGCGCCTCGACGAACTTGCTCATTTCTTCGCGCTGTAGCGGGGCAAACGCGAACGGCACAGCCCGGCTTCGAATGGTGGGCAGCAAGTCATAGGCATTCTCGGCCGTCATGATCAGAATTAGATGCGGCGGCGGCTCCTCCAGAGTCTTCAATAACGAATTGGCGGCCTGATCGTTGGCGCGGTCCACGTGGTCGATCAGAAAAATGCGCCGGCTGCCTTTGTGCGGCAGATATTGAGCCAGCTCTTTCAGATGCCGCGTCTGCTGAATTGAGATCTGCCGCAAAGGACCGTCCGGGGCAAAGGTGACAAAGTCCGGGTGCGTCGCAAAGAGCAGGGGGTTCTCGTTGCGTTTTTCCGCCGGCCACCGCTCGCGGTCCGCAACGGTCTCCAGGTTGTCGGGAAGGCTCAAATCGTCACGCTCGATCAGTTCCGCATGTCCCAGCAACTGCGCTCCGAGGCGCCGCGCCAATGTGGCTTTGCCCACGCCTTCCGGCCCGGAGAACAGCAGCGTCTGGGCCAGGCGCCCGCGCGCAACCATTTGCTCGAGCGCCCGGACCACGCCCGGATTGCCCCAGAAGTTCTCAAACATGGATGCTCACCGCCTTCCATACCTCTCGTTCCACCTCATCCATCGCCTTACTGCCGTCGATCCGGCAAATCCGCTGCCGCTCGCGCACAGCCAGCGCCTGGTAGGCGTCATACACCTTACGGTGGAACTCGAGCGACTGCTCGTCCATCCGGGTTTCGCTGCCGCCTCCAGCCGCATTCCGCGAATGTGCCCGCGCCAGGCTGGTTTTGACATCGATGTCGATCAGCAGCGTCAGATCGGGCTTCAGCCCGCGGCAAGCGATCCGGTCGAGAGCCAGCACCACGTCGGCTCCCAAGCCTCGGCCGCAACCCTGGTATGCCAGCGTCGAATCCGTAAAGCGATCGGCCAGCACAATCTCGCCACGATCGAGCGCCGGCAGGATCGTTTCATCCACGTTCTGCGCCCGCGACGCAAAGTATAAGAGCAACTCTGCGGTAGGGCTGAGTTCCTGATTTACCGCGTCGAGCAGAATCTGGCGGATCTTCCGCCCGATTTCCGTCCCACCCGGCTCGACGGTCTCGAAAACGGTTTTGCCGCGCGCGCGCAGGCGCTCCGCCAAGCGGCGCATTTGCGTGGTCTTGCCGGAACCGTCCAGGCCTTCGAAGGTTACGAACAGGCCGCGCGTGAGCATCAGGAATTCCCATTGTAAGAAAGCTGTGGACCCACGGCTATAATAAAGTCGTGCCTAAACCCAAGGAGCTCGAGTGGCGCTTGCAGCGTACCGAGCAACAGCTCCGCCTCTTCCAAAAGATCAGCCGGTTCATGGTGCGGGAGATGAGCTTGCAGGAGGTCCTGCAGGGCGTCGTGGCGCTGGTCGTGGAGTTCACGCAATGCGACTCCTGCTTCGTCTACCTGCTGGATAACGAAGAGCTGGTGCTGTGCGCCTCCAATACGCCGCACCCCTCCACCATCGGCAAAGTGCGGCTGCGCTTGAACGAAGGTCTCACGGGTTGGGTCGCCCGGGAACGGAAACTTCTGGCCATCTCGCGCGAAGCGTACAACGATCCACGGTTCAAGAGTTTCGGCGAACTGCCGGAAGATACGTTCGAGGCTTTCCTTTCGGCTCCGGTAATCGCGCGCAATCGGGTGGTTGGCGTGATCAACGTGCAGCATCGCGTTCCACATCCCCACACCGGAAGCGAGATGGAGGTCCTGACCACCGTCGGCGAGCAGGTCGGATGCGTGCTCGTCCTGGCTCGCATGGCGCCCACAGCGGTTCAGTCGGCTAACCACGCGGAGCTGGTTTTATCGTCCGGGCCAGTGCAGATCAAACAATAGCCCCACCACCCGTTTTATACACAGTTATTTCACGTAGAACAGGCCTAACTCACTGATTCAACTGCGTTAGAAAATTGAGGAAAAGGTGACTGTTCGATAACAATTCCGTTGACGAAACTCACAGGCGGGAGCATAGTGGGGAAGGTTCCAAGAGGTTTGAGGAACAGCAAGCCTCCGGAAAGGTAGCGAACTTGGAGCATTGATCCGCTCTCACCGACTAGCAATAGAAAGACGGGAGCGGGGAGCGAAGAGAAATCGGGCGTATTCGGAAGGTGGACTGATCGGCATCGGTTCCGGCAGAACGCTTTGATCCCGAGGGAGGTAAAATTCCCGAAGGGGAGTGGAGGCCGTGAGAAGAGGTTGATCGGGCGCAGCAGCAAGCAGGCCACGGGCAGAAGCGAGGAGACGGCCGGCAGCGGGGCGAACCGCAGCCGGTAGTGGAGCAGGAAGCCGAACGAGCTTGCAAGCGGTTGTGCGGGACGCGAAGGAGCAGGCCAGGAACATCGATCCTGGAATGGAGCCGGTGAAAGCCGGAACCGTTGTAGGGGAGCGAAAGGCCGTTACGAGCGACCGGTCCTGTTTTGGAGAGAGCAAGCGGCGCGCCAGGAAGCATTGAAGCTGGTGGCGGGGAAAGAAAACGCCACGAGTGGAGCAGAGAGGCAAAAGCGCACAGCGCTCCAGAACACAGAGCTCAGTGCCGTGCATGCCGGCGGAGAGCGAAGCTGGAAATCAGGTCACTTGGAACCATTGTCTTTTTGGGGGGCGTCCGCTTAGATTACCAGGCTGCGGAAAAAGCGCACCAAGCCTCCGCCCCCAGGGTCGCGGCTCGGTAACTGCCTTCAGCAGCCTGCTAGGTTCGTGCCGGCACGGAACGGCGCTGCTCCGCTACATAGCGCTCCACAAACCCCTCAAAAGCTTTCTCGAGCGCATTACACACGCGGTCCGGCCCCTTCACCGATTTGGTTTCGATCCGGCTAACCGGCAATAGATTGCGCGTCGTGGAGGTGATGAACACCTCATCGGCGCTTTCGAGATCGGCCGGCAGCAAGGTCTTCTCGCTGATCCCGATTCCGGGAACCCGGACCTCGCTCAACAGGACTTCCCGCGTGATGCCCGGCAGGCAGCCGGAGCTCACGGGTGGCGTCCAAACCTGGTTGCCCTTCGCCACGAAGATGTTGGCAGAAGTACACTCCGACACCTCGCCCCGTTCGTTGAGCAGGATCACTTCATCGAAGCCGCGCGCCTGGGCCGATTCGAGCCACGTCAGATTCATCGCCCAGGAAATGATTTTGGTGCCGGCGAACTCGCAGGCCGCATGGCGTGCGTCCTTCACGTAGGACAGCTTCACCGACGCCCCCCACCGTTTGGTATCCGCGGTGAGCGCAATTAGATCGCTCGGCCGTCCAGTCGAAGGGCCCTCCCACATACCTCCGCCATTACGCACGATCACCATCCGAAGCGTCGAATGGTGAGCCTGGTTGGCTTCGATCAGCTTAAGCAGTTGGCCTCGCACCGATTCGGCATCGCCCGGCAGCGCGATATGGAAAGCCGCAGCGTCGCGGGTAATCCGCGTCCAGTGACGTTCGAAAGCGAAAGGGACGCCGTCGATCACACGGATCGTCGAGAAGACACCCCAGCCGGAAAGCAGACCGACTTGTCCGGCGGATAACACCTGCGCGGAGGCTTCCCGGATGCCGTCGTTGTGAACGATATAACGGTGGAGCACGAAGCCATTCTACCGCGCGGCTCCGTTTGGCTGGCCTCGCGAATCGCTTAGGATGGAAAGGAATGTCTTACGACGTAGTCATTGCGGGAGCCGGTATCATCGGCAGCTCCATCGCCTGGCGGCTGGCGCAGGGCGGTTTGCACGTAGCGCTGTTCGACGCCGGCAGGATGGGGAACGAGGCCAGCTCGGCCGGAGCCGGGATGCTGGCGCCCGGCGGTGAAATCGAGGGGCGGTCGCCTTGGAACGACTTCGCGCTCGAAAGCCTGCGGCTCTACCCCGATTTTGTCGCCGAGCTCCATTCCGATTCCGGATGTGCCATCGATTTCCAGGTGCTCGGGGCCGTCGAATTGGCGCTTTACGAAGACCAGTGGAGGGCGCTCGAGGCGCGGGCCCGGGTGCAGGCGTCGCTCGGAATTCCTTCGATTCCGATGTCCCCGAACGATCTCAAAAAGCAGGTTGCGCTGGGGCTACGGGAAGCGGCGGGCGCGCTTTTCTACCCAAAGGATGCGCACGTCGATCCTCGCCAGGTGATGTACGCCCTGCGATCCGCCTGCCTTAAGCGTGAGGTAGCCATTCTGGAAGGCGTTCGCGTCAAGGAGATGCGGCCCAAGCGGAATTCTGTCGAGGTCTTGACCGATCAGGGGGTGATCGAGTCGGCTGCCGCGGTTCTGGCGGCGGGCGCCTGGTCGAGCGAGATCACAGTGGCCGGCCAGTCGCTACCGCGCGCTTACCCGGTCCGCGGCCATTTGATCGGGTTTCGTCTCGAACCTGGTTCAGTCGGCTCCATCGTCCGGCAGGGGCAGACGTACCTGCTGCAGCGCACGAATGGCTTCACCATAGCCGGTTCCTCTGCGGAGCACGCCGGATTTAACCGGTCCGTGGATATGGTCACCGCCGGCCAGATCCATGCCCGCGCCGCTGAGCTCCTACCGGCCTTGGGGATGTTGATGCCGGAGGAGCGCTGGGTAGGATTTCGCCCGGCTGTGGAGGGCGACACCCCTGCAGTAGGCCGCGCCGGCTCGCTGCCGCTCTGGCTCGCTTATGGCCACTATCGGAACGGCATCCTGCTGGCTCCTGCCACCGCCGAACGAGTGGCCCGCGAGATCATATCCAGCTCGGGAAAGAGTTCGTCCTGGCTTGGCGGCATGCGCTGATCAGTTCGGGTAGCCGTTGCCGCCGCTCCACCAACTGGGTCAGCATCCGCTCCAGCTCGTCTTCTTCATCCGCAATCCAAGCGGCGGGAATGCGCTTCCACGCCCGGTCTATCACCTCCTCGGGAAAATTCATGACCTGCTCGAGCCACGGCTGAAAGTCGTCCAGCGACCGCACCGATTGATAAACGATGGGCCGCGCATACAGGCCCTGCACGGCGCTCTCGGGAAAGTCCCAGTGAGGACCATTGAACGTGTAACCGTGATCGATCATCCGCGCGATGAATCCCGGCCTCAAAACGTGCTCGTTGCCGGCCAGGGCCGCTCCCTGGCGCACCAGCGCGCGGTAAAACACGGATTGCCGGCCATCGGCATTAGCGGCCCACTTGTCGAAGACCAGGATGGCCCGGAAATCATCCAGGTTCAGGACCTTTTCGAGCAAACTATCGGGAAGAAAATCGTAGAGTGCGAGCCTTCCGGGATCTCCGGGATAGCGTGAGCCGAAATGCCAGCCGGGTTCCACGTCTGTTCGGCGCGTGCCGATGCTGATGTGGATCTCCGGGTTTGCGGCCAGAAATTGAGGCGTCACCTCGATGACCGCGCTCTCCGGCGTGGCGATTTTCAGGTATTCGAGAAATGTCGCTGAAAGCAGCTCGTTGACCAGGACGCGGTGATGCTGCGGATTATTCCGGAACTTGACGACGTACCAATTGCCATCGTCCGCCTCCAGCAGGTGTGCCTGGGCGCCTCCTCGCATTTTTCGCACGTGCCGGACGGCGGTGAGCGGCATGGAAAGACGCGGCGGCAGGACTGGGCCAATCGGTAGGGCCGCGATACACTAGAGTTTTATCACACGGAGGAAGCAACGACTCATGGCAGAACCAGGTCCCCCCACTGAAACCGCCGTAGAAACCGCTCCCGCCACCGGGCCGGCGCGAAGCTCGGACGAAGTCGCCCTGGAACTGATGAAGTTCATCGCGGTTTCGACCGGTTACGGCCGGGCAACGTATTCCTCGACTGGATTCTCGGGCAAGCCGGTCGTGCGTTCGTCGGAAGAACAGGTCGACGCACTTCTGGAGCTGTTCGAGCGTTGCCGGCGTGCGGTTAAAAAGGACTCCTGAGGGGACGATGATCGGGAACCAGGGGCAGGCCACGATTCCCGTGACCCACCCGGAGTTCCAGCGAAACTTCGCAACGCTATTTTAGCGGCGCTTTCCGCCCTTCTTGGCAGCCTTTTTAGCGGTCTTCTTGGCGGGAGCTTTTTTCGCGGCCTTCTTAGCCGGGGCTTTCTTGGCAGCCTTTTTGGCGGCTTTCTTGGCAGGAGCTCGCTTGGCCGCTTTCTTGGCTGGCACCTTCTTGGCGGCCTTCTTAGCTGGTGCCTTCTTGGCGGCTTTCTTGGCAGGGGCTTTCTTCGCTGCTTTTTTGGCAGGAGCTTTCTTCGCCGCTGCTTTCTTAGCCGGAGCCTTCTTTGCGGCCGCCGCCTTCTTCACCGGCTTTTTAGGAGGAACAGCTACCACTTCCTCTACGGTCTCAATCACGGCCGAGAAGGCAGGTGTCGGCTCGACTATGGGAGGCGGAGCGATGGATTCGATTTCTTCGTCGTCGTCATCCTCGTCCTCGTCGAATTCGTCGAGCTTCGCGTCGAGTTCCGAGTGTTCTTCGTCTTCGTAGTCGTGAAAGTCTTCCATCTCGTCATCCTCAGCAGCACATTGTGGGCTATCAGTCATTAGACCAGCCTCCAGTAGTCACCTTCAATCACCCATAGAATACCCCTTTTTCCGAGGGAGGCAATAGAAAAAAACGGATTGGCCGAAAATTGTGTGTGGCCTACCGCGAAGCGGTACGGGTGAGAATCGCCGGTCCCTGATGAGCGGTTCGCACGGGCGCAGGACGCTTACTTTTGCCGGTTGTGGAAGCACGCCGCACACTGGAACCGCGATGCGTTGCAGAACGCGCCACTGCCGTATGCCGGGCGGGCGGGTCTGCGCGAACAACTGCAGGGATAATCAACCGGTCGCCTTCCACGGCATCGGCCTTGTCCAATTTGTTGGCCGACATGATCACAGCTGCCGTCATTCCGTATTGTTTCCCGATCGAGGCCAGTGTTTCACCGGTAGCAACCCGATGCATGCGCCAGGCGGTGCGATGTTCGGGGGGAACCAACTGAAGCGTCGCCATCAGTTGGTTGCCGGCGCCTTTCGGCACATGTACGGCAAATCCCTCGGGGGCAACATTTCTTAAGACCGCCGGATTGAGCGCCAGCAATTCGGAAACGGGGGTCTCGGTCAGATCTGCAATCAAAGACAGGCTGGTCGGGGCCGTGATTTCTACGGTGTCGTACTCCGCCGGCGGATTCATGGAAACGCCTGTTAACCCATATTCGGCGGCGTTCTTTTCCATGATGGTCATGGCCAGGATGATGGGCACGTAGTTGGTGGTTTCGATCGGCAATTCGCCACGGTTTCGCAGTTCCCAGAAATCCGCGTATCCGGTTCGTTCCACGGCGCGCTCCACGACTCCCGGGCCGCAGTTGTAAGCCGCGATCGCCAGATACCAGTCGCCGAATTCGTTGTACAGATCGTGCAGATGGTGCGCAGCAGCGCGCGTAGCCTTCTCCGGATCCATCCGGTCGTCGGTGTAGTGGGTCTGCAGTAATCCGTACTGCTGGCCGCGCCAGGCCAGAAATTGCCACATCCCACCCGCAGCCTTGCGGGAGACTGCACGGGGGATGAATCCCGACTCCGCCTGGGCCAAGTGGATCAGCTCCTGGGGGACTCCTTCTTCATCAAGGATGCGCTGGATCATGGGACGGTAGCGGCCAGATCGCTCCATTCCGGCTTCCAGGGTTTTCCGTCCGCGCCCTTCGAAAAAATGAATGTAGCCGAGAACCGGGTCGGTCACCATCAGGGGCAACTGCGACACCGTGGCAGCAACCTGGTCTCGAACTCTGTCCTTCAGCCGCGGGTCGACCGGGAAAGTCATGTTCAGGATGTCTTCGAGCGGCGCCTTCTCGAATCCCGCCTCTTCGACGTTGGCCGAAGCTCCCAATCCCACCAGATCGAACCGATGTATGGAATCTATCATTTCTTCCAGGCGCTTCTCATAATCCTGCCGATCTGCCGGATTCTGTTCGGACGCTTCGAGCATCCAATCGATAGCGTGATCGAACTCAAGCCGGGCGTTGACCACATCGTTGGCCTGGTAGAGCTTCTTGCCGCGCTGGAACGCCTGGTCGGCCCGTTGAATCAGGGCGTCGCCGCGCGAACGGCGGGGCGGAACGAGTGCTGAGGTGGCGAGGAAGGGGAGGTCTTGCAGGTAAACATTGGGCAAGAGCGCCGGTGGATCGGCGATTTCGACGGCGGCCGCTGCGGTACGAGGCGCGGGCGGCAAGAAGGACATCTGGAACTTGGAAGGCTGGGGAACGCCGCAAGAGATGCTGGAGAGAAGACCGGCCAGAATGGAAAAATAGAATAACGCCTTCGTTCGATTGTCCATTACACTCTCGAACTACAGAAAATAAACCACTTAACTAACGGGGCGGCACCCGTTTTCGATCCTCTAGAGTACTATAGGACCAGAGCGGATGCAACAACTCCTGTTGCAATCCGTACCTTCCCCCTACCTGCGCTGCTACCTAGATCACGATTCCTCTTCTTCTTCCTCTCCAGCCTTAGCGGCCTTAGCTGCCGCTATGATCTTATCGGCTTGAAGTTGCGGGACATAATCGTAGTGGTCGAACTCCATGGTGAAAGAGGCCCGACCCTGGGTCATAGCCGTGAGGTCGCTTTGGTAATTCAGCATCTCCGCCATAGGGACCTGCGCCCGTATGAACTGGGTGCTTCCCTTAGTCTCCATCCCGGAGATCCGCCCGCGCCGTCCGTTAAGGTCTCCCATCAGGTCGCCTGCGTATTCCACCGGAGCCTGGATCTCGACATTCATCACCGGCTCGAGTAGAGCCGGCTTGGCTTGTTCCATGGCAGCCTTAAACGCTTTCCGGGCCGCCAGCTTGAACGCCAATTCCGACGAATCCACGTCATGGTAGGACCCGTCGTAGACCGTCACCTTGAAATCCACCATGGGATAGCCGGCCAAAAAACCCTTCTCGGCGGCCTCGACGATGCCCTTTTCCACGGCGGGTATAAAGTTGCGCGGTATCGCTCCACCGAAGATTTCGTTGGCGAACTCGAATTTTGCGCCGCGCGGCAGCGGGTCCATCTTGATCCAGCAGTCGCCGAATTGTCCGTGTCCGCCGGTCTGCTTTTTGTGCCGCCCCTGCACATCGGCGTGCCCGCGGATGGTTTCCCGATACGGGATTTTCGGCGCTTTGAGGGTGACATCCACGCCGTAACGCTTCTTCAAGCGGGCCACCACAATTTCCACGTGCTGCTGCCCCGCTCCCGCGAGCAGGAACTCACGCGTCTGCGCATCGCGATAAAAGCGCAGCGACTGATCCTCTTCCAAAATGCGGTGAACCGCCTGGCCCATCCGGTCCTCATCGTTTCGTGACTTGGCTTCAATCGCAAATGCGATGGAGGGTTCCGGCAGCTTTACCGGCAGATAAGCGATATTCAACCCCTTCTCGGCCAGCGTGTCCCCGGTCAAGGTCTCTTTCAATTTGGCTACGGCGCCGATGTCACCGGCGTGCAGATCCGTCACCGGTTGCAGAGTCTTGCCCTGAGGCGTGCTGAGGTGCGCCAGCCGCTCGGTAACGCTATGCTCCGCGTTCTGCAAATTCGCGTCGTTCTTGACAACCCCGGTCATGACCTTGAAAAACGTGATACGTCCAGCAAAAGGATCGGCAGATGTCTTGAAGACAAATAGAGAGGGGTGATCGGTTTCGGCAATCTTTCGCGTGGCCTCTTTGCCATCCACCACGGCGGCCACGGGGTCTCGGTCTGTGGGAGCGGGCAGGTTCTCGCCGACGAAATTCAGGATCAGGTCGGTTCCGATGTTATGCAGGGCGGAGGCGCAGAAGACTGGGAAGATGCGCTGCTGGCGAACTCCCTCCTTCAGCCCCTGGGCGATCTGCTCGACCGGCAGGCTCCCCTTCTCGAAGAACTCCTCCATGAGCTTATCGTTGCCTTCGGCCACCATCTCGACGAGCGCTTCGTGGGCGGCCTGGGCAGCATCGGCGAGGTCGGCCGGGATGTCGCTCTCTTTGCCTTTGCCATCGCCATCGGGCGTGTAGGTGTAGGCCTTCATCCGGACGAGGTCGACGACACCCTTGAAATCGCGTTCGGAACCGATCGGGATTTGGATCGGCACGGCGGTGCGCCCGAAATTTTCCTGGACGCTGGCCCAGGCGCGTTGGAAATCGGCACGCTCGCGATCGAGCTTATTGATGATAACGGCACGCGGCAGATTGTATTCGTTCGCGAACGCCCAGACCTTCTCCGTCTGCACCTCGACGCCGGCCACTCCATCCACCACCACCAGGGCCGCATCCGCGGCCACCAGCGCCGCGCGGGTATCGTTGATGAAGATGTTGTACCCCGGGGTATCGAGGATGTTGACCTTGGTCTTCTTCCATTCGGCCGTCGCGATGGCGGTCGCGATGGTGATCTTGCGGCCGATCTCCTCCTCGTCGAAATCGGTAATCGTGTTGCCCTCGTCGACGCGAGTCAGGCGGTTAGTGGCGCCTGTGGAGAACAACATTCCGGCGGTGAGCGTGGTCTTTCCGGAATCGCCGTGGCCCACCACACCGACGTTCCGAATGTCTTTGCTTTCGTAGACTTTCACGAAGTTGTCACCTTTTTAAAAAGGGCATGGTATCACACGCGCGGGCGAGTGGGGTCGGGGCTTCGGCCCCGCCGCCGGCTTTCAGCCGGCGTGGCGCGTTGATCTCGTACGACGCGGGCCACTGCGTGGGCTTCTGGCGCAGCGGTGCATGGTCGTCAGT
>Ga0335081_10005737_pt1 | contig 19660 bp, 18 predicted proteins | sample Lox_Sample_35_FD_206713 | JGI IMG/M metagenome (GOLD analysis project Ga0335081, IMG submission 206713) | Soil microbial communities from Loxahatchee National Wildlife Refuge, Florida, United States - Lox_Sample_3.5 | ecosystem: Environmental > Terrestrial > Soil > Wetlands | place: USA... | reverse complement strand
CGACGAATTTCGCCTTTGCGGCGTCGATGAATTGGCCGACGGCGAACCGCGCCGTCTCTTGATTGAGCTTGCGAACCTCGTCGCGCCGTTCGGTCTCCCATTGCGGGAGCTGGTGCATGACGTGCTCAAGCTCCTTTTCCAGGGCTTCGATCGTTGCTTCGGTCTCCTTGCGCCTCTTTTCCGGCCACGCCCTGAACTCCTCCGGCGGAACCGGTTGACCCTCGTGCGCGGGAGCGAGCGCAAAGCCCATCGGCGTGCGCAGGATCAGGATATTTTGGCGGGCCGCCTTGTCGCGCAACGCGGTCAAGGCCTCGCCCTGCTTTGAGTGAAAGGCCTGATCGATGGCGCCGCGTCGGGTCTGGTAATCCTCGCTGGCGAACACGGCTGGCAAAGCCGTCTTGAGATCGTCGACGAGCCCGCGCATGGCGTCGCGGAATTTCTCGGCGCGTCCGGCCGGCAGCGCGATCGCCACCGGCCGGCGCGGATCGTCGAAGTTGTTGACATAGACCCAATCCGACGGCGTCGGCCGCCCCGCCGCGGCCTCCTTGAGCACCTGCTCGACCGCGCGCTGGGCGCGCATGCCGTCCGGCCCGATCACGAACAGGTTGAAGCCGGGCTTGGCGATGTGACTGCCGAAGGCAATGGCATCGAGCGCCCGCTGCTGCCCGACGAGACCGTCCACCGGTTCGAGATCCGCCGTGGTTTCAAAAGCAAGCGCCGCCGCGTCGGCGGCGCGGTAGAGCCGCTCGGCCGGAAGCGGCTGCACAGGCGCCGCCGATGCCGCGCGGCCCGGATCGGATGCGGCTCCTTTCATGGATTGCGGCGAAGCCGCCGCCGGCGTGGTGAGCGGTTTGGGGGCGGACTCAGTCATCGGCGTTTCCTGCTCGGGACTTCACGACCGTGCTGGCGGATCGCTCGCCGCACGGCTTGACCCAGCGTGAAGTTTTATCCGCAGACCATGCCTTGGCAATTGCGCCAAATCAAAAGGATCGGGCTTTTGCCAAGGTCCGCGTCACTTCGTTACAATTGACCGGGATCAAGGACGCCGCCGCCGGGCCGAACGAAGCTGCGGCGCACATGCCAAAGGGCCATTGCCTGTGCCTTGCGGGATTGAGGAGCTGTCATGAAAGTGAAACTCGAAATCGCCAAGTCGGGCCATCGCCTGCATGAAGGAATCTACGAGATCGACGACCAGGCGAGCTTCGGGGCTGCCTGGCAGGACGTTTGGCTCAAGGTCCGGCAGCGCTGGATGGGCAAGACGACCAGCATCGGCGACTTGATGGATTCGATGCACGAAGGCGTCATCGACGAGCTCAACGGCGCCGAAATCAAGCTGACCAAGGCTTAGGGAGTGTCTCGGGACAGGCGTTGTTTTCATGCTTGTCGGCTCTGCAGATCAAGATTCAAGCTCGGCCGGCGCTCCGGATTTATCGCTCGCCGATAAAGTCGAATTCCTGCTGCAGGCGTCGTCGTATTCGCCTGCAGCCAGCCGCGTGGTCCGGCATGAGACCCACATGTCGGAGGTGTTTTTGACCGACGGCCTGGTCTACAAGCTGAAGAAGCCCGTTCGCTTTCCTTATCTCGATTTCTCGACCTTGGCCCGTCGCGAGGGGGCGTGCCGTGCCGAGCTCAGGCTCAATCGCCGGCTCGCCCCCAACATCTACCGCGACGTCGTTCCGCTGGTACGCGCGCCGCGCGGGCTGACCATCGGCGGCGACGGCGAGGTCGTCGATTGGCTGGTGGTCATGACGCGCCTCGACGAGGCGCAGATGCTGGACCGTGTGATCGAGCAAAGGAGCCTGCAGCATTGGCAACTCGATCGCGTCGCGGCGACGCTGGTGGAATTCTATCGGCGCGCCCACGCCGTGTTCATTTCGCCGGAAGCCTATTGCGCGCAGTTCGAGCAAACGCTGGCCTACGATCAGCGCATCCTGCTTGATCCGCGCTTCAATCTTCCCTCCGGGGCAGCGCTCCGCGTCATCGCAGCTCAGCGCCGCTTTCTGGCCCGGCGGTCGGAGCTGTTGCGCGAGAGGGTGCGAACGCGACACATCGTCGACGGCCACGGCGATCTTCGCCCCGAGCACATTTGGGCGGGCGATCCGGTGCGCATCATCGATTGCCTGGAATTCAATCCGAAACTGCGGATGGTCGATCCGTTCGATGAGGTCGCTTTCCTGTGCGTCGAGTGCGAGCGCCTTGGCGCCGCCTGGGCCGGCGCATACTTGCGGCGTCGCATCATGCACGCCCTGCACGATGGCCACACCGCGGAGCTTTTCACGTTTTATCGCTGCCACCGCGCGACCTTGCGTGCCCGCCTGGCGATTGCGCATTTGCTCGAGCCGCACCCGCGAACGCCGGAAAAATGGCCGGCACTCGCCCGCACCTATCTGCGGCTTGCGGCAGCCGACGCCGTACGGCTCGAAAGAAGCCTCAGGGCCTGACTGGAAAAGCGACAGCGGCAGGCGAGGCTGCCGAAACCTGCGCGCGCTCAGAACACCAGAAGGTCGGTGAGCGAATCGCCGGCGTGCAGGCGGCGAATGGCCTCGGCGAAGAGCGGCGCCACGGCGAGCTTATCGACCTTGGCTTGTGCGGCGTCGCTCAACGGCGGCAACGGCACCGCGTCGGTGACGACGAAACGGTCGATCGCCGGATCCAAGATGGTGCGCTCGGCGCCGGGCGGGAACAGGCCGTGGGTCACCATGGCGAGTACGCGCTTGGCGCCGGCCTGCCGCGCCCCGCGCGCGGCGCGGATGAGCGTGCCGCCGGTGACCATGATGTCGTCGATGATGAGCGCGGTCGTGCCGTCGACGTCGCCCACGAACAGCTCGCCCGACACGACGCCCGCGCTGCGGCGCTTTTCGGCAAAGCCCTTGCCGACCGGCCGCGCCAGCGCCGCTTCCAAGCCTTCGTGAAAGACATCGGCGCGCTTGGCTCCGCCCGGATCGGGCGACACCACCGAATATTTTTCATCGCCCAGCGTCTTGACGTAGTCGATGAACAGCGGCGCCGCCGTCAGCGCCACCGTCGGACGGCGAAACGCGTTCTCGAAGGCCGCCGGATTGTGGACATCGAGGGTGACGACGGTATCGGTGCCGACCGCCTCGAACAGGCTCGCCACGTAGCGGATCGTCACCGGATCGTTCGGCTTGGTGCGCCGGTCCTTGCGGGCATAGCAAAGATAAGGCGCCACCACGGTCACGCGCCCGACGCCGCAATCCTTGAGCGCGCCGACAAAGAACAATAGCCGGCACAGTTTGTCGTTCGGGCTCTGCTCGGGGCCGCCGTGCAGGCCGTGCAGCACGAACACGTCGGCGCCGCGCACGGTCTCGAGCGGCCGCACCTTGTGCTCGCCGTCTTCGAAGTCGCGTTCCTCGTGCGCTGCCAGCGGCCGGCCTAGCGCGGCAGCGACCGCCGCGCCGAGCTCGTCGGTTCCATGCAATGCAAAGAGGCGCAATCCCTGGTCCGACATCACATGCTTCCAGCTTGGAATTTTGCTTCGGCGACGACGAGGCGCTGTCATATGCATCGCCTATCGCGACACTTAGCAGCCTACTAAATTGGACGCCGCCACCGTTGGCCTTGATCTAGGTCAAGCAGGACGCCGCTTCCAGTCCCGCTAGCGCGCGGGCGGCACGGCCCAAGGCCGCTCGGTGTGGTCTTTGGTCTTGAAGGCGGCGATGCGATCGCCGTAGCTCTCAGTCAATGCAATATCGTCCCAGCCATTGAGCAGGCGCGTGCGGCGCATGGGATCGATTGTAAAGTTGTAAGTCCTGTTGCCGCAGACGATGGTCTGCTGTTCGAGATCGGCGGTCACCGGCAGGTCCGGCGTTCGTTGCAGCGCTGCCAAAATCTCGGCCGCTTCAGCGTCGGTGACGATGGCGGTCAACAGCCCGTTCTGCACCGCATTGCCGGAAAAGATGTCGCCGAACGACGGCGCGATCACGCAGCGGATGCCGTGGTCGTAGAGCGCATAGACGGCGGCCTCGCGCGACGAGCCGCAGCCGAAATTGCGGGCCGCGACCACGACCTTGGCGTTGCGCCACGCCGGCCTGTTGAGCGGGAAATCCGGCTTCTCCTTGCCGTCGGCGTCGAAACGCAGGTCGTTGAACAGCACCTTGCCGATGCCCATGGCGCGGGTCCATTTCAGAAACCGCGCCGGTAGGATTTGATCGGTATTGATGTTGCTCTGGCCGATCGGGCACGCCGCGCCAGTGATGGTGGTGACTTTGTCCATGGCTCAAAAAACCTTGCGGCCGGCGAGCAGCGGCCGCACGTCGGCAAGATGGCCGCTGACGGCGGCGGCCGCCACCATGGCGGGCGACATCAGATGGGTGCGCGCGCCGGGACCTTGGCGGCCGCGGAAGTTACGATTGGTGGTCGAGGCGCAGCGCTCGCCCGGCGCCACCAAGTCGCCGTTGATGCCGACGCACATGGAGCAGCCGGACTCGCCCCATTCCAGGCCGGCGTCGCGGAAGATGCGGTCGAGGCCCTCCTGCTCGGCCTGGCGCTTGACCAGGGTCGAGCCCGCCGAAACCAGGCCCGGCACTTTGCTGGTGCGGCCGGCCAGCACCGCGGCGGCCGTGCGCAAATCCTCGATGCGGGCGTTGGTGCAGGAACCGATGAACACGCGATCCACCGCAATGTCTGTCAGCTTCCGGCCCGGCGCTATCCCCATATAGTCGAGCGCCTCGCGCAAATATTTGGCGCGCTCGGCATTCGTCTCGCGCGTCGGATCCGGCACGCTGGCATCGATCGGCAACGCATCCTCGGGGCTCGTGCCCCAGGTCACGATCGGCGCGATGGTCTTGGCATCGAGGCTGACTTCGGCGTCGAATGCGGCGCCTTCGTCCGTCGTCAGCTTCGACCATGCCGCGACGGCCTCGTCGAACGCGACGCCTTGCGGCGCGTAAGGGCAGCCCTTGAGGTAGGCGAACGTTGCTTGGTCCGGCGCCACCATGCCGCAACGCGCGCCGGCCTCGATCGACATATTGCACAGGGTCAAGCGCCCCTCGATGGACAGCGCGCGGATCGCCGCGCCGGCAAATTCCAGCGCGCATCCGGTGGCGCCGTCGACGCCGATGCGAGCGATGATGGCGAGGATGATGTCCTTGCCCGACACGCCGGGCGCCGCGGCGCCGTCGACCGTGACGCGCATGCGCTTCGGCCGCTTTTGCCAGATCGTCTGCGTCATCAGCACATGCGCCACCTCGGAGGCGCCGATGCCGAAGGCGTAAGCGCCGAGCGCGCCGTGGGTCGAGGTGTGGCTGTCGCCGCAGACGATGAGCAGGCCCGGCAGCGTCAAGCCCTGCTCCGGGCCGACCACATGCACGATACCCTGGCGCGGATCGTCGAGGCCGAACAGCTTGATGCCGTGTTTCGCCGTATTGTCCTCGACCTGGCGCACCATGCGCGCGATCTCGGGGTTGGCGATGGCATGGCGCGAGCCGCGGGTCGGCACGTAGTGGTCGGCGACCGCAAAGGTCAGCCCGGGCTCGGCCACCTTGGCGCCGCGCTCGGCAAGCTTTCCGAAAGCGTGAAACGAGCCTTCGTGCACGAAATGCCGGTCAACCCAGAGCAATGACTCGCCGTCGTCGCGGCGCAGGATTTCATGGGCGTCCCAGAGCTTATCGATGATGGTGCGCGGGTTGCTCATGGCCGCGGAGTACACCACAAAGGCCGCCGCGGAAGATAGTGTGGAAGGGCGCCAAGACCAATGTTACGCTTGCCGCGATCAGCAGGAGGGGCTCCATGTCTCGTCAGTCGTCGACCATCAACCGCCGCAAGTTTTTGCAGACCACAGCGCTCGGCATGTCCGCGGCCGCCGGGCTTTTGTCGGCCCCTGCCATGCTGCGCGCCCAAGGCGCCGGCGTAAAAATCGGCGTGCTGCACCCGGTCTCCGGGGCGCTGTCCTATTCCGGCACGCAGGGCCGGCTCGGTGCCACCATGGCGATCGACGAGATCAACGCCTCAGGCGGCATCAAGGCGCTGCACGGCGCCAAGATCGACCCGATGCTCGGCGACGCCCAATCGACCCCGGACGGCGGCAATGCCGAGGTCGAGAAGATGAACGAGGCCGGCGTCTGTGCCGTGGTCGGCGGCTATGCCAGCGCCATCTGCCTGTCGGCAACCCAGACCGCGGCGCGCTACGACCTGCCCTATGTGGTCGACGTCGGCGTCGTCGACAGCATCGTCACCCGCGGCCTGAAGAACACCTTCCGCTTCGGCCCGGGCTTCGGCGTCATCGCCAAGACCGCGCTGGAAAATCTCGTCGCCATCAACGACCAGGCCGGCAAGCCGGCCAAGACGGTGGTGATCGTGAACGAGGATTCCGCGTTCGGCGCCGGCCTTGCCAAGCTCCTCAACGCGCAATTGCCCGACAAGGGCTTCCAGGTCCTCGACACCATTGCGCACCCGACGCCGACGCGCGAGTTCGAGAGCATCGTGCTCAAGATCAAGGCGCAAAATCCCGACCTCATCATTCCGGCGAACTACTACAACGAATACGTGCTGCTGGCGCGCACCTTGCAGCAGCAGCGCGTGCGGCCGAAGGGCATCTATTCGGTGCTCGGCGGCGCCGCCTCGTCCTACAAGTTCGTCAAGGAATTCCCCGAGGCCGCCCAGTACATCATGGATTGCAATCACTGGTTCGATCCGAAGAACCCGAAGGCGCTGGCGCTGAAAAAGAAGGTCGAGGACAAGGGCCAGTTCTACACCTACGAAGTCTACATGAACTATTCCTGCATCCTGCTGCTTGCCGACGCCATCGAGCGGGCCGGCAGCACCGACCGCGCCAAGATCATCGAGGCGCTGGGAAGCTCCACGTTCTCCGGCCACGTCATGCCCTATGGGCCGACGAAATTCGTCAACGGCCAGAACCAGGGCGCGGCGCCGGTCAACACCCAGGTCCAGGGCCACGACATCCAGGTGATCCTGCCGCCGCAATTCGCCTCGGCGAAGCCGATCTTCCCGATGCCGCCGGCTTAAAGCGGAAGCCGGGCTTCGAGCGGGCCACAGGCTGCCATGCTGTCGCCGGTCATCCTCGTCCCAGCCGTGCTCAACGGACTGATGACCGGCGCGGTCTATGCGCTGGTGGCGCTCGGCCTGACGCTCGTCTACGGCGTGCTGCACATCATCAACTTCGCCCACGGCGCGCTGTTGACCGCGGCGATGTTCGCCGCGTTCTTCGCCTACACGTACCTTGGCATCGATCCCTATCTTGCGGCCGTCATCCTTACGCCGCTGTTCTTCGTGCTCGGCTATGGCCTGCAGCGTTTCGTCATCGGTCCCGCCGCCCATGGTCAGGACAGCAATTTCCTTCTGGTCACGCTCGGCTTGGCGATCGTGATCGAGAATGCACTGCTCTACGGGTTCCGCGCCGATACCCGCACCATCAATCTGCCCTACGCCTTCGACGTCGTTGAAGTTGGCTCCGCGTTTCTCGCGGTACCGAAAGTCGTCGCCTTTGCCGCCGTCATCGTCGTGGCACTGGCGCTGTGGGCGCTGATGCAATGGACCGACACCGGCAAGGCGATCCGCGCCGTGGCCAAGGAAAAGCTCGGCGCCGAGCTTTCCGGCATCGATGTCGCGCACATCTATGCGGTGACCTTCGGCCTCGGCACGGCGTGCGTCGCCATCGCGGCCTGCCTCCTGATCCCGACCTACTACGTCAACCCGACTGGCGGCGATGCCTTCGTGCTGATCGCCTTCACCATCGTCGTGCTCGGCGGCATGGGCTCAATCGCCGGCGCGTTGATCGGCGGGCTGTTCGTCGGCGTGGTGGAAAGCCTGTCGAGCGTCTTGCTCGGCGAATCGCTCGGCCAGATCGGCATTTTCGCCATGTTCATCATCGTGCTGCTCGTGCGCCCGAGCGGCCTGTTCGGCGCGCGGGCGTGAAGGCTTATCTGTCCATCGCGGCCGTCGTCGCGGTGCTGGCCGTCGTGCCATTCGTCACCGCATCCAACGCGGTGTTGAACTTTCTGGTGATGGCGCTGTTGATTGCGCTCGCCGGTCAGGGCTGGAACCTGCTCGGCGGCTATGGCGGACAATATTCGTTCGGCCACGCCGCGTTTTTCGGCACCGGCGCCTATGTCACCGCCATCTTGCAAGTTCGCTACGGCATCAATGCCTGGCTCGGCTTGCTCATCGGGATTGCGGCGGGCGCGCTGGTCGGCGCCGTCATCGGCGCGTTGAGCTTTCGATCCGGGCTGAAAGGCTCGTACTTTTCGCTGGTGACGCTCGCCTTCGCCGAGGTCTTCCGCATCGTCGCCAGCGTCACCCCGATCACCGGCGCCGGCGTCGGCACCCTGATCAAGCTCGACCTGCGGCCCGAGGCATTCCAGTTCCAAAGCCGCGCGCCGTTCTATTGGATCGCGCTCGCGCTGGTCGGCCTATCGCTAGTACTGGTGCGCGCCATCGAGCAAAGCCGCTTCGGCGCCTATCTCGTCGCGATTCGCGAGAATGAGGATGCCGCCGAAGCACTCGGCGTCGATGCCTTCAAGGTCAAGCTCGCCGCCATGACGATCTCCGCGGCCATCACCGCGACCGCGGGCTGCTTCTACGCCCAATATTTTCTGTTCCTCGACGCGGCTATCGCCTATGGCCCGTGGATCTCCGTCGATGCGCTACTCGCCCCGATCGTCGGCGGCGCCGGCACGCTGTTCGGGCCGCTCATCGGCGCGATCGTCATCAAGACCCTCGGCGAGGCGACCAAGCTCATGACCGGCGGCGCCCCCGGCCTCGATCTTGTCATCTACGGCCTTGTGCTGATCGCCGTGGTCGGCCTCGCGCCGCGCGGCATCGCCGGACTGGCGCCGCGACTGGTGCAGATTTTTCGCCCGCGTCCGCTCGCCGGAGCGCAGCCATGACGGGGGCACTGCTGCGCGTGGAGAATATCTCGAAGCGCTTCGGCGGCTTGCGCGCCGTCGATCAGGTTTCGTTCGACGTCGCGCCCGGACGCATCACCGCCCTGATCGGGCCGAACGGCGCCGGCAAGACCACCTTGTTCTCGCTCATTTCGGGCTTCCTGCCGCCGGACCAGGGACGCATCGTCTACGACGGCGGCGACGTCACCGGCGAGCCGCCGCACCGGCTCGCTCGCCGCGGCATCGGCCGCACGTTCCAGATCGTGCAGCCGTTCGCGGCGCTCACCGTGCGCGAGAACATTGCCGTCGGTACGCACCTGGCGCGGCCGAACCGCGCCGCGGCGCTCGCCGCCGCCGGCGAAGTCGCGCGCGCCGTCGGTCTCGGCGGCCAGCTCGACCAATCCGCGGCGACGCTGACGGTGGCCGGGCGCAAGCGGCTCGAGCTCGCGCGCGCCCTCGCCATCGCGCCGAAGCTGCTGCTGCTCGATGAGGTTCTGGCCGGACTGAACCCGTCGGAGATCCGCGACATGGTGCCGGTGATCCGCGACATTGCCGGCCGCGGCGTGACCATTCTGATGATCGAGCATGTGATGCTTGCGGTGATGAGTCTCGCCGCGCAGGTGTTCGTGCTGGCCGAAGGCCGCATCATCGCCCAAGGCGCGCCCCACGAAGTGGCCGCCGACCGGCGCGTGATCGAGGCCTATCTTGGTCACGGCGCCGCGAGCCGCATGGCGGCGGGAGCCGCTCATGGCTGAGCCCCTCCTCGCCATCACGGACCTGCACACCGGCTACGGCGCGACCGAAATTCTGCGCGGCATCGATCTCGACGTGCAGGCGGGCGAGATCGTCACCGTGCTGGGAGCGAACGGCGCCGGCAAATCGACCCTGAGCCGGACCGTCTCCGGCGTGATGCGGCCGTGGCGCGGCAGCATCCGCTTCGACAGCGAGGCGATCGAGCATCAAAGGCCGGCCGATATCGTCGCCCGCGGCCTCATCCATGTGCCGGAGGGCCGCCGCATCTTCCCGAACATGACGGTGCGCGAAAATTTGGACCTCGGCGCCTACCGCCGCGGCCGCGCGCGCCGCGGCAATAATCGCGACCGCGTCTTTGCCATCTTCCCGCGGCTGGCCGAGCGGCAAGCGCAGCGCGCCGGCACCCTGTCGGGCGGCGAGCAGCAGATGCTGGCGATCGGGCGCGGGCTGATGGCCGAGCCCGCGCTGCTCATTCTCGACGAACCCTCGCTTGGCCTGTCGCCGCTCCTGGTCGAGGAATTGTTCGCCCTGATCAAGGCCATCAATGCCGAAGGCATCGCGCTCCTTTTGATCGAGCAGAACGTCGTGCAAAGCCTGGAAGTGGCGCGTCGCGCCTATATCCTCGACAATGGCCGGTTCGTGCTAGAGGGACCGGCGGCGGAGATCGGCCAAAACCCCGAGCTCAAACGCGCCTATCTCGGAATGTGACCATGGCGGAAACCTTGCAATCTCGCCTCGACCGCCGGCCCATCGTGGTGGCGCCCGGCGTCTATGATCCCTTCACCGCCCTGGTGGCGACCCAGGCCGGCTTCGCCACGCTGTACGTATCCGGCGCGGCCATCGCCTATACCCGGCTCGGCCGGCCGGACATCGGCCTCGTCGACATGACCGAAGTGGCCGCGACCGTGGCGCATATCCGCGACCGCGTCACGGCGCACCTGATCGTCGATGCCGACACCGGCTACGGCAATGCGTTGAACGTGCTGCGCACGGTGCAGGAATTCGAGCGCGTCGGCGCCAATGCGATCCAGATCGAAGACCAGGACTTTCCCAAGCGCTGCGGGCATCTCGACGGCAAGTCGTTGATCCCCGCGGCCGAAATGTGCGGCAAGATACGCGCCGCGCTTGACGCGCGGCGCTCGCCCGAGACACTGATCATCGCCCGCACCGACGCCATCGCCGTCGAAGGCTTCGACCGCGCCGTCGAGCGTGCCATAAAATATCGCGAGGCCGGCGCCGACATGCTGTTCGTCGAAGCGCCGAAGACGCGCAGCGAATTGAGCCGCATGGTTGCGGCGCTGGGCAACACCGCGCCGCTCATGGCCAACATGGTGGAAGGGGGCAAGACGCCGTTGCTCCCGGCGGCCGAGCTCGAAGCCATCGGCTTCGCGCTGGTCATCTTTCCCGGCGGCATCGTCCGCGCGCTCGGCCGCATGGCAGCCGAGTACTACGGCTCGCTCGCGGCCAGCGGCACCACCGAGCCGTTCCGCGCCCGCATGCTTGATTTCGACGCGCTCAACGCGGTGATCGGCACGCCCGAGATGATCGCGCTCGGCCAGCGTTACGAGGCGGCCGCGGCCGCATCGCCAAAGACGGGCGTGCGGTGAAGACGCTCGACCCGGTCACGCTCGCGGTCCTCAACGGCCGTCTCGTCCAAATCGCCGACGAGATGGACGCCACGCTTTATCGTTCGGCGTTCAATCCGATCATCGCCGAGGCCCACGACGCCTGCCACGGCCTCTATCACGCCGAAACCGGCGCGACGCTGGTGCAAGGAACTTCGGGCCTGCCGATCTTCGTCGGCGCCATGGCCTTTGCGGTCAAGGCGGTAATCGATCAGGTCGCGCGCGACGACGGGCTCGCGGCCGGCGACACTTACATCTTCAACGACCCTTACGAGGGCGGCACCCATCTCAACGATTTCCGCCTGGTGCGGCCGCTCATGCGCGGCGGAAAACTGTTTGCCTGGATCGCCTCGGTCGGCCATTGGCTCGACGTCGGCGGCGCCGTGCCCGGCGGTTACAATCCGAAAGCGACCGAGAGCTATCAGGAAGGCATCCGCATTCCTCCGGTCAAGCTCCTTCGCGCCGGCGAATTGCAGCACGACGTCATCAATATCCTCGCCGCCAACACCCGGGTGCCGCAGTCGAACTGGGGCGATCTCAACGGCCAGCTCAATGCGCTCGATCTCGGCGAGCGGCGCCTCACCATGCTGCTCGACGACTACGGCGACGATACCATCGCGGCGGCGCTGGCGTCCTTGAGCGGCCGCGCCGAAGCGTTGATGCGCGCCAATGTCGCGGCGCTGCCGGACGGCACCTATTCGTACGACGACTTTCTCGACAACGACGGCATCACCGACAAGGCGCTGCGCATCGCGCTCGATCTCACCATCGCCGGCGACCGCATGACGCTCGACTTTTCCCGCTCGGCGGCGCCCTGCGACGGCCCGCTCAATATCTCGCGTTCGACCACGGTCGCGAGTTGCTACGTGGCGCTGAAGCATTTGTTCACCGACGTGCCGGCCAATGGCGGCTGCCTCGCGCCGATCGAGTTTGTCATTCCCGACACCACGCTGCTCGGCGTCTCGGCGCCGCGGCCGGTCGCCGGTTACACCGAGACCATCCTGCGCGTGATCGACGTGATCTTCGGCGCCTTCGCCAAGGTCGCGCCGGAACGCGCCCAGGGCAGCCCGTTCGCCACCATCAATGCGCTGTCGCTCGCCGGCTGGCGCGCCAACCGCCAGCGCTGGATCATGTTCTGCTTCTTCGGCGGCGGCCTTGGCGGCAACCCGGAGAGCGACGGGCTCAATCACAGCAACAATCCGATCTCGACCGCGACGATCCCTCCGGTGGAGATTCTGGAATCGCTCTACCCGATCATGTTCACGCAATGGGCGCTGCGGCCGGATTCCGGCGGGCCGGGACGGCATCGCGGCGGCCTCGGCGCCATCTACGAGATCGAGGCCTTGGCCGAAGGCGGCGCCGACGTGTTCCTGATCGGCGAGCGCGGCAAATATCCGCCGTTCGGGGTCAACGGCGGCGGGCCGGCGGCGCTTAATCGCTTCATTTACGAAACCGACGCCGGCGAGAAGAGCCCGCCGCTCGTTTCAAAGATCACCGACGTGAAAATCCGCCGCGGCCAGAAGGTGCGGTTGGAAACGCCCGGCGGCGGCGGCTTCGGCGATCCTGCGGCGCGCGATCCGGCGCTGGTCGCGCGCGACGTACGGCTCGGCTACGTGTCGCGGGAGGCGGCGCGGCGCGACTACAAGGTCGTGCTGAACGACGATCTTGCGCCAGATGTCGCCGCCACCGCCAAGGCGCGCGCCTGATCATGGCAGTTCGCGGCGTCATTGTCGGGGTCGATGTCGGCGGCACATTCACCGACCTGTTCATGCTCGATGCCGCGGCTGGCCGCTTCCGCACCGCCAAGGTGCCGTCCCATCGCGGCGCGGAGTCCAAAGGCTTCCTCAACGGTCTCGGCGCGCTCGGCGGCGCCGCCGGCATCGACTCCATCGTGCACGGCACCACGGTCGGGACCAATACGCTCTTGGAGCGGCGCGGCCCGAAGATCGGCGTCATCACCACGCGCGGCTTTCGCGACGCTATCGAGATGCGCCGCCGCGACCGCCGCCGCACCTGGGGCCTGTGGGGCGACTTCGTTCCCATCGTCGACCGCGACATGCGGCTCGAGGTCGACGAGCGGACGCTGGCCGACGGCACCATCCGCAACGGCGTCGACCCGGAGCAAATTCGCGCCGCCGGAAAGCTCCTGATCGAGAAAGGCGCCCAGGCCGTCGCAATCGCCTTCATCAACGCCTACGCCAATGCCGAGAACGAGCGCCGCGCGCTCGCCGAATTGCGCACGTTCTGGCCGAACGAATTCCTCACCGCCTCGCACGAGGTCCTATCGGAAATCCGCGAGTTCGAACGCTCCTCGACGGCGGCGTTGAATGCCTATCTGCAGCCGGTCGTGGCGTCCTACCTAGGCGAGCTCGACCGGGCCCTGGCGGCGCAAAAATTCCCCGGACAGCTGCACATCGTGCAATCGAACGGCGGCATCATGTCGACCGCCACGGCGCGCGGCTTCCCGGTGCGCACCGCGCTGTCGGGGCCGGCCGCCGGCGTGGTTGCCGGCGCGGCGCTGGCCAAAGCCGGAGGCTTCGACAACGTCATCACCTGCGATCTCGGCGGCACCTCGTTCGACGTTTCGGTCATCGCCGGCGGCAAGATCGCAGTGGCGGCACAGACCACGATCGATTTCGGCCTGGTGATCCGCACGCCGATGATCGAGATCACCACCATCGGCGCCGGCGGCGGCTCGATTGCCTCGGTCGATCGCGGCGGCTTGCTGCAAGTCGGGCCGGAAAGCGCCGGCTCGGTGCCGGGCCCCGCCTGCTATGGCGCCGGCAACGAGCGGCCGACGCTGACCGACGCCCAGGTCGTGCTCGGCCGGATCAACGCCGCCCGGCCGCTCGGCGGCGAGCTCAAATCCCTCGACGTCGCGGCGGCGCAGCGCGCCATCGCTTCTCATGTCGGCAAGCCGCTCGGCCTTTCCACCGACGAAGCCGCGGCGGCCATCGTGCGCGTTGCCGAGGCGCGCATGGCCGGCGCCATCCGGCTCGTTTCGATCGAGCGCGGTCACGATCCGGCGCATTTTGTCGCCATGCCGTTCGGCGGCGGCGGCGCACTGCATGCCGGAGCCCTGATCCGCGAGATCGGACTGAAGGGCTCGCTGGTGCCGCGCTTTCCCGGCATCACCTCGGCGCTCGGCTGCGTGCTCGCCGACCTGCGCCATGACATGGTGCAAACGCTCAACGTCATGCTCGACGGCCTCGACACCGCCGCCTTGGAGCGCCGCATGGCGGCGATGGGCCAGCAGACGAGCGCGGTGATCGCCGCCGCCGGCATTCCCGTCGAAGCGACGAGCGTGTCCTACGCGCTCGACATGCATTACGTCGGTCAGACCCACACGCTCGCCGTGCCGCTGCCGATCGCAGGTGCGGAATATTCCGGCTTTGGGGTGAGCGAGGACACGATCCGCCACGCCTTCGAAGCGGCGTATCTGGCGTCGTTCAGCCGGCTTCTGCCCGGCATCGCCATGCGCATCGTTTCGTTGCGCGTAACCGCGATTGGGCGGCGTCCGGCGTTCGATTTTTCGGCGTTCACACCGAAACCGACGACGCAAGCGCGCCAAGGCACGCGCCGGGTCTGGTTCGACGGCGGCTGGCGCGACACGCCGATCTGGGCGAGGCTCGAGCTTGCTGCCGGCGCGACGATCGACGGGCCGGCGATCCTGGAGCAGCCCGACGCCACCACCGTAATCGAGCCGGGCCTGATCGGGCGCATCGACGCCTTGGGCAATCTGATCGTCGAGCGCGTACCATGAATCCAACGACCAGCGCGCTCGTTTTAGGCGACCTGCAGAATGACTTTCTGCATCCGAACGGCGCCTATGGCCGCGCCGGCCTGTCCAATCCCGTGATTGGGGCATTGCCCGCCAAGCTCGCGCCGCTCGTCCGCGCGGCGCGCGAGCGGAACGTATTGATTGTCGCCACGCTGTTCACGCTGGTGCCGGGCCGCGGCGGCGAGCCGATCATTTCGCCGCACTTGAAAGTGCTGCGGCCGTTCCTCGGCAAGGGCGATTTTGCGCCGGGGTCCTGGGGGCAGCAGCTGGTGGATGAACTGGCGCCCGCCGACATCGGCGTGGAGAAGATCGCCTATTCGGCGTTTCACGCCTCGCGGCTCGAATGGGTCCTGCGCAAGTGCGGCGTCGAGCAGCTTTACTGCACCGGCATCGTCACCAATGGCGGCGTCGCCTCGACGGTGCGCGACGCCCACGTGCGTGAGTTCGACTGCACGGTGATCGAGGACGGCTGCGCCGCCTTCGCGCCGGAGCTGCATCACGCGGCGCTCGAAGGCTTGCGGCCGGTCGCGCGGATCGTATCGATCGCCGACGCCATGGGCGAAATCGCGGCGTCATGAGCAGCGTTGTTACAGGCAGCGAAGGGTTCGAAACCCGCGTGCCGCTTCTGATCGTCGGCGCCGGCGCCGCCGGGCTATGCGCGGCGCTCGCCGCCAAGGAGGCCGGCGTCGAGCCGGTGGTCATCGAGCGCGACGCCGCGCCGGCCGGCTCGACGGCGCTCTCGGCCGGCCTCATTCCCGCCGCCGGCACGCGCTTTCAGCGCGCCAAAGGCATTGCCGACAGCCCGCAGCTTCTGGCCGCCGACATTCAGCGCAAGGCCCACGGCGAAGCCGACGCTGCCGTCGTCGAGGCCCTCGCGCAAAATTCGGCGCCGCTGATCGAATGGCTGGCGGATCGTTACGACTTGCCGTTCGATGTCGTCGATAACTTCAACTATCCGGGCCATTCGGCGCTGCGGATGCACGGCTTGCCGAGCCGCACCGGCTCGGAGCTGATTGACCGCCTGCGCTGCGCCGCAGAAGCAAATGATATTGTCATTCTCACCGAACGCATTGCCAAGCGCCTCGTGGCCGATGCCGGTGGCAAAATCGCTGGCGTCGAAATGGCGCGCGGCGACGGCGCGGTCGAGCGTTTGGGCTGCGACGCCCTGCTGCTCGCCTGCAACGGCTATGGCGGCAATCGCGAACTGGTGCGCCGCTTTATTCCGGAAATGGCCGATGCGCTTTATTTCGGCCATCCGGGCAACCGCGGCGATGCGGTGATGTGGGGCGAAGCGCTCGGCGCCGAGCTCGCTCATCTCGGCGCCTATCAGGGTCACGGCTCGGTCGCAACGCCGCATAACATCTTAATCACCTGGGCGGTGATCATGCAGGGCGGCATTCAGATCAACGGCGACGGCCGACGCTTTTGCGACGAGACCCGCGGCTACTCCGAACAAGCCGCCGAGGTATTGCGCCAGCCCGGCAAGATCGCCTGGAATATTTTCGACGAGCGGATCGCGGCGGTCGCGCGCCAGTTCGAGGATTTCCAGAATGCCGAGCGCGCCGGCGCCATCGTGCGGGCCGACGGCATCGCCGCGCTCGCTGCCGCGATCCACGTACCGGCGGCGGCGCTGCAAAACGAATGGAGCGAAGTCGAAGCTCTCAAGGCGCGAAGCGGACGCGACCGCTACGGCCGCCAATTCGCTGCAGAACAGCGCTGCCAGCCGCCGCTGTGCGCGGTGAAGGTCACCGGCGCGCTGTTCCACACCCAGGGCGGTCTCGCCATCGATCCGCGCGGCCGCGTCAAGCGCAAGGACGGCACGACTTTTCCAAACCTCTTTGCTGCCGGCGGCGCCGCCGCCGGCGTGTCAGGCTCGACTGCGGCAGGCTATCTGTCCGGCAACGGCCTCTTGACCGCGACGGTGCTCGGGCGGCTCGCCGGCCAAGCGGCGGCAGAACAAGCACTGCAGTCGGCAATGAATTAGACATCCCCGCGCATCAAGCGTGGAGTGGCGCAGGCCCCGCTTGGCAGCGTAGACTCGACTGCGCCCCTCCCCGCCCCTCGCCGAGTGAGCGTCTATGCCGCGCCCAAAAGTCATTCTGAATCTTTACCCGGTGTTTCCGGCCAACGGCTTTGCCGACCGCATCGCCCGCCGGCCGCTCGGCGCCAACAGCGAAATCTACCAGCGCGTGGTCCACGAATGGACCGACATCATCAAGGCGGCCGAGCGCATGGGGCTATGGGGCTGCTCGGCCATCGAGCATCATTTTCACTCCGAGGGCTATGAGGTCGCGCCGACGCCCGGCGTGCTCAACGCCTACTGGGCCGGGCAAACGAGCCGCATCAATATCGGCGCGCTGGGCTACGTCATCGGCACCTGGGACCCGATCCGCCTCGCCGAGGAAACCGCAATCCTCGATCACCTGCTCAAGGGCCGCTACTGGGTCGGCCTGGCGCGCGGCTACCAGGCGCGCTGGGCCAACGTGCTCGGCCAGCATTCCGGCGCCGTCGCCACCGTGTCGGACAAGAGCGAAGCCGATCGGAAGAACCGCGAGATCTTCGAAGAGCGGGTCGACATGCTGCTGAGATGCTGGACCGAGGATTCCGTCGTCCTCAACACCGCGACCTATCGGGCGCCGTTTCCGAAGAGCGGCGTCGAAGGCTATCCGGCGTGGCGGACGGCGGAAGCGGCCGGCGCGCCCGGCGAAACCGACGGTCGGGGGCGCATCGCGCGCATCTGCGTGGTGCCGAAGCCGTACCAGAAGCCGTATCCGCCGATCATGGTGCCGACCACCAAGAGCGTCGAGTCGATCGAATTTTGCGCCAAGCGCGGTTTTATCCCGGTGCACTTCACGCCGACGCCGGGGGTGGTCGACGCCATCCGGGTCTACAACGACATTGCGGCCCGGCAGGGCGTGTCGCTGAAATTCGGCGCCAAGCAGAATCTCTGCCGCTTTCCGCATGTGGCGCCGAGCGCCACCGAATTCGATCGGCGGCTGCGCGACTACGACGTCGACATCTACACCAACTTCTACGGGCCGTTCTTCCCGCAGATGCCGCAAGGCGACGCCGAGACAATCCTCGACGGCATGAAGAAGAGCGATTTGTTCATCGGCGGCTCGTTGACGCAAGCCAAGGACGCCTGGCGGCGCATCTACGACCAGGCGCCTTGCGAATATCTGACGCTGATCTGGCATTGGGCGCAGGTGCCGAAGGATGTCCTGCTGGAAGAGCTCGATCTGTTCATGCGCGAGATCCTGCCGGAGCTCGAAGCGGCGGCGTGAGCGTCGCGTCGGTCTAAATCGAACGGTTGATGCCGCCGTCGACGACGATGGTTTGGCCGGTGAGATAGCCAGCCTGCGACGAGCACAGATAGGCGCAGAGATCGCCGATTTCGTTCGGCTGCCCCAAGCGGCGCACCGGAATCGTCGCGGCGAGCCGCTCGAACTGCTCCTCGGGGGTGATGCCGAGACGCTGGGCCCGGGCGGAGAAAATTTCGGTGATGCGATCGGTCACGATCGGACCGGGCGCGATATTGTTGACGGTGATGCCGAAGGGCGCCAGATCCGACGCAATCGTCTTGGCCATGACGGTGACGCCGGCGCGAATGGAATCCGACACGACCAGATCGCTCAGCGGCTCTTTGACGCCGTAGCCGGTCAGGTTGACGATGCGGCCGCGCCCCGATGCCTTCAGCGCCGGCAAGGCCTCGCGGATGAGGCGGACCGCGCTCATCAGATTGAGCGCATAGGCGATATCCCAGTCGCCATCGGGCGCTTTCTCGAACGGCGCCGTCGGCGGTCTGCCGGCATTGGTGACGAGACAATCGAGACCACCCAACGCGGCCACGGCCTCGGCCACGACGCGCTTGACCTCCGCCGGCTGCGAAACGTCGCCTGCGGAAAAGCCCGCGGCGCCGACCTCCGCTGCTGCGCGCTTGAGTTCTTCGGCGTTGCGCGAGCAGATGAAGACGCGAACGCCCTCGTCGGCCAGCGCCTTGGCGCAAGCCTTGCCGAGGCCCCTGCTGGCGCCGGCAACGAAAGCCCTGCAGCCTTTCAAACCCAGATCCATCGATGAGCCTTTCGCCGGCTGCCACGAACGCGCCGATTTGCGCGGTTGCCAAACTAAGACATGATCGGGCGATAGCCAACGTCGCAGGTGCTGCCAGCCGGTGTTGCGTTCAGCGGGGGAAGCGATGCCGATCAAATCCAACTATCTGTTCGTCGTCAGCATGGACGTCGCCCCCGAAAAGGAGGCGCTGTTCAACGAGGTCTACGACGCCGAGCACGTGCCCAACCTGTTGCAGGTGCCGGGCGTGCACGCCGCCGCACGCATGGCGGGCGAGCCGTTCGTCCTGAACATCGGCGGCGAAGAGAAATGGATCGCGCAGGACGGCCCGCGTTACACCGCGATCTACGAGATCGACGGGCCGCATGTGCTGGTCAGTCGCGAATGGGCGCAAGCCTCGGAAGCCGGGCGCTGGCCTGCCGAGGTGCGGCCCTACACCCGCAACCGCCGCCACGCGCTCTTCAAGTTGCGCTAGCAGTTTGCGGAAAAACCCCTGGCCGCCGCAAGAGTTTGCTGATTCAGTTTTCTACGACGAATCAGTGGAGGGCAAGATGCGCGGGGGATTTGTAGAT
>Ga0335081_10005736_pt1 | contig 19661 bp, 21 predicted proteins | sample Lox_Sample_35_FD_206713 | JGI IMG/M metagenome (GOLD analysis project Ga0335081, IMG submission 206713) | Soil microbial communities from Loxahatchee National Wildlife Refuge, Florida, United States - Lox_Sample_3.5 | ecosystem: Environmental > Terrestrial > Soil > Wetlands | place: USA... | reverse complement strand
GGTTCCCCTATCCAAACCCAAAACCGAAGAAAGGAAGTCAGCCGCTGCGCGGCCTCCTCATTCCTCCTGCTCTGCGCCCAGCCGCAGGCCGGATTTCATGCTCATCCTTCGATTAGAAAATGCTTGGGCCTGGCGGCGCCGCCGGCCCGTTCAGAATCGGTACTGCGGCGGCGTGATTCCCTTCGCGCGCAAATACACTTCCGCCTGAGCGCGATGATGCGCGGTATGTACGAACATGCCCAGGACCAGTTCACGTCCGGTGACCTCCGGGCGCTCGTACCAATCCACCTTGTAGAGTTTGTTCATCTGCTCCGGCGTGAACTTGCTCAGCAGGCCGATGCAGTAATCGAAGGAGTCCGTGAGCAGCTTTTTGACGGTCTCCCTGACGGTTTCTTTAGCAAGCGTCTGCGGCATTTCAAACGGTACCGGCTTGCCGGCGATCTGCGCGAATCGCATGGCTTGTGAGCCCGCGATATGGAGCATCAATCCTGCAAAGGACATCTCTTCCGGAGCCACTTTGAAGCCGTACTGATCGGCCGGCATGGCGTCGGCCACGGCCAGGGTGAACTGTTTGGAGGTCTCCCAGTCTTTGAGGAAATTCCTGTCGAACACCGGGTTCTGGGCGCGCAGCGGAGCGAGCGCAACCAGGATGAGAGGGAGGTAACGCAACATGCAGTAATTTTAGCAGCTTCGGTTTGGCGGGCCCGCCGTCGAATGTAAAATGCCGCGAGTTTGGCTTTGTTCGCGTCGATTCGCGTTGATTCGCGGCGCGATCCCTGGGCGAGCGCCTATTGTGCACAGACAATGTGTGGGCCGGCGCCGTGCCGAAGGGTGGAACGGAAACGAGCAATGTACAACGTGATTGACTTCGATGTACATCCTGCTCTAGAATCGAGTTGATGAAGGTGACGATCACGGAGTTTCGCCAGAATCTCTTCAAGCTCGTGGAACGGGTCATCGCTGGAGAAACGGTGGAATTTGTCCATCAGGGCACGACGGTTCGGCTCGTCATACCGGAAGGCGGTTCGCCGTCCAAGCTCAACCGCCTTACTCCCCGACAGACTGCCAACCCCAAGATGACTGAAAAGCAGCAGAAAGCCGCGGAAAAAAAGCTGCAAGCCGAGATGTGGGCTGAGATCGAGAGAGATTGGGCGGAAATATGAAGAGGGCAATTCGGTTTTGATCTGCTACGTCGATACTCAAGTGGCTATTTGGCTGAACGAAGCGAATCTGGCGAAGCTCTCGGCGAAGGCGCTTTCCGTGATCTCGGCTGCGGATGTGCGGATTTCTCCAATGGCGGTGGTGGAACTCGAATACCTCTACGAAATCCGGCTAATCATCGTCAAGCCGCAAGAGATTCTAGTCAAGCTCGGAGCTGAAATCGGCCTGACCGTCTGCGACCATCCCTTCCCCGCCATTGCGGAAATGGCGCTTGGCGAAACCTGGACAAGAGACCCCTTTGACCGGATCATCGTGGCCCATGCCAAATCGAATGGCGCTGCGCCTTTGCTGACCAGAGATGAACTGATCCGGGCGAACTATCCGAATGCGACATGGTGAGATTCATCTCTGCCTCATTTGAACGCCTGCGATTATTTGCTTTTAGGAGGATATCTTGATAGGAATCACCTGGCTTGGACACGGCTCGTTCCAGTTCCGCCTTCCCTCGGGGCAGGTCGTCCTCATGGACCCGTGGATCGAAGGCAATCCCGCCTACCCTGCCGGTCACCAGATCGACCGCGTGGACACCATTTGCATCACCCATGGGCACTTCGACCACATCCACGACACCCCGCCGCTGGCGAAGCGCTTCTCGCCCGAGGTGATTGCCATCTTCGAGACCTGCAACTGGCTCGAATCCAAAGGGGTGAAGAACACCCGGCCGATGAATAAAGGCGGATCGCAGAAAGCCGGGGATGTAACGCTCACCATGACCCACGCGGTCCATAGCTGCGGCATCCTGGACGACGGCCAGATCATCTACGGCGGCGAGGCCGCAGGCTATGTGCTGCGCTTCGCGGACGGCCGCGTGCTGTACTTCGCCGGCGACACCAACGTGTTCTCCGATATGCAGTTGATCCGGCAGCTCTATCATCCGGAGCTGGCCATGCTGCCGATTGGCGACCTGTACACCATGAGCCCGCATGAAGCCGCCGCGGCCTGCGCGTTGCTTCAGGCCAAGAAAGTCGTGCCGATGCATTTCGGCACCTTCCCGCCGCTCACCGGACGGCCGGAGCAATTGAGCAAACTACTGGCCGGCCAAGCGACGGAAGTGTGGGCGCTGGAGCCTGGAAAAACCGTCGAGTGGTAGGGTGCGGCAGACCATCGCCTCTTGTGGTAATGCCGACCAGCTTGATCCACGCAGTGGCCGGGTTATTGACTCACCCACTTCGCCACGTCGTCCACCACGTCCTGCGCTACGTGTTGGCCGGGCTTGCGGTAGTCGGCTTCCATGCTCTTTCCCTGCCCTGCCACCAGCACGTGATCCAGTGCCGGATAGCTCTTAAACGTGACGGTTCTCTGTCCTTGCAGGCCTGACTTCCAGAGATTGAAGTCTTTCATGGTGACCTGGAAGTCCCGCTCGCCCTGCAGGATGAGCATGGGGATCCCCAGCAGTTTCGCCTGGCCCGCCGGATTGTAGTCCTTCAAATCCAGAAGATAAGGTCCGCGCATTCCGAGCAGCGGCGGAGCATCTTCGTCGGCGGCGGTCAACGCCTTGATCTTCGCCGCCGACTCCTTAATAACCGCCAGTTGCGGACCGGTGACCCCCAGATACTGAGCCAGGTCTAACGCCACATCTTCCAATGGCCGCGCATTGGCGTCGACAATGATGATTCCCGCCAGCTTACCGTCGGCCTCCGCGATTCGCGGCGCCACGTAGCCACCCAGGCCGTAACCCAACAAGAAGACGCGGCCCGGTTTCACTTCCGGTTGCGTGCGCAGTAACGCGGCAGCCAGACCCGCATCCTCCATGGTCTCCTGCTCCACGGTGTAATCCTTGGTGGTGATTATCGCCGGGTACTGCCGCGTCCGCTTCTCGTAGCGCAGCACTACCACGCCGCGGGAAGCGAGGCCTTCGGCCAGATCCTTGAACACCTTCACGGCGCCAACTGTTTCATCCCGGTTGCCCGGTCCGGAATCGTGTACCAGCACGACGCCCGGGAAAGGTCCCTGGCCGGTGGGGACACTCAGGGTACCGGGAAGTTTCCACTGGCCCTCGCCGATCGTTATTTCGCGTCCCTGGAACGAGTCAGGCTTGCTGTACGGCGGGTGCTGCCAGGGGTCGGCGGGGCTATGGACCATGCCGGATACCAGGCCTTCGTCGGTCACGCTGAAGCTGAATGTGATCGATTGGGTGGCGAACTTTACCGGAATCGCTACGATGCTCGCCCCGACCATCTTGCGCACGGACGGATCGCCGATCGTGGCGACCGTACCCCAGGACGCGATTTCCGCCCCGTTCTTGGCCAGCGCGGCTTCGGAGTAGGCTGTCTTGGCCTCCGGAGTGAGCAACTGCACCAAGTCGGGATATTTCTGTGCGAGCAGCAGATCGAGCGCTTTGCGGGCAACATCCTTGGGGTCCGCCGCCGGCTGCGCCAGCAGAATACCGGCTGACAGAAAGCACAGTACACGGGTGAGCATGACACTTCTATGGTACTGCGGGGAGACACAACGCATTCCAGTTTCGCAATTCCTGCATTGCCGATATAATTGGTGGAGATTCCCAAGTGGAGGGTGAATCAATGTCCGCATACGCACATCCGGAAACGCTGGTCTCGACCGATTGGGTCGCCAACCACGCCAACGATCCAAAGGTCCGAGTAGTCGAAGTCGACGTAGACACCAAAGCATACGATGAAGGGCACGTCCCGGGCGCCATCGCTTGGGCATGGAACACGCAACTGTGCGACACCGTGCGCCGCGATATTCTCTCCAAGGCGCAGTTCGAGGAACTGATGTCCGCGTCCGGCGTCACGCCGGATACCACGCTGGTCATTTACGGAGACAACAACAACTGGTTCGCCGCGTGGGCGCTGTGGCAAGCCAAGATCTACGGCCATGGCGATGTACGGCTCATGAATGGCGGCCGGAAGAAATGGCTTTCCGAAGGGCGTGAGTTTTCCACCCAGGCGCCCAACATCACCCGCGCGCAGTACCGCGCCAAGGACCCCGACCATTCCTTGCGGGCCTTCCTGCACGAAGTGCAGGAAGCTTCCGCGAGGCGTCTGGCGGCACTGGTGGACGTGCGCAGCCCGCAGGAGTTCACCGGCGAGATCCTGGCGCCTCCGGGCTTGCCGGAGACCTGCCAGCGCGGCGGCCACATCCCCGGAGCACGCAGTATCCCGTGGGGCAAGGCTTGCAACGACGACGGCACCTTCAAGACGGCTGACGAGTTGCTCGCACTCTATGGAGGCGAAGGAATTGACGGTTCCAGGCCGGTTATTGCGTATTGCCGGATCGGCGAGCGCTCCAGCCACACCTGGTTCGTGCTGAAGTATCTCCTGGGTCTGGACAACATCACCAACTACGACGGCTCGTGGACCGAATGGGGCAACCTGGTGGGCGCCAACGTGGAGAAAGGCGCGACGGCCAGCGCCGCGCGGGGATGAGCATGAAGGCGGAAGAATACCAGGAACGCCGGCTCGACGTGGCGGGATGGCCGGTGAATCTTGCCAGCTACCGGCTGGGTGCGGAATGGCACTGCAAGGCCGACAACGTCTCGCCGGGCGCCGGCCTGTGCCGCACCGCCGGCGCCACTCGCCAGGAAGCCGAAGAAAAAGCTATCCATCGCGCCGAAGAACTGCTGAGCCGGACCAAGCGGCATGCGGTGTAAGTGGGACGGACGTGGACGGACGATCGTTTTTCGTCTTTGGTCTTCGGACGCTTATCAGCTATTGGTTGGGTTGACCCCGGCGTTGGCCAGCGTGTTCAGAATGATGCTCATCGGGTTCAATGCATCGTTCTGTGCGCCGGTCGTCTGAAATGCCGCCAGGAGCTGGCTCAGCATCTGATCACTGCTGCTAGAGGTGCTGCTCGAAGTACTGCTGCTGGAGGTGCTGCTACTGGAACTGTTGTCCGAATCCGAGCTGGCGGCTTGCGCATGGTGCCCGTGGTGATGGTGGTGATGCCCGCCGACTGCCTGGGCGAGATCCTGGATGTTAGGCAGTTGGCCGCTCTGCGAAGCGTTCGTGAAGTCGGTGGCAAGTTGGTTGAGTTGGTTCGCTGCGGTAGTATTACCCTCCGACTGGGCCGTCTGGGCGGCGTTTTGAAGATTCGTGGCAATTTGCTGAGTCACCTGCTGGTACTTGGTCGGGTCCGATTGTTGAAGCTGCTGGAGCGAGCTCAACATTTGAGCGAAAGGCGAAAGCTGGCCGTTGTCTGGCTGTGCGACCGACGACGCGTCGATACCACTCAGACTATTGGCAGTCTGGCTGGTGTTCAGGCCGGCATCCTGGAGTGCGGTGCGAAGGACCGACTGAAGATAGTTGCTGGAAAGACCGGATATGGAAGTGCTCATACCGGTTGTATCGGCATTTCTGTCGCCGATTTCGAGGGAATCGCAAGCTATAGAAAATGAACGTGCGGCGCAGTGGCCTCACCGTCAAATTCCTGACGGAGCGACCATTTCCTGCCGTTCCCGCTGGTGCGCCAGCCCCTATGCGACTTCCGAAAGGGCGCCCTTCACCAACTCCCACGCCCGTTCCACGTGCTTCGCTGCCGTCAGATAGTTGCCTATCGCCAAGTGCAGGGTGAATCGGTCCTTCAGGACCGTGCTCGAGAGGAATACCTCACCGGTGGCGTTGACCCGCTCCAAAATGCGCCGGTTGTCGTCGTCGCTGCCCTGATACCGGAAGTTAACCACCGAGAAACGCGCCGGCGCGGCTAACTCGAAACGGGCGTCATGCTCGACCTGTCGGGCGAACCAATGCGCCAATCGAACGTGTTCCCTCAACACCGCGGCCAGACCCTCGCGCCCATAGGAACGCAGCACGAACCACAGCTTCAGCGCCCGGAACCTTCGCCCCAGCGGTACGCCGTAGTCCATCAGGTTCACGGCGCGCGGGTCGCTCGCGGTTTGCAGATATTCCGGGATCAATGAAAAAGCGCGCCGCAGCACATCTGGCCTCGCGGTGTAGAAAAGGCTGCAATCCATCGGCACCAGCAACCACTTGTGGGGGTTGGTGACAAACGAATCCGCCCGCTCGCAACCTTCGAACGCCCAGCGGAACTCGGGAAGCAGGGCCGCCGACCCTGCATAGGCGGCATCCACGTGCAGCCAGACCTTGTGCTTCCGGCAAATCCCGGCAATCACCTTCACCGGGTCCACGCTGGTGGTAGAAGTCGTTCCCACCGTGGCCGTCACACAGCACGGTCGCAGGCCTGCTGCAAGGTCGCGGTCGATCAGCTCGGCCAGCGTCTCCGGGCGCATGCGGAATTCGGCATCAGTAGGCACTTTGCGCACAAACTCCTGCCCGATCCCCACGGCGATCGCACCCTTTTCAATGGACGAATGCGATTGCTCGGAAGTGTAGACCACCAGCCCGCGCGTGGCGCCCTTGGTGCGCGACTCCGGGTCCGCGGCCTCGCGCGCCGCGGCGATGGCGTGCATGCTGCTGGTCGACGCCGTATCGTAGATCAACCCGAACCAGTCCTCGGGCAAGCAGCTCCACTGCCGCATCCAGCGCAGCGTCACCTGCTCCAGCTCGGTCACCGCTGGCGAGGTCTTCCACAGCATGCCGTTGCCGTTGAGCGCTGCGGTCAGCAATTCGCCGAGGATTCCTTCCGGCGTCGCCGAGTTCGCGAAATACGCCATGAACCCGGGATGGTTCCATTGCGTGCTGGCGGGCGCGATGAGGCGCCCGAAATCGGCGAGAATCACATCCATCGGTTCACTCAGCTCCGGACCGCGCGCTGGCAGAGCGTCAGTGAGTTGGCCGGGCTTCGCCGGCGGAAGCACGGGATAGCGCTCCACGTGCGTCAGAAAATCGGCGACCCAGTCGATCGCCTGGTAGCCGTAGCGGCGGAATTCTTCAGGTGTCATTTCAACGGATCGTGATCGTGCCGGTCACGGACAAACGTGGTGCGGCATCGGCCGGCACCTTCCAGTTTCTATCAAACCGGCCCTCCGCCACCACATGCGCCAGCGTTCCGCGAAAGAGAACGTAGTCGCCGAAGGTGCTCAGCAGCCGATATTGCGGCGGCGCCAGTGCATACCCGCCGCGTGCCGCTTCATCGGCTCCGATCCACCAGGGAAGCCCCGAACTGATCAACGCGTAGTGCTTCCCAACCGGAGAGATAAACAGCAGCCCGTAATCAGCGGCGTCCGGGCTGAGCGCCAGCGGAAGATTGCCGGCGAAGTGTCGGATCACCAAATTGGTTTCGGAGGTGCCGAACAGAACCAGATCCGCGCCGTCCATATCCGCCTGCGTCACGTCCGCATCGGCCTTCACTGCCAGCGTGAGCGACAGATGATCTCGCGCCGTGGACCATGCCGCGGCAGTTTCGGCGGTCTTGCGGCGAGCCTCCAGCTCGTCTGCCGAACGCGCACCCAGCGAACCGTAAACATAAATATGCCGCGCGGAGACCGCCTCGACAATAGGGCCTTCCGCACCGGGGCGCTTACCGGTCAGCGGGAACAGTCCGGCGCGCCAGCCGTTCGCGGTCTTCAGGAACGATAACTTCGCGGCTGGCCGGACCCGAATTAGGGCGCCATCGATGCTGACCTGGGTTGGAAGAGCAGGGCCCTGGCTGGTGACGGTCAAGCCATCCACGTTTTTGGTCTCTATCTGGACCTCCGTGCCCGCACGCTTCGCGTCCACGGAAGCCAGAACACCCGGCGTCAGACCGTCTATCCGCACCCAGTAGGCCGAGCCGTACCGGTAGGAGCGGGTCACCAGGCGCACACGCTCGGGATAGGGATCGCGGCGCAACGATGCGAACCAATCCAGCACAGCGCCCGGGCGATACGCGATGTCCCACACGTTATGACGGACCGCGGGATACTCCTGATATCCGGCTGGCACGCCTGCATCCCACAGCTTCCTTTGCCAGGCCCGGGAAGACGCCACCGGCACGATGGGGTCCTGCTCGCCATGGAACAGACGGACCGGGAGGTCGAGCAGATTCGGCGCCAGCTCATCGGTTCCCGGGATGGCATCGGGGCACAGCGCGGCTACCCCAGCCCACACGTCGGGATGCGTCATCGCCAGCCACAGCGCCCCGCCGCCGCCCATCGATATGCCGGTCAGATAGACGCGATCCGGGTCCACAGGGAAGCGGCGCTCGACGTCCGCCAGCATGTCATACACGTCTTGCTCTGGAATTCCCTGGTAACCCATGCTGCCGCGAGCCAGCGGGCAGGCCACGATGAAATCGGTGTCGCGCAGCGGCGGAAACCGGCCCGCGTCCGGGCCGAATAGACCGAAGCGGCTCGGTTCTATGAGTATCTGCGCCAGGTTCAAGCGGTGCGTGGAATCTTCGGAATGCAGGCTGACCAGGAGCGGATATCTCTTCGCGGCGTCGAAATTTTTCGGGATATAGACCGCATATTGTTGCTGAGCCGGATCTACGCTCGAGGGGAACGTGAGTACCTGCGGGCCTGTCTGCGCCAGTATCACCGGCGCGGCCAACAGAACCACGGCCGCCCCCAGCCGCTCAAGCATGCGCAGTGAGCTTCCTGGTAGATGGCAGCCAGCTCTGGAACCACTCCCGGAATTCTTCCAACTTTTTCTGCTTGCCGGCAGACAAGGGAACCAGCAACGGCCCCGTCTTCCAACCGCGCAACCCCGCGGCCGCCTTGATGGCCACCGGCTGCGGGAATTGCTCCATCCAGGTGACGAACTCTCGCAGCAGCCCGTCCAGGCGGCTGATGGCCTCGCCGTTATCGTCCGCGATAGCGCGGTCGAGCGATACCACCAGTTCCGGCGCCGCGCTTGCCGCCGCCGAAATCACCGGCATCCCAGCCGCGCGAGCCGGGGAGAACAGGGCGTCGTGGCCGGCTACGAAAGCCGGGCTGCCGATCCTCCCCTGGAAGCAGTCCAGCAACCCCGGTTTGCCGCTGGCGTCTTCGATCCCCTCGAATTTGCCGGTCTCAAGCAATGCCAGGGTGGTTTCCACGGAGATTTCACTGGTAACGCTGGGAGCGTTCGAAAGAAAGACCGCCGGGCCGGAGCCTATGCGCCTGGCAAACTGCAGGTAGAATTCCTTGATCTCCTCCTGCTGGTAATGAAAGAAATACGGAGGCGGAACCAGCAGTGCGGCCGCACCAGCAACGGCCGCTTCCCGGGCGAGGGCGACAGATTGTTCCAGACTGCCGGCGCCCACTCCAACCAGAACCGGAACCCGGCTCCTTTTCGCCGCCAGGTAGGTCAGCCGCGCTCGCTCCTCCACGCTCACCGCCGGGAATTCGCCCCAAGGTGTGAACAGGGCGATGCCGTTGACACCGGCGCTGCACAGATGGTCGATGAGCTCGAAGGTGGCGCCGAAATCGACGTCACCCTGCTTGCCGCGTGGCGTAATGGCAGCCACGTTCACGCCTTGGAGCCCATTCAGTCGCACACGGCGCTTCCTGGCGTCCACTGTATCACAGCCTCCTTCGACAACACTCTCCTCAAGGGGGCATTTAGTACCCGGGTAGTACCGCCCAGACTCGAATCAGTCGTACGACTTAGGTTGAAATGGTGTTTACCGAAGTTATCATTCGAAGGTTAATAGATGACGCCCGAGACCCAACCGCTCTTCTCCGTCACGCTTTACCTGGCACTTTGCTCGTTGCTGGCCTGGTCCAACCGGCGCAACCGGCATGCCCGGCACTTCCGTGCCACCGTCGCAGCCGTCCTGGTCGGCCCGAGGGATGAGTGGGTGGAGACAGATTAGCGCGCGTCTCCTGGACCCGGCGCCGCCGCCTATTCCCCGGAGCCCTGTTTGGCAGTAAGCTCGGCGAAAAGCCAGGCTCTGGCCATCCTCCAGTCGCGCTTCGCCGTATCGACCGAGACTCCCAGGACATGCGCCGCCTCGTCGATGTTTAACCCCCCGAAGTAGCGCAGCTCCACCACGTGGCTCTTGCGGCGGTCGATCCGGGCGAGCGCATCGAGCGCCTCATCCAGGGCGAGCAACTCGACACCACGCGACTCTGCCACCAACAGCACTTCGTCAAGGGGCACGCGCAACGCGTTTCCTCCACGTTTGGCGAAACCCCGCCGGCGTGCGTGGTCTACAAGGATGCGCCGCATGATCTGGGAGCACAACGCCAGGAAATGCACGCGGTTTTCGCAGCGGATTCCCCCGGCGCGCACCAGCTTGAGATACGCCTCATTGGCCAGCGCGGCCGATTCCACGCTCTCGCCGGCTCGCCGGTGCTCGAGATGCCTGTGCGCGATCCGCCGCAGCTCGGGATAGACCAGATCCACCAAGCGGTCCAACGCGTCCGCATCGCCGGCATTCCAGGCGGCGAGCAGACCGGTAATATCCGCCCGGCTTCGGTTCGCCACGTCCTTTTCAGGCCCTCTCCCAATACTACCGCCGCCCGTTAACCATTTCTCCAGCCGTTCGCGGAATTACCAATAGGAGGAATTTCAAGCATGCAACAGAATAACGTACGCAGAGTCTTCTTCCTGGCCACGCTCCTGCTGAGCATGGCTGCGGTAGCCTCGGCGCAATATGATGGCACTTGCTCGAATGCCACAATGTCAGGCGTGTGGGGCTATACGATTACAGGCACGCTCATCACCCCGACCGGCCCGGTTCCCTTTGGTGTCATCGGAAGGTCCATCAACAACATCGATGGCACTTCCTCGGCGACGCAAACGAGCAGCACGGGTGGGCAAGTCAGCCTGGACACTCTCAAGGGGAACGGGGGCGTAGTGAATCCTGACTGCACAACGACATTTTCGGTCAGCGTCTACGACAAGTCGGGAACCTTGCTTCGCACAGCCAATTGGTCAGGTGTACTTGTCGATAACGGGAAAGAGCTTCGTGCGATTATGACCTCGCTGGTGCTAGCCAATGGCACGCCCAATGGCATGAGCATTCCGGCGATCGTCACCATGAACGCGAGGAAGCTGTTCCCCCCCGATATGCTCGGCTGGCAGTAAGACCTCATGCCGCCTGCTCGAGCTAAAGACATTGGCTCGTGCGTGCGACGGACCCAAACCATTAACCGTTCCCGCGCCCGTTCGCGGAATACCAACAGGAGAGATTTCACTATGCAATACAACATCGTACGCAAAGTCTTCTTCCTCGCCACGCTCATGCTGAGCATGGCTGCGGTAGCCTCGGCGCAATATGATGGCACTTGCTCCAACGCCAGCGTGGCTGGAACGTGGGGGTACACCGAAACAGGAACTCTCTACCTTCCGACTGGCGCGATCCCTTATGCGTCCGTCGGGAGTTACACCCTTGATATCGCCGGCAGCTTGTCCGGAGCGCGGACCGCGAGCGCGGGCGGCAACATCATAACTGCCACAGTCAAGGGGACCGCCACAGTGAATCCTGACTGCACCGGTACGCTAACAGTCGGCTTCTACGACAAGTCGGGAAACTTGCAGAACACCGCGGTCAAGGCGGTCGTATATGTCGATAACGCGAAACAGGCTCTGACGATTATTACAACGATATTCTATCCCAATGGTCTGAGCCTGACGGCGGTCTTAACCACGGATGCCAAAAAAGTGTTCTCATCCAGTATCCTTGGTTGGCGGTGATACGGCACTTACCAACTGCTGAAGACTGACCGGGAATCCTGACATACAGCAGAACTGGGGTTCCCGCGATAGCCCCAAAAGAAAACGGAGCCACGAATCTGGAGATGCGGCCATGAGCGCGTACGTAATCGTCAGTGTCGATGTGAAAGATCCTGCTGCCTACGAAGAGTTTCAAGCCAGGATTCCCGCCCTCGTTCAGAAGCATGGCGGGGAGTACTTGGTTCGCGGTGGAGCGTTCGTCGTGGTAGAGGGCGATTGGAAACCGGGCCGTATTGTCCTGTTTCGTTTCCCTGACACCAGCGCGGCGCAAGCTCTCTACAACGACCCGGAATATCAGCCCTTGAAGGCCTTGAGACAGCGTGCATCCAAGATGGATATTGTGGCCATTGAAGGGTGCTGACGAGATGAGATGGGAGTCACCGAATCCCGGAAGGCGGAACGTGCTGGTTCATGCGCACGGGTGACTTATTTAACCGGACCCAAATACCGGTCGAACCAATCGAGCGTTCCCTGGATCACCTTCTGATACGCGGGCCGTACGTCGCCGTGGCCTCCGTCCCAGAAGATCTGACGCTTGTCTTTTTCCGGCGCGCCGAGCAGCCGAAACATCGGGCGCTGCGATGTTTCGAGTGGGAAGATAAAATCGGATCGACCGTTGATCATTAGGGTGGGAACCTGGAAGCGAGGAGCGAAATGGAATGGATCGTCGTCGGGCAACAGGCGCCACTCGAAAAACAAACCCACACTGACGAGTACGGCCGCTTTTAGGCGTTGCTCCCCCACCGCGAGGACCGGCAGCAAGTAACCGCCACGGCTGACACCAAAAACGCCGAGCCGGCTGCGATCCACGTCCGCGCGGCTCATCAGGTAATCCATCGAGCGGCGGAAGTCTTTGGACTCCAGAATCAACCGGTCGCGATACTCGTTGGGGCCGGCGGGCGGATTGGCGTACCGGCGTTGATACAGGCCTTTGAGCACCGGTCGCAGGAACGCCCGCCCGCTCTTCACGAGGAAGTCGAACTGACGCTCTTCCGTGGGTACGGGTGATGGAAGCCGCGTCGCCCTGCCGGGGTCCGCATAGATGATCGTCTGATAGGGTGGAGTCCCATGCTTCGGTATGTAGAAGTAACCGGAGACCCGCTCGTTTCCGTAAGCGGCGGCAAATGAAATCTTTTCGCGTTTCCAGTAAGAATTCTCTTCGTCGATGCCTTCCACCCGCGAATCCAGGTCTGTTGGATCGTAGGAATAGTGGCTCTGATAGAGCCGAAACACTTGTTCTGTGGCTGGCCTCTCCCGGCTGTAATCACGAATAGGCGTGGTAACCGGCGCGAGGAGCCCGGATTCCTGGTGCACGTCATAGCGCGCGCAGCGGATCCCGTTCTGGGCGGAGCGGTCCCAGGGTTGGCGAACGTCCAGATCGGAGAACATATAAACCGGCTCGTTCCATGCACCCCCGCGGATATAACGCTGGACACCGGTCGCGTTCCAGCACCACTCCTTCACATTGCCGGCCATGTCGAACGTGCCAAAAGCTCCAATGCCCTTGTAAGAGCCAATGGGCGCCGGGCCGACACCGTTGAAATTGCTCAACTCGGTCATATCCGAGTAGAATCCGGGACGCGCGGCGTGCTGCCAGTGGTATATGGTGGGCAATTGCTTTCCCGCGAATTCCGCGTAAGCAGCGGCTTCGTACCAACTCACCCCGTTTACCGGATAGTCATCGTGGCCTTGCGGGTATTCGCCGAGTTCCCAGGTGGACGGGCCTGGCCGGCCGGTGGGATCGCGAAATAACGACATGGCTTCTTCCCAGGAGAGTCTGCGGCCGTCTTTGAGGAAATCCTGCTTCCAGTATTCCCGCTTCTGATATCCTCCGCGATCGATGAACTCTTTGAACTGCCGGTTGGTGATTTCGTAACGGTCGATGAGAAATGCATTCAGCTTTACGTCTTCGAGGCCGGGTACACTCACGGTTCCGCCGGGGACTCGCACCATCCCGGGCGGAATGGTGCCCTCGGGGTCCAAGTCGAATTCGAGGACACTTCCTCCGCGGGCTTCGCCCGAGCCCAGGATGGTCTGGAATCCGGGTTTCACGATGCGAAAGCGATAGAGCCCCAGGAGCAGTTCGTTGCTGGTGAACGGCGTCGTGCCCAGACGCACCCAGTCGTTGTCATCCTGGGCGTATCCCGTGACCCACACTTCCGCTCCAGGCGGGTTGCTGCGGAACGAGTTTGGGAAGGAACTGCCGTGATGAAGCTGTTTTAGTGTGGGATCGTTGGGAAGGACCGCCTCGGCGCGGCGCATGAGGCGGAATGCAGCCTGGAGGTCAGCGGAATCCAACAATCGGGCGATCTGCGGAATGGCCTGCTCCCGCACCCAGCGGACACGGGCGGCGTGCTGGTAAAGCCGCCCGCCCCAAAACCCGAGCATCAGGAGAATGCCGACTAGCGGGATGGCGAATCGTGGACGGCGGGCCTGGCTAACGGCCAACCTCCAGCCCTTCTGTCCGCGCAGTGCTTCCTCGATCGTCGCGCGAGCATCTGCAATTCGGCTTGGCCGGCGATTGGCATCCTTGTAGAGACACCGCCGCACCAGGTCGCGGATTTTTGCCGGCGTGTCGGCCGGCAGAGCCTGCCAATCCGGCTCATGTTCCAGCACGGCGGCAACGGTGTCCGAGACGGTCTCACCGGAGAAAGCGCGCTTTCCGGAAAGCAATTCATATAAAACGCATCCGAAGGCCCAGATGTCGATGCGCTGATCAACCTGCGCACCTCGTGCCTGCTCGGGGCTCATGTAACCCGGCGTGCCTACGATATGCCAAGCGACCGTCCCGGTGCCTGACAGTGTCGTGGTTTGCGAGAGATCCGGCCCGCCCCCGGTTCCCCGGAGTGCTTTGGCGAGTCCGAAATCCAACACCTTTACCCTGCCGGGGCGGCCGATTGTGGGTCCCGTGATCTTAATGTTGGCCGGTTTCAAATCGCGATGGACAATCCCGTGCTGATGCGCCGCTTCGAGCGCCTCGGCCACCTGGCGGGCGTATTCGAGCGCAGTGGCAACGGGTAGCGGCCCGTGCAGCGAATCTCCTTCCACCAACTCCAGCACCAGGCAGTCCGCTTCCGCGGACTCTTCCAGTCCGTAGATCGCCGCGATATTGGGGTGGTTCAGCGCAGCCAGCGTGTGTGCCTCGCGCCGAAAACGCGCCACGCGCTCCGGATCGCGCGCGAACTCGGGAGGTAATATCTTGATGGCGACGTCGCGGCCCAGTTTGCTGTCGTGCGCGCGGTAGACCTTGCCCATACCGCCGGCGCCCAGCGGGGAGAGAATGCGATACGGCCCGTATTGCCAGCCTACCAGCGACCCCGGGGCGTCCGGCTCTCCCGTTATGTCCGCCAGAACGGGCTTTTCCAGGAAGCTGCCGGCTTGCTCGTCTTGTGAAACTAGCGTCTCGACCTGCCGCCTTAACTCGGCATCTTCGCCGCAGGCTTCATCGAGAAATGCCCGGCGATCTTCGGGCGATCGCTCCAGCGCGGCGTGGAAGAGTTCCTCAGCCCGCCGCCAAAGCTCCTGCCTCATGGCCAGCTTCCTGATCTGTGTTCATCTTATAGCACAGCGGCCATTTCGAAGACACCCCCGGTCAGCAAGCCGAGGCAAGCGCAACGTAAGACGGTTTTCCACAGGAACAGAACATCCGCATAAGTCAACGCTATATATCTAGAAATGAACCGGCTTGACGCGAATACCGCCCGGGGTTATTCTGTTTGACAGGTGTGTAGTACTAGTACATTCGTCCTATTGGTTGCCTTGATAGTTGTATCGTTCGGCACGATTCTGGCGCAATCGCAAAGCGTCGACATTGTGATCAGCCCTTCTTCGGCCGTCGTGGCCGCAGGGCGCAGCCAGCGCTTTACTGCTTCGCTAGCCGCACGAGAGTGTGACGCGGTTTGGTCGGTCAAACCAGCCGGAGCGGGTACGGTCGAATCGGGCCGCCGCGTGGTTGGGGAAACCAACGCGCTGGCTGTTGCAACCTATACCGCACCCGGTGCGATCGCCGCGCCCGAGACCGTCACCCTCACCGCCATCAGCGGGTGCGACATCAGCAAGAAGGCGTCCGTGACGGTCACGCTGAAACCATCCGTCGCCGTTGCGGTCCGCCCCCTCACCGCGGAATTGCGCAGCTATCAGGCTCAGCAGTTCACCGCAGAAGTCCACTATTGCTCGAACCAGGCCGTGACTTGGTCATACAGTCCGAAGGTCGGCACGCTAACCGCGTCCGGCCTTTATACCGCGCCGACCCTGGTCGCATTCGAGCAGACCGTTGCGGTGACCGCCACCAGTCGGGACAGCGCGACGGGCCTGAGTTTTTCGGCCACTGCGAGAATCAGGCTCAAGCCGTAGGCACAAGCTTGAACTTGTGCCTGCTTGCGGCGGGCGATAGCATCGTGTGCATGCCTGCCCGGCAGAGGAACCGCCCCGCGAACTGGCTGGCGTTCTGCGTCGGGATCCTGCTTCTCGCCGTCCTCGTAGCCGGCAGCCTTGAGCTGATACACAAGCCCAAGCGCCAGATCCCCGGCGTAACTATTGGGACCAAGGATCAGGTGTATTACTCCGGCGCGACTTTGCAGGATGCCACGACGCTTGGCCACGCGCTGCAAGAGACCGGCTTCTTTAATGACCGGGGCACCAGCGTTCTGCTCTCGAAGAACAGAGGTGTCACTGTGGTTTCATTCGTCCTTGACAACGGCACATGGAACCACGCCAGCACCGCCGCTGCCTTCGAGGAAATCGGACGGCGCGTCGCGACCTCGATCGGCGGCTTCCCCATCGAACTCCACCTGGTGGACCCTGAATGGGTTGTGCGTAGGTCGCTGGCGGTGGGAAAGGTCACGGTTGGCACCAGTGACTCCGTTTACTACCTCGGCACAGCCACCGAAGGCGATGCCAAAGCCCTCGGTCAGGCGCTCCGCGAGGCCGGCTATCTGGCCGATCTGGGGGTCAGTGTGGTCGTATCGAAGGGCGACGGCACGGCGCTTGGGTTCGTTATCGGCGAAGGAGTGTGGGACCGGCCGGATACGGTCGCGGGTTTCGAGCGTCTCGGGCGGCGAGTCGCGGCATCCATCGGCGGGCGGCCGATCCAGGTCCGGCTGCTGAATGCGCAGATGGAGACCAAGAAAGAGATCGCGGTACCGTGAGATTCCGGGATTGGCTTGGCGCTTCGGGCGCGGGGAGCTGATCCCGTTCCCGGTACTCGGGCAGCCACCAACTATTCGATCACTTTCTTCTTGCCGAACCAGTCGATCAGGAGATCGCGCACCTGGGCGATCTGGTGAGGGAACCTCAAGCCGCTGGTGCGCAGGTTCTCTCCGGTGGATTGATTTGCGGCGGTGAAATCGCTCACCACCAGCGTGTACTCCCGGTCGGGCTCGACTTTCCTGCCGCCGAGCACCACTGAGGGCAGTTCCCTGCCCCGAAACGTCCCCATGACGAGTGTGTTGTCGAAGGGCATGATGTTCCAAATGTGACGCTCCAGCAGCTGGCCCTGCGGCAGCGAGTCGCGCACGCTGCCTTCATTCATGAACGCAAAATCGGCTCCGGTCTCTTCGCGCAACGCCTGCTCGATGAGCGTCTTCACCTCTTGCGTGCTGAACTGCCGCTTGGAAACGGCCAGGGGGCGATCGACCCGCGCGCTTACCTCACCCTCCCATTTGCTGACCGCCGCGGCCACGTCCGCGGCCGGCTTGGTTGTAGTGGAATCCACGGGGAGGCGCTTCCAGTTCCAGGCAGCCAGCTTCTTGGTCTCGGTATCCACCTTCAGATCGAGGCGACCCAGTTCGACGCCGTAACTCTTCACGCGCACCAGCACGCGGCCGTCGTGCGACATGGCTTCGGAGAGACCGTCGTGAAGATGGCCGGTGACGGAAACCTGGATCTGCGGCACAGTCTCCAGAACCTGCTTCTCCTCCTTCGCGTTGACATGGGCCAGCAGCACGATGAGGTCGGCGCGGGTGCTCAACTCGGCGGCGTACCGGCGCACCGTTTCGACTACCGGGAGCGTGTGCCAGTCCCCGAGCGATTCAGGATTGGCGAGGGTGCCGAGATCTTCGGTCATGGCGCCGATCACGGCCACCCGCAGCTTGTTCACGATGAGGATGACGTAGGGTTCAGGCGTGAACAGGTCGCCTTTGGAGTTGACCAGGTTGGCAGTGACCACCGGATACTTCGCGGAGGAAATAAACCGGCGCGCCTGCAACCATCCATAATCGAATTCGTGGTTGCCCAGGGTGGCGGCGTCGTAGCCGAACAGCGCGGCGATCTCGTAGACCGGCAGGCCGTGGAAGATGGTGGAGACCGGAGTCCCTTGCACCAGGTCACCGGCGTTGAGGAGGATGCACTCCGCGCAGTTGGCCCGCTCGCGGCGGATGATGGAAGCCAGGTAAGGGAAGCCACCGGTGTGATCGTTGAGAGGCAACAGGTGAGCGTGGACGTCGTTGGTGTGGAGAATCGTCAGCGAGCGAATCTCCGCCACGAGGGAAGAGCAGACCAGCAGAGCCAGGACGAGCAGGCGCCGAAGCCGCATACACGGCCATTGTGGCACGCAGCGCGCCGGTGGTGCCGTGCCGCCTGCCAAAGTGGAGTCAAGACTGGAAATCGCGGCTACCGTGCGATGATAGATGCTTCCCCCATGTCTTCGAAACGAGAATGGCTCGCGGCAGCGCGGGCGGCGATGCACATTGAAGCCGAGTCCATCGCGCGCGCCGCGGAGCGTCTGGATGGCGAATTGATCCGCGCCGTGGATCTCCTCCTGGAGCATCCGGGAAAGGTGGTAGTGACCGGAATCGGGAAATCGGGACACATCGCGCGCAAGATCGTGGCGACGCTGTGCAGTACGGGAACCGCGGCCGTGTTCCTGCATCCGGCAGAAGCGGTCCACGGCGACCTGGGGATCTATACGCCCGGGGATCCGACCGTGCTCATCTCCAAGAACGGCACCTCGCGCGAACTGCTGGCGCTGGTGCCCATGCTGCGTGAGTTCCACTCGCCGCTGATCGGCATCCTGGGAAACAGCGCCTCGCCCCTGGCCGGCCAGCTCGATGTTCTCCTCGACGCGTCGGTGGAACGCGAGGCCGATCCGCATAACCTCGCTCCCACAGCCAGCGCGGTAACGGCCTTGGCGCTGGGCCATGCGCTGGCGGTTGCGCTCATGCAAGCCCGCAATTTCACTCCGGAAGAGTTCGGCCGATTCCACCCGGGCGGACAACTGGGCCGCAACTTGCTGCTGTGTGTGCGGGAGGTGATGCACAGCGGGAACGAGGTGGCCACCGTGCCGCCCGAGGCGTCGCTGAAGGAAGTGATCATCGCCATGACGGAGCGGCCGACCGGTGGCGCCTGCGTGGTGGCGCCGGACGGCACGCTCGCCGGTTTCCTCACCGACGGCGACCTGCGCCGGGCGCTCACCCACCACGACGACATCCGCGGGTTGCGGGCCGAGGACCTGATGACGCGCACCCCCGTCACGATCAGTCCGGACGCCACTCTCGGGGAGGCACTGGAACGGATGGAGCGCAGGCCGTCGCAGATTTCGGTTCTGCCGGTGGTGGACGAGTCCGGGCGTGCGCTGGGTGTGTTGCGCCTGCACGATATCTACCTGGGTCACTCCGAACGCGCGTGATATCCTCGGGATAGGGCGGAGGGATGAAACTCGGGAAGGCACTGGCACTTGCGGGATGCGGCCTGACCGTGGCGGGTGTTCTGCTGGCGTTTCAACGTCCATTCCGCGAATTCGAGGGCGTGGAATACCGCATCGGTGAGATCCCGCTGCCCGCCGACTACCGGGACCGCGCCGAATGGACTTTTGCCCGCCTGATGTTTCCGCCGGGCGAAGGCCGCATCAACGGCTACTATGGCCGTGACGCCGATTGGCATGTCGGGTTCTCGCTCTGGACCCAGGACTTCCCGCGCGCCGAC
>Ga0335081_10005735_pt1 | contig 19667 bp, 16 predicted proteins | sample Lox_Sample_35_FD_206713 | JGI IMG/M metagenome (GOLD analysis project Ga0335081, IMG submission 206713) | Soil microbial communities from Loxahatchee National Wildlife Refuge, Florida, United States - Lox_Sample_3.5 | ecosystem: Environmental > Terrestrial > Soil > Wetlands | place: USA... | reverse complement strand
GCCTCCCCGCCGCCCCCCGCGCCCCCCGCCGCCCCCGCCCCGCGCGCCGCCGCCCGCCGCCCCCCCCCCCCCCCCCCCCCCCCCCCCCCCCCCCTCCGCGAGTCCGGCGTTCGCGGGTAGACCCCCTCATCCCGACCTTCTCCCCCTGAAGGGGGAGAAGGAGCACGGCGTCACTGCTCACCTCACATGCGATTGCCCCCGTAAGCAAAAGGGGGATCGCGATGCGAATGTTGAAGTTGGTGCTGTTGGTGGCCGGCATGGCGCTCGCATTGTCGGGCGCCGCCTTCGCGCAAAGCGGCCGTACCATCCGCCTCATCGTGCCCTATCCGCCGGGCGGCACCGCCGACGTGCTCGCCCGCGTGCTCAGCCAGGAAATCAACGCGACCGCCGGCACCAACATCGTGGTCGAGAACCGGCCGGGCGCCGGCACCGTGACGGCGACCGATTTCGTCTCGCGCCAGCCGGCCGACGGCAACACCGTGCTGATCATGTCGAACTCGTTCGTGATCAACTCGCACATGCGCAAGCTCAACTACGATCCGCTCACGAGCTTCACGCCGGTGTGCAACCTCGTCACCTCGCCGAACCTGATCGTGGTCAATGCCACGTCGCCATACAAGACGCTCGCCGATTTTCTCGCCGCCGCCAAGGCGAAGCCCGGCGAGATCACGATCGCGAGCGTCGGCCCGGCGACCACCCAGCACATCGGCTTCCTGCAGCTCAAGCTCGCGAGCCAAGCCGACATCACCTTCGTGCCGTTCCCGGGCGGGGCGCCCGCCGTGAACGCGCTGCTCGGCGAGCACGTCACCGCGGTCTACGCCAACTACTCGGAGGTGGGCGAGCAGATCAAGGCCGGCAAGCTGCGCGCGCTCGCGGCGACCGGCGCGACGCGCATCGCCATGCTGCCCGACCTGCCGACCATCGCGGAGCAGGGTTTCCCCGGCTACGACGTCGTGGTGTGGCTCGGCACCGTGGTGCCGACCGGCACGCCGCAGGGCGCGATCGACCAGCTCGCCAAGTGGTCCACGGCGGCGATGAAGGTGCCGGCCGTGCACGACAAGCTCGCGACCCTCGGCATGTATCCGGCCGGCCAGTGCGGCACTGATTTCGCCAAGCTGATCCGCGCGCGGGATGCGGAATATGCGCGGATCATGAGCGCGGCGGGGATCAAGGCGGAGTGAGGAGGGTGAGCGATCTTTTCTAACTTTACAACTTGACGGCGATGGAGTAACTGCGCGATAGTATCCGTAAGAGGCTTGCCTGCTCGCACCGGACGAAATGATCATGCTTCGGCAACTGATCTCTATTTCAATAGTTGTGGCATTTGCCTTATTCGGATTTGTAATTTCATTTTATGTTCTGCCGCCACCAATCGCTACATTGTCAAGTTTCTTTATTCTCTTGATTTCAAGCATCGCAATTTATTTTAGCAGGCCTACTGATGGCGATAAATCACCGAGCGCAAGAGCAATTACAGCCATTGCTGGATTAACTGGGACAAATCCGCTGTGGGCAAAATTAATCTCAGTCAGCTTACCAACTTTGCCTAATATGTTGCCTGATTTAATTACAAAGGTCGAAGTGGGATTTATCTTATCCAGTTCCCTTGGCGTGTTAGCTATTACGTCTATCACCTGGATTAGCTTGCGTGATCCTACTATTGGAGGTCGAAAGGGAGGACGCCTTTCGAAAGAAATTGGTGAAATTGGGTTTAATGAGAAACTGTTTCGGATGGCGCAGGTACTAGAGGCAAGACTTAACAATATGGACGACGAATCTAATTGGACTGACCAAGCCTTCACTCCATTAGATGCGGAAATCGAAAAAACCTCCCTCTCCGGCAGAAGGCCGCGGCGAATTGTGGATCTTATTTCGGCTATCCGCTCCGATCATTCGGCAGTTGGATTTCTTATTCTCGGTGACCCAGGATCTGGTAAAAGTGTTGCGATGAGGCGATTGGCACGAGAGATGTTAAAAGAAGTTCGCCAAACACTTATATTACCTATATATATCAACCTGAAAGAATGGAATGACAGTCACCAGCTTACATCTGATGGAAAGATTGATGTATTCCAGTTTATAAAGCACTATCTCAAAATTACAGGCAATGATTTGATTATGGACTTCGTTGAAACGTACTTGACGCGACTTTTAGAGGTGGGGAGGTTATTTATCTTATTTGATTCATTCGATGAGACGCCAGCTCTGCTTGATCAAGATGAAAGCTCGACCGCCATCGCCATACTTAGCAAAAATCTGGAAGAGTTTCTGATTGGCCCGCACAAATCACGTTGCGTGATTGCGTCAAGGTATTTTCGAAGACCGCGCTTTTCGTCCTCGGAAGTTAGCGTATTGGAGATCCTTCCGCTCTCAGACCGCAAGATTCGCGACGCGTTGATCAGAAGTAATAGACTTAGCCGCGGTGAAATCGACAGGTTTCTGACTTCGCGAACTCGGTGGCTTTCATATGCGAAGAATCCGTTCGTTGCGAACTTGGTGGTTGACTACATGGCAATCCACAATGGCCAGCTCCCTATTCGTAAGATCGAAGTCTACGATAGCTACGTGCATGCTCGATTGCAACGAGTGTCATATATTGTCACTAAGTATAACCTTTCTGACGAAGAGATATTGAAGTATGCTACCGTCATCGCATTTGAAATGTTTTCTAGGGCCAACGTTGGCCTCGAGGTTGGTCTAATGGACGTTCGGGAATGGATACAGGAGGCATATAAGCTGAATAAGACGCGAGATGTGATCGATGTCTTGGTCCGCGCGAGGCTGGTACGGAGTTCCGCTTATCCCGAAGAGCGAATTAGCTTCGTTCATCGGCGCTTTAACGAATTCTTTTTGGCCCTCGCAGCGAAACAGAATTTAATGCCGATAGACTGCGAGTCAATTGCGATGGATAAGCGCGATCGGGATGCGCTCGTTCTCTACGTCGAACTTGCGGATGATCCAATTGCGATGAGCATTTTGCGCTTCTGTTGGGATCAAATGACCGCGGAACGCGGGCGGCTGCGGGCGACCTATTGCCTGCGGTTCATAGTGGAAGCGTTTACGTCGAGCAAGAGACATTTGGTAAGCGTTATCGCCGACGATATGTATTCGTATCTAAATGCGGCGGTCGCGCAGCACGCGGACGATATGTTGCGCGCGAAAATTGCCGTTGAGAGCGCGGGCGTACTTGAGGACGATGCAGCAAGCGAGATTATACGCCTTGCGGTAGAGACTAGGAATTTTTGGATTACTGAAGCAGCTATTCGGGCTACGAGAGGTATTGATCGTATTACATCCGCTTCGAAGCAGAGAATTCGCCGATATCTATTGGAGATGTCAGATTTCGAAGTACTTAAGCAGCGGCGAGATTTGGTCGACGTCTTTCGATTAAATTCGTCGTTTGGACACATGTTCTGGTTGGTCAATGCGCGGGCGGTGGCTGTGGTGTTGCAGTGGCCAATTCGGGTCGTGGCGATTGGGCTGCTTCCACTTTTGTACAGCTCGGCGCTGTTTGCCTGGTGTTATTTGATTTGTGCGGCGTTGATCAGTCAGGGGGCGCGTGATTGGGTGCAACGGAAAATTAATAAACAGACTGGGCATTTAATGTGGGAGAGCTCATGGCTTTTTGATTCAACATCTGTCTTCGCGTGCGCATTATTGATAGTGGTTATACGTTTTGTGGGAATAAATGTACAGTCGTTGATCGGAAAGATCTTGGCTACGGTAGGGATCGCTTTTAGTGACGGTCCAAGGATAGGTTGGGGGACGGCGGCGGTTTTTATATGCGCGTCTATAAGTGTCAAAGACTGGACGTGGGCGGTGGTTATCGTAAGGCGGGGGATAAGTAGTTTGCGGGACAACTGGTTGGGGATACGGGAGATGTATGGGATGGTGGTCGGTAAAGTGAGTGAAATGTGGCGTAAGTGGAGGTGGAGCGAGGTCGTAGAAGTAATCAAGGCGATAACGATCCCGTTGTCGGTAATGGGAGGGATATGGATAGTGGCGCTGGTGGTAAAGGAATATTTTGGCGAGTTGGGGGTCAGGATCGTGGGGGGCGGAATGCTACTGGTAATGATATGTGTGCCTGGCGTCACAGAAGCTATTGCGATGGTAAGAGAGATCAAGATGGTGAAAAGTGTGATCGTGGAAAAAATGGAGAGTCGGGAGTCAATTGGCGTAATTTTCTCGGGATTGCGGTTCTCATATAGTCGAAAGCTATTTGTGGAAAAAGTTGAGGCATATCATCGTAAGAATGGCACAAGGCCTCATGGGGGTTGGAAGGAGGCGGCTGCGCCGAATTTCGGTGACAAGGCGAGTATTAGACTTTCGCAGTTAGACGAGACATGGGCGGGACTCGATCGGTAGTCGAGCGAGGTGTTGGGTCGTATATGCGATAGTCTCGGGCGTGAGTTGGAGAACTTGGTTGGAGGCCACGAGCTAGGTGATCGTCCGCTGCTCGATCGTCAGATACTTCTCCAACTCGCACGTCTTGTGCGCCTCCTTCATCTCGCGCTCCGCGCCGCCGTGGCCCAGGAACGGATCCAGCGTGTCGTTGGCGAGGCACGCGTAAGACTGCTTCACCGCCTTGTGCATGGCGGCGAACGCGGTGCCGGACGAGGCGCACAGGCGATAGCCGAGCCGGGCGAGATCGCGCTGCTTGAGCGGAAACTCGGCAAAACCGTCGGGCGGCGCGAAGCACATCAGCGGGGCGGGGAGGCGCTCGCCGATCAGGCGCATCTCGTCGGCGTCGCGGGCGTGGATGAACAGCATGTCGGCGCCGGCGTTCTTCAGGGCCTCGGCGCGGCGCAGCGCCTCGTCCATGCCGTGCAGACGGCGCGCGTTGGTGCGGCCGATGATGACCAGGTTCGGGTCGGTGCGGGCGGCGACCGTCTCCGCGATCTTCTGCACCACGAGGTCGAGCGTGACCAGGTTCTCGCGGCCGACGTGGTGCTCGAAGTGGCGCGGCAGCAGCTGATCCTCGATCTCGATCGCGGCGAAGCCCGCGGCTTCGGTGAGCCCGATGGTGCGGTGCATGTGCGCCGGGTCGCCCCAGCCGCCACCGGCGTCGAGGACGATCGGCAGCCGGCAGACCGCGCGCATGTCGAGCGCAACCTCGGCGAGCTCCGGCAGCGTCAGGTTCGCCTCGGTGACGCATTTGAGCCAGCCGAGCGAGCCGCCGCTGAGATAGATCGCCTTGAAGCCGGCAGCTTCCGCGAGCCGCGCCATGATCGGGTTGAGGGCGACCGGCGCGACGATGAGGTCGTCGCCGGCGATCATTTGCTTGAGTGTCGGCAAGGCGGGCTCCCTGATGTGCGTTTCGGGCAGTTTACGGTCGAGGCGCGGCCGCATACAAAGGCGCGCAAAATCATTGTTGGCGCATGTTCTTGTCGGCGAACCGGTGTCCACCCCGGATCAGGTCCGGGGCAGGCTTTCGCCGGAACATGCGCTAAACCGCGGGAGCGCGCCCCATGCTCTATCTCTACCACGGCACGACCTCGGTCTGCGCCATCAAGGCGCGGCTCGCGCTCGCGGAGAAGAACCTCAGTTGGGAAGGCGAGGTGCTCGACCTGCAGCGCGGCGACCAGCACCGGCCGGAATACGGCAAGCTCAATCCGAACCACGTGGTGCCGACGCTGGTGCATGACGGGCGCGTGCTGATCGAATCGACGCTGATCATCGAATATCTCGACGAGGCGTTTGCGGCGCCGCCGCTGATGCCGGCCGATCCTTTTGCCCGCGCGCAGGCGCGGCTGTGGATGAAGAAGATCGACGACTATCTGCACGCCGCCTGCTCGACCGTGACGTTCGCGATTGCGTTCCGCAAGGGGCTCTTGAAGAAGACGCCGGAGGAGCTCGCGGCGCGCTTTGCCGCCATGCCGGATCCGGCCTATCGGGAGCGCCAGCGCCTGGCGATCGAGCACGGCGTCGCGGCGCCGCACGTGCCGCCGGCGCTCGCCAGCTACGACCGCTACATCGGCGAGATGGAGGCGGCGCTCGCCACGACGCCGTATCTCGCGGGCGATGCCTATTCGCTCGCCGACGTCGCGGCGACGCCCTATGTCAACCGCGCCGCCATGCTCGGCATGGACCGCCTGTGGGTCGGCCGCCGGCCGCGCGTCGAAGACTGGTTCGCGCGCATCAAGGCGCGGCCGAGCTACGCGGCGGCGGTGACCAAGTGGCTGACGGATGCCGACCGCGAGCGCTTCGACATCGCGCGCGACGAGACGTGGGCGGACATCGAGCGCGTGATGCGTGCGAGGAAAGCGGCGTAAGAGATACCGGGAGTGTCGATTGCTTTGGAGATGGCACGGCGGTGCCGCCGCTACCCTCCCCGCCACGCACGGAGTTCACCCTTGGGCTTGCCGAAGGCAAGACCCGAGGGCGCGCGGGGGACGGGAGCACTGGCGCTGAGTGTCGGGGCACAAGCGATGACGACGCTGGAGCAATTCGGGCAATACCTGGCGAACGGCCGCGAGCTGCCGCGGCTCGCGCGTGCGAGCATGCGGCTGCATCTGGTCGATACGGTCGCGGCCTGGATCGCCGGCTGCGGGACCGCCGAAGGCCGCGCGCTGCTCGCGTTTCGCGCCGAGCTCGAGCAGGACGCGTCCGCGAACGCGCGCGTCATGGGGGCGATCGCGATCCACACGGCGCTCGCGCGCCTGTCCGAGATCGACGATTTTCATCTCGCCGCGATGACCGCGCCGGGCGGCATCGTGGTGCCGGCGGCGCTCACGCTTGCGGTTGCGCTCGGCCGGTCCGATCCGGCGACGCTCGCGCGCGCGATCGCGGGCGGCTATGACGCGATGGTCCGTCTCGGCCTTGCGCTGCGCGGCCCGACCATCCTGCATCGCGGCCTCTGGCCGACCTATCTCGCCGCGCCGTTCGGCGTCGCCGCGGTGGCGGCGCGGCTGATGGGCCTCGACGCGCGGCAGGCCGCGCATGCGCTGGCGCATGCGCTCACGCTGGCGGCGCCCGGCGTCGGCCACCACCATGCGGCGAGCACGGCGCGCTGGCTCGCGCTCGGGCTTGCGGCGCGCAACGGCCTGATGGCGGCGCGCGCCGCCGCCGCCGGCTTCACCGGCGACCTCGACCTGCTCGATGGATATTTCTTCGCCAGCATCTACGACATTCGGCCCGCGCGCGGCGAGCTGACGCGCGGGCTCGACCAGCACCTGCTGATGCTCGACGTCTCGTGCAAGGCGTGGTGCGCGGCGCGCCAGACCTTTGCGGCGACGCAGGCGCTCAAGGACATCGTCGCGCGTGGCGTCGCGCCGGAAAAAATCGCCGAGATCGAGGCCGGCGTGCTGCCGCCGCATCACGGCATGATCGACCACGGCGTCAAGGCGGGCGACCGCGCCTCGCATCTCACCAGCCTGCCGTACCAGATGGCGCTCGCGGTGCTCGAACCGGCCGCGACCTACGACGTGCAGCAATCGCCGGCCGCGGTCGCGGAACCGGTCGCCGACCTGATGCGCAAGATCACGGTGACGCAGAACGAGCGGCTGCTCGCGCGCTATCCAAAGGTGTGGCCCGCGCATGTGCGGGTCGCGACGGCATCGGGCGCCGTGCACGAGCAGGAGGTCGAATACGTGCCGGGCGACCTGCGGATGCCGTTCGACGACGCGCAGGTGAAGGAGAAGTTCCGCCGGTTCGTGGCGCCGCGGCTCGGCGCCGCGGGCGCGGAGGAGATGCTGGCGCTCGCGACGGCGGCGCTGGCGGACGAGCGCGGGCCGGGCGCGTTGTTGGCGGCGATCGAGCGGGTGTGCTCGTCGTAGCCCGGATGGAGGCGCGTAGCGCCGTCATCCGGGGACCGCTGTCCCCGCATTGCGCGGAGTTCACCCTTGGGCTTGCCGCAGGCAAGACCCGAGGGCTCCATGCGGGCTACGCCGCGGAGGACAGGCTCGGCGCCTCGGCGTGATCGATCCGGCCGCCCGCGGCAAACTCGGGCGCGATCGCCGCGAGCCGGCGCTCGACCCAAGTCCACAGGCCGCGCATGTCCTCGGCCGAACGGCCGGCGGGCGCATATTCCGTCACCCCAAGCCCCTGGCCGAGGGCATCCTGGTGGTCATTGCGCATCGTGATGTGAGGGCGCGCGACCAGGCCCGAGAGATCGAGCGCCGTCGCGGCGCCGCCGAGCGAGGCCGCCGCCTCGTCGATCCGCTGGCTGAAGCTCGGCGTCTGGTTGAGCACAAAGGCGAACGGCCGGTCGAAGGCGCGGATCGTGCTGAGCGTCGGCGCCGTGGCCTCGATGTCGACCGGGCTCGGCCGCGACGGGATCAAGCACATGTCGGCGCAGCGAATGGCGGCCGTCGTCAGCGGGTGCAATCCGCCCGCGGTGTCGATGATCGTGACCGCGACGCCGCTGCGGTCGAAGATCTGCAAGCGCCGCTCGATTTCCCCGGCGCCGGCGATGGATTCGACGAGCGGTTCGGCATTGACGCGGCGCCGCCGCCAGTTGGCGATGGTGCGCTGCCGATCGGCATCGATCAGCCGGACCACGTGGCCGGCCTGCATCGCCGCGACCGCCAGTCCGATCGCCAGCGTGCTCTTGCCGGTGCCGCCCTTTTGCGTGGCCAAGACGATCGTCTGCATGGTGCCCCTCGTTGTCGAGCCGCATCGCCGTTGCGGCGCGCCCATTGGTGTGCCGGCAGACGTGCGGCGTCGACCATCGAACCGCGGACCGCATGTCCGAATCAGCAATGCGGAATCATGAACGGACATGGGGCGTGATGGCCATCCGGGATAAATACTTACGCTCCGCGCCGGGTTACCGCCGCGTGATCGTAGCCCGGATGGAGCGCAGCGAAATCCGGGATCGGCGTCCCCGCATTCCGCGGAGTTCACCCTTGGGCTTGCCGAAGGCAAGAACCGAGAGCTCCATGCGGGCTACACCCCCCGCACCTGCGGCATGTCGATGAACCGCCACGGGTCGGGCAGCGTGCCGCACGGCACCTCGATCAGCGCCGGCTCGTCTTGCGCCAGTGCCCGCTCGAGCGCAACGCGCAGGCCGCCCGGGTCGCTCGCCCGATAGCCGCCGATGCCGAAGCTCGCGGCGAGGCGCAGGAAATCCGGGTTGGCGAGGTCGGTCGCGATCACCCGGTTGCCATGGTCGTGCCGCTGCATGTTGCGCACGTTGCCGTAGGCGCCGTCGTTGAACAGCACGACGACGAGCGGGATGCGGTGGCGCACCGCCGTCGCCAGCTCCTGCACGTTGAACATGAAGCCGCCGTCGCCGCAGATCGACACGACCGGCGTTTTGCCGAGCGCGTGCTTGGCGCCGAGTGCGGTCGCGAGACCCCAGCCGAGCGTGCCCTGGTAGCCGGACGAGATGTAGGTGCGCGGCCCGCGCGCCTCATAAGCCGTGCGCGCCGCGTAGCCGACTTGGGTGAGCTCGTCGACCAGCACGCCGTCGTCGGGCAGCACGTCGCGGATCGCCTGCAGATAGCCGCGCATCACGCCGAGCGCTGAAAAATCCTCGGCGATACGTTCCTTGAGCGCGCGGCTTGCGGCGACGCGCTTGGCGTCCATCGGGGCGCGGTGGGCGAGATGCGCGTCGAGCCGGCGCAGGATGGCGGCGGCATCGCCGGTGAGCGGCGTCACCGGCACCGGCCAGCGGCCGTGCTCGGCCGCGTCGATGTCGATCTTGATGATCCTGAGCTTGTCGTCGGTGCCCCAGGCCGTGAACGGGATGAACATGCGCGTGCCGACCGCGAGCACCACGTCGGCCTTCGCCCACAGCGCATGGCCGCCGGGCAGCGCGTGGCTCAGGGCATGGCGGTTGTCGAGCACGCCCTTGCCGCGGCGATAGCCGACGACCGGCGCCGCGAGCCGCTCGGCGAGCGTACGCACCTCGGCCGCCGCGTCGAGCGCGCCGCCGCCGACGAAGATCAGCGGGCATTCGGCCGCATCGAGCGCGGCCGCGGCCTGCGCGATCGCGTCCTCGTCGAGCGGCGCCGGCGGTTCGGCCGGCAGCGGCGCCGCGAGCTCGACCTCCTCCTGCGCGGCCAGCATGTCGGGCGGCAGCTCGAGACCGACCGGCCGCGCGCGGCCGCTCGCGAGCTGGCGAAAGGCCTGCGCGATGAGGCCGGGCGCGTCGGCCGGGCGCTCGACCCGCTCGGCCCATTTGGTCAGCGTGCGCAGGATGCCGAGCTGGTCGGGGATCTCGTGCAGGTAGCCGCGGCCCTTGCCGATGCCGCGGCTCGGGATCTGCCCGATCAGCGCCAGCACCTTTGCGCCGGTCGACTGCGCGGTCGCGAGCGCCGCCGTCGAGTTGAGAAAGCCCGGGCCGGGCACCACCGAATAGGCGGCCGGCCGTCCGGTCGCCAGCGCGGCGCCGAGCGCCATGTAGGCGGCGCCCTGCTCGTGGCGCGTATGCACCGCATGGATCGCGTCGCCGGCGTCGAACAAGGCGTTGAACAGGTGATCGCTCTGCACGCCCGGCAGGCAATAGATCGACGCGATTCCGTGCCCGATCAGGGACCGCACCACCGCATCGCCTCCGCTCATCCGCGGCATGAGGTTGCTCCGGTGTCTTTCTCAGTCCGAATGCATGAGATCGACGTCATAGCCGACGATGCCGTTGTCGCGCGCCTTGATGTCGTCGACTCGTCGGCGCGGGCAGGGACGGATTGCAGGTGAGCGACGATCAGCGCCGCCGCCGTAGCTGCCGCAGGGTGGGCAAGGGCGCGCAGTGCCTTGCCCACGATGCGCCGCGCCGCGTGGGCGAAATCGCAAAGGGCGATTTCGCCCACCCTGCGGCCTCGCGTTCCGCAAGAGGCAGTCCAATCCGGCATTTCCTCACCACGCCCTCTTGCCATGATATTAAATCGCTTCGCGGCGCCACGGATACGGCGTCGGGCCGACATTTTGGGAGAGCGCGTTGGCGAGCAAGGTCGCACTGGTGACCGGAGTGTCCTACGGGGTCGGCGCCGCGACCGCGGTCGCGCTCGGACGGGCCGGTTATGACGTGGTTGGGACCGCAACGAACCCGCTCAACTTTCGCGAGATCGGCGAGAGGCTTGCGGGCGTGAAAGCTCGCTTCTTGCCGCTGCAGCTCGAGCTGCGCGCGGAGGAGAGCATCGAAGAAGTCGTCTCCATCGCCCTCAAGGGGTTCGAGCGCATCGATGTGCTGGTGAACAATGCGGGCGTCAACCTGCGGCGGAACGCCGTCGATGTCTCGCGCGACGAATGGCACGCGGTGATGGATGTCAATGTGGGCGGGACATTCTTCCTCACCCAGCGGGTCGCCCGCCACTGGATCGAGAGCAAGCAGCCGGGCTGCATCGTCAACATCGCGTCGGCGCATGGGCTCGTCGGCGCGCCCGAGCGCTCGACCTACGGCATCGCCAAGGCGGCGATCATTCACATGACGACAATGCTGGCGATCGAATGGGCGCCGCACGGCATCCGCGTCAACGCAGTCGCGCCCGGACGGATGCTGACCGAAGCGCCGTCGCGCGCCGAGAAGCAGGCGGATCCCGCCTACATGGCCGCGGTGCTGGCGCGCATTCCGCTGCATCGGCTCGCGACGCCTGAGGAGGTTGCGGCGGCGGTGTGCTGGCTCGCAAGTCCCGCGGCGGGCTCGGTGACGGGGCACACATTGGTCATGGACGGCGGAATGACGGCGGCGTAGCGCGGCGGTTGCCATCACCATCCGCGCGGCTCGGCTGCGAATGCCGGCATGGCGGCGAGCGCATCGCCCAGTGCCTTCGCGGCTGCCGCATCGAGCGGCAGCAGCGGCGGGCGCGGCTCGCCGCAGTCGCGCTGCATGATGCGCAGCGCGGCCTTGAGGACGGGCGCACCGCCGGGCTTCAGTGCGTGGCGCAGCGCCGCGACCTCCTCCTGGGCGGCGCGCGCCGCGAACAGGTCGCCGGCGCGGCAGGCGTCGTAGAGGCCGCGGATCAGCTGCGGCGCGATGCCGGCGAGCGGCGCCAGCAGGCCGGTCGCGCCGATCGCGGCGGCGGAGACGAACAGCTCGTTGCCGGCAAGGAGCTGGAAATCCGGCCGCGCTTTTCGCGCGAGCGTCATCAGCTCGATCATGAACTGCCAGTCGAGGCTCTGGTCGATCAAGCCCGCGAGGTTTTCCTGCCGCCCGATCAGCTTCACCATCAGCTCGGCCGAGACCCGGCTCCCGGCCATGTCGTCGGGCGCATTGTGCACGAACAGCGGGATTTTGACCGCACTGCCGATGATGGCGAAATGCTCCAGCACCATGGCGGGCGGCGGCGTCCAGTAATAGGGCGTGGTGGCGACGATCGCGGCGGCGCCGGCGCCCTCGGCGTGGCGCGCGAGCGCGGCCGCGAGCGCGCTGCCGGCCTCGCTCACATGGGCGACGACCGGGACTTTCGCGCGCTTGACCGCGAACTCGACGACCGCGTGCTTCTCGGCCTCGGGCAGGCTCACCGACTCGGCCGCATGCATCGGCAGCGCCAGCGCCTCGGCGCCGTGGCGCTGGTGGAAGTCGATCAGCCGGCCGAACAAATCGAAATCGATGCGCCGGTCGTGCCCGAAGGGCATGACGGGCGTGTGCACGAGGCCGAGACGAAGGGATGTCATGGAATCTTTCGCAAAACGCGGCGGATCACCAGCCGTACGGCTCGCTGTCGAGGATGCCGAGCGCCTCGAGCTGGCCACGGATATAGGCCTGGCGTTCCTTGGTGGCGGTCGGCAGCGGCGGGCGGGTCGGGCCGACATTGCGGCCCATCATCACCATGCCGCCCTTGAGCGAGGAGGGGTACTGGTCGCGGAAGAGGAGCCACAGCCAGGAGAGCTTGTATTGCAGGTCGCGCGCGCGCTCCCAGTCGCCCGCCATGCAGGCGTCGAAGGTGGCGTTGCACAGGTTGGGGCAGATCGAGCCCGCCGCCGAATAGGAGCCGACGCCGCCGAGCGGCACCGAGGGCAGGAGATACTCGACGCCGGTGAGCATGGCGAAGTCGGGCCGCAGCTTGAGCGCGGCGCGGGAGATCTCGAGAAATTTCTCGCTGTTGAAGCTCGCCTCCTTGACGCCGACGAAGTTCGGCAGCCGCTCGATCAGCCGCGCCATCAGGTCGCCGGTGATCTCGACGCCCGCGAGGTAGCTCGGCGAGTTGTAGGAGATCACCGGCAGGTCGATCGAGGTGGCGAGCCGCACGAAGTAGTCATGGATCGCCTCGCGCGCCGGATTCCAGAAGTACGGCGTGATGGCGAGGATGCCGTCGGCGCCGATCTTCTGCGCATGTGCGGCGAGCGCGAAGGTGTCCTCGACCGCGAGCGCGCTCACGTGGATGGTCACCGGCACGCGGCCCGCGACGGTCTTCACCGCGGCCTCGGCAAAAAGCTTGCGCTCGGGAATCGTGAGGTTGAGCGACTCCGCCTTGTGGTGCGGCCAGGAGATCGCCGGCGCGCCGGTGCGCACGTGGAAATCGAGCAGCCGCTCGAAGGTCGGCAGGTCGAGCGAATAGTCGTCCTTGAGCGGCGTGACGGGGCTCTGCATCACCCCGCGGAATTTGTTTTGCATGTGCGGTCCTGCGGCGAAGTGCCGGAGGATGACCATAGCGCACCCGCGAACGCAATGGCCGCCACGCCGGCCGGCTATCCGGGCTCGGCCGGCGCGTTCGCGGCGCGCTGGGCGTCGCGAATGAGCTTGGCGACGGCGGCCACATCGGGGATCATCTCGAACATCGGCGCCAGATAGCCCTTCATGCCCGGCCAGCCGGGCAGCGCAAATGACCGATATGCGCCCCGCCCGAACGTGATCGTCCCCTCGCCGGACGCGCGCGCCGATACATCGACCTGATCGAGCATGCGCAGCGCGATCGATCTGATATCGCGGCTCCAAAGCCCGGAAACGATCAGGATGCGCTCGTTGGTCAGCGCGTAGAAGGTGCGGCGGCGCTGCGCCGCATCGATGAAGAAACGGCCGACGATCAGGTACAGGCCGATCAAGATGAACGGAATGACCGGGATGAGCGCGAAAAGGTCGCCATTGGGGCGCCTCAGCGTCGCCCATGCGCCGAACAGCGGGATGCTGGTCCATACGAGGCCGAACGGGATCGCGAAGGCATCCATCCCGCGCAGCAACAGTCCCTGTCGCGGCCGGCCCGACCAGATGACGCGCTCGCCGAGATCGAGCGACGCGGTGATCTCGGGCGGCGGCGGCATGGAAACGAGCATCGCGGTCCCCGGTTCTTGCGGCGAAAAAGTTGTATCGTCGAATTTTTGCAGCGGCAAGCGGCGGTGAAGGCGCGGCTACTCGGCGGCGCGGAGCCTCGCTACGGCGTCTGGCGGCGCTGCCCGCGAGCACGATGCGCCGCCGAGCACGCAGAATTTTGCGCAATGCGGGTGATTGAGCGGCACCGCGCGGTCGGCCTCGGCGAGGGTTGCGCCGAGCTCGAACGCCGGGTCGTAGGGCACGAGCGTGCAGGCGACGACGGCGGGGCGCGCCGCGCCCTTGCGCTTCACCACCATGCGCGAGGACGCGCACATCACGTCGTCGGGCGACTTGCCGAGGATGCCCCAGCAGGCATCGGCGATCTCCGGCACGTCGGCGCTCGCGTCCATCTCGGGGAAAAGCACCAGCGCGGCTGGATTGTCGGCATCGACCGGGATCGCGTGCTCGGCGAAAAAGCGGGCGTAGCCGGCGCGCTCGGCGGCCTCGTCCTCGCCCCACATGGTGCGGCCCGCGATCGCGAGGTTGAAGCCGTTGCGGGCGAGCCAGACGAGGCCGTCGCGGGTCGGCGCGAACGTGCCGAAGCCGCGCTCGTCCTCGTGGCGCTCGGCGGTGAAGTGATCGAGCGAGACGCGGATGACGAGGCGGTCGCCGTAGCGGTCGCGCAGGTCGAGGAGCTTCGCCTTGTGCCGCTGCATCGGCCGCATCGCGTTGGTGAGCACGAGGGTGCGCAAGCCGCGCGACAGCGTTTCCTCGATGAGCGCGACGATGTGCGGGTTCATGAACGGCTCGCCGCCCGTGAAGCCGATCTCGCGGGTGCCGAGCCGCTCGCGCGCGATCTCGTCGAGATAGGGGCGGATATCGGCGACGTCGAGATATTCAAGCCGGTCGTTGCGCGGGCTCGATTCGATATAGCAGTTGCGGCACGTGATGTTGCACAGCGTGCCGGTGTTGAACCACAGCGTATCGAGCGCACACAGTGCGACGCTCGCGCGCGGCTCGCCACGGGCGGTGCGCCGCGGATGCTTGAACTTCGCGGCATCGAGCGGCGCGTCGTTGCGGCGGGCGTCGCGCGGCCACAGCTCTTCCATGTGCGGGCGGCTGCGCCGGCGCCCCGGCGTCCAGGTGACGGCGCCGGGCGCGAGCGCGACGCCGCTTTCGCGGATCTCGCGATAGGGCAGCACGTCACAGCTCGGCCAGATGCCGGTCGTGAGCGCGTCGCGATAGTCCGCCGGCAAGCCGGCGCGCACCATGGCGGCGGCGGCGGATGCGTGGTCGTAGGCGAGCGCGCCATGCTCGATACGCAGGCCGTTGTCCACGGGCGTGAGCACGCTGAACCAGACGCGCGGCGTGCCGTCATGCGCCGGCATGCCGACGACGCCGGCATTGTGCCAGAGCCTGCCGTCGACGATCTGGGTGAACGGCAGGCCGCAATGGCCGCCGATGACGCCGTCGGCGGCCGCGAGATCGAGCTCGCGCCGCTTGATCGCGGCGGCGGTCGAGGCGAAGACGAACTGGTTGATCCGGCGCACGCCGGCATGGACCACGGCGAGCCGCAGCCCGCCGATCACGAGGTCGATGCGGCGCGGCAGGGTCGCAAGCCATGCCCGCGCGTCGCGCCCGACCTGCGTGTCCGCATACGCGAACCAGGCGGAGGAGAGCCGCTCACAGGTGCTGCCGGACGGATAGCCGCAGCCGCAGTCCTGCCCGTCCTGCGCAAGCTGCTCGTCGCAATTGCCCATCACGACATGGATGCCGGCGCGGCGCACGAGATCGATGGTCGCGGCCGGGTCGCCGCAATAGGCGACGAGATCGCCCGTGCAGATGATGCGCGTGGCCGGAATGCCGCGCCGCGTCGCCTCGGCGAGCAACGCTTGCGTCGCCTGCAGATTGCCGTACGGCCCGCCGAACACCAGGGCGGGGCCGTCGATCATCACCTGCGGCGTCTCGGCCATGACCCATCCAAATGCGACGCGCCGCGGAGCAAGCCCCGCGGCGGCGCAATATTCGCACGGATTCGCGTTAAGACGCGAGCGTCATCACGGAGTTTTCATAGCGTCCGCCGCCCATGTCGGCGCCGGCGAAGATCTGGTGCTGCGCGATCCACTCGAACGATTCCTCGAACGCCTCCCTGGTATAGGGCTCGAACACCAGCCGCTCGCCCGGGCCCCAGCGGCGGGTATCCATCATGGCGTGCCAGCGCGTCGGGAACTCCTTCTTGTAGTAGTGCGTGTAGCGGTCGGGGCGCAGGTCGATGTCGCGCTGGGCGCGCTTGAGCGCGCGGAAGAATTTCCGCAGGTCTTCCGGGTCGGGATTGCCGGTCACGATCGTGCCGATCATGAAGGTGGTGTCGATCACCTTGCGGAAGCCGAGCTGCTCGGCGAAGTAGTAGGGGCCGCTGAACAGGTGCACGGCCGGCGCCTTGCGGTCGATCAGCAGCTCCATGCGGCGAAAGAGGAGCCCGTCGTTGAACGACAGGTTGATCTTGTCGGCCGGCAGATACTGCTCGAGCGCCTGCACGGTCGAATAGTGGCTGCCGGACTGGAAGCCGACCGAGATCGGCACGCCGGCAAGGTCCTCAGGGCTCTTCACGGCTGAATCCGCCGGCACGAACACGCCGGCGGGCGAGACCGAATAGACATCGCCGTACATCTTGCCCTTGCCGTTCGAAGCCGCGACGTTGACGGTCCAATGGCACGCGCAGCTGATGTCCGAGCTGCGGCCCTTCTCCAGCGACTGGTAGGCGCCGACACGGTTGCCCTGGTCGTGGATCTTGCCGTCGGTCTTCTGCACCAGCTCCTGGAAGATGTAGTCCAGGCCTTCGTCCTTGAAGTAGCCCTTCTCCTCGGCGACCCACTCCTGAAAGCGGAAGTGCGGCTCGATGACAAACTTGCTCATGCGTTCCTCCATGGGTTCTTCGTTCAGGTTGTGATTCAACAGCAGCTCGGATCCTTGCGCCGCGCCTGCAGGTGCTCGGCGACGCGTCGCGCGCGGATCATCTTGACGTGGTCGTCCATCAGCCGGCGCGCGCCGGCGGCATCGCGCATCTCGATCAGCGCGGCCAATTCCTTGTGCACATCGAGGATGCGCCGCGCGACCTTGGGCGTCAGCGTCGCGTTGCGCGCCGGCCACGACACGTTCTGCAGCGAGATGAACTGCACCACCAGCACGCGGTTGTGCGAGGCCTCGGCGACGGCGAGATGAAACTCGCGGCCCGACAGCGTGAAGCCGGCGATATCATGGAGCTTGCTTTCCGCATCGGCGTTGAGCGCGCGCAGGCGCGCGTGGTCGGCCGCGGTCGCGTGCTCGGCCGCAAGCTCCGCCGCCATGCACTCGACCGCGCGCTGGGCGTCGAGAATTTCCGCCGGGCTCACGCCGGTGAGATCGAGCTGCACCGCGAGCGCCTCGGCGAACAGGCGCGGATTGCCGCGCGCGATGCGCGCGCCGCCGCCCTTGCCCATGCGGATCTCGACGATGCCGAGCGCCTCGAGCGTGCGCAGCGCGTCGCGCGCGACGATCCGGCTCACGCCGTGGCGACTGCTGAGATCCTTCTCGGTGCCGAGGAAGTCGCCCGGCCTGAGCCGCTTGGCAAAGAGGGATTCGCGCACGTCGGCGACGATCTGCGACGACAGCGAGGCCGAGCGCCCGAGCACGATGAAGCCCGGCGCGCCGCCGGAGGCGGCACGGCCGGGCGAAACGGGGGCGGGGGTCTTCATGGCGGTCCCGGGGGCGAGGGCGGCGCGAAAGCTATTAAAGATACTATCGTTTAACAAAGCACGTCAAGGGGCCTTTTCTTCACCCTCCCCTGAAGGGCCCCTGAAGGGGGAGGGTCGCTCGCCGTCGCATTGGCGAGGGCGAGCGGGGTGGGGTGGCGGCGTCACCCCACCCCGGCTCGCGTCGCTTGCCGACCCTCCCCCTGCAGGGCCCTGCAGGGGAGGGTCAAGAAAGTCGCGTTCTCATGCGCGCTTGGCCGTGCAATTCTCTCGGGCAGAAGAAAGCAGCGAGGGGAGGGCGGCATGATGCGATGGACACGAAGCTTGGCGGTGGCGGCCGTGCTGGTGCTGGCGCCGGCCGCGGTCGGCGCGCAGACCTATCCGGATCGGCCGATCACCGTCGTGGTGCCGGCCTCGCCGGGCGGCGTCACCGACCTGCTCGGGCGCGCACTCGCCAAGCATTTCACGCAGGCGTGGGGCCGCGAGGCGATCGTCGAGAACAAGCCGGGCGCCAACAACCAGATCGCGGCCGAATACGTCGCCAAGGCGGCACCCGACGGCTACACGCTGCTCATCGGGCCGGAGTCGGCCTTCGTGGTCAATCCGTTCCTCTACGCCAAGCTTGCCTACGATCCGGTCAAGGATTTCACGCCGATCAGCGGGCTCGTCAGCATCCACCAAGCGCTGCTCGTCAATCCGGCGCTGCCGGTGAAAAGCGTGGCCGACCTCCTGGCGCTCGCCAAGCAGAAGCCGGGCGCGCTGAACTACGGCACCTTCGGCATCGGCTCGAGCGGCCACCTCAACATGGAGGCGCTGGAGCGCGCGACCGGCATCCGGCTCGTGCCGGTGCACTACAAGGGCGCAACGCCGGCGCTGACCGACGTGATGGCGGGGCATATCCAGCTCATGTTCATCAGCGTCGGCAGCGCGGTGCCGCAGGCCCGTGCCGGCAAGGTGCGCATCATCGCGATCGGCGCGCCGCAGCGCCTTGCCGGGCTGCCCGACATCCCGACGATCGCGGAAAGCGGCGTGCCGGGCTTCGAGGCGGTGTCGTGGTTCGGGCTCTACGGCCCGGCCGGCATGCCGCCCGCGGTCGTCGCCAAGATCAACGGCGAGGTGCGCAAGCTCTTCGCCGACGCGGCGTTCAACCGGACCTTCATGGCGCCGCAGTATTTCGAATCGCTCGCCGGCTCGCCAGGGCAGCTCACCGCCCGTCTCAGCGCCGAAGCCGCGAAGTGGAGCAAGCTCATCCGCGACGCCAAGATCAAGATCAAGATCGGCGAATAGCCAATGGCGAGTAGCGAGTAGCAAGTAGCGAATAGAGAATAGAGCAACCATTCGCTATTCGCTATTCGCCATTCGCGGCCACTTCAGTTCAGAGAGTGTTGCAATGACAAACACGCGTGATCTGCCCGACGACCTCGCAAAATTCCGCGACAGCTATGTCGAGTTGTTCGGCATGCTGCCGCCGATGCCGGCAGCGCGCTTTGCGTTTTCGGGCGATGTCGATCCCGAGGGGCTGCGGCTGATCGAGCAGCTGCGCGCGCACGCGTTCCATTCGCACGTGTTCGACACCAAGACGACCAATCTCATCCTGTTCGGGATGCTGCTGGTCGAGCGGCTGCAGCCGGCCGCGCAGGTGCACGCCTTCGCGGCGCGCCGCGCCGGCGCGAGCTGGGAGGAGCTGCAGAAGGTGGTCGAGCTTGCCTCCGCGACCGGCGCGCTCGCGGCGGCCAATCTCGGCGGAGGTATGCTGCAGGCGCTGCGCGAGAAGGAGACATCGTAGGGTGGGCAACCGCACCTTTGCG
>Ga0335081_10005734_pt1 | contig 19674 bp, 13 predicted proteins | sample Lox_Sample_35_FD_206713 | JGI IMG/M metagenome (GOLD analysis project Ga0335081, IMG submission 206713) | Soil microbial communities from Loxahatchee National Wildlife Refuge, Florida, United States - Lox_Sample_3.5 | ecosystem: Environmental > Terrestrial > Soil > Wetlands | place: USA... | reverse complement strand
AGCGCGTGAAGCTGATAGTCGGAATGTTGGCGCCGATGGCGCCGAGATAAGCGCCCATATTGCCGACGCTGCGGATGCGCAGCGCCAGGAATTTGCCGTTCTCGTCGAGCGCAAGCTCGACATCCGAATACGTATCGCGCGCCTGATTGTCGCTGACAAAAGCCTCGGAGCGGCCGGACATCCAGTGCACCGGGCGGCCGAGCTTTTTTGCCGCCACCAAGAGCGCGATGTATTCCGGATAGGCCGAGGTCTTCAGGCCGAAGGCGCCGCCGACATCCTCGGTGATGACGCGCAAGCGCTCCTTCGGCCAGTTCATGATGCCGAGAATGTTCTCGCGCATGGTGCCGGCGCTCTGCGAGCAGGTGCGCAGCGTATAGAGGTCGCGCGCGGCGTCGTAGCTGGCGGTGCCGCCGCGCGGCTCCATCGAGGCGACGCACAGCCGCTGGTTCATTTCGGAAACGCGCGCGATATGCTTGGCGGAAGCGAAAATGCGCTCGACCTCCGCCGCATTGGCGTCGGGATCGGCGGTCGGGCCGGGCCAGTCGACGGCGAGGTTATTCGGCGCTTCCGGCCAGAGCTGCGGCGCGCCGGGCTTGAGCGCGTCGCGGGCGTCGGTCACCGGCTTGAGCGGCTCGTAGTCGACGCTGACGAATTCGCCGGCGTCCTGCGCGGCAGCCGCGCTTTGCGCGATTACCATCGCCACCGCCTCGCCGATATGCATGACGCGGTCGCGGGCGAGCGGCGGGCGATTGGAGACGGCGAGCTTCGTGCCATTGCGCCCTGGCAGCGGGGGATGCCGCGAAATATTGCCGACGCCTTCCATGTCATTGGCGGTGAGCACCGCGATCACGCCCGGCGCATTCTTGGTGGCGTCGGTGTCGATGCTGCCGATGCGGGCAAAGGCGTGGGGCGAACGCACGAAATAGGCGAAAGCCTGGTTCGGCGCCGGCGCGTCGGCGATGTAGCGGCCCAGCCCGCGGACGAGCGCCTCATCTTCGACGCGCGGATGATGCTCCGCGTTACTCTTCTTCGTTGGCGTATCCACTGTGGCGTCCATTATGTTTTCCGGGAAGCGTGATCGATTTCGGGACGCCCTTTATAGCCGAAAGCCGCGCTGAAAAAGACCATCTTGCGCAACGGCGGGCGCCTGTATTGCATGACCCGGCCGGATATGCGCAGAAGACGCGGCGCCATAGGAGCAAAGCGCGGGAGAACACATGACGCGAACCATCGATATCCATACCCATGTGCTGGCGGATGCCACGATCAAGCTCCTGCAAAAGGAAATTCCGCAGCTCTCCCTCAAGCTGACGCCGATCGACGGCGACAATGCTGAGCTCGAAGTCGATGACGTGCGTTACCGGCCATTCCCGCGCGGCGGCCATGACATCGCGCGGCGCTTTGCCGACATGAACGCCGCCGAAGTGGATATGCACGTGCTTTCGGTCGCGCCGCAGACTTGGGCCTATGACCAGGAGGCCGCCGTTGCCGCCGCGATCGCCACTATCCAAAACGATGAGATCGCGCGGCTCACGCGCGAATATTCCGACCGCTTCGCCGGCATTGCCGCTCTGCCGATGCAGGCGCCGGAACGGGCCGCCGACGAATTACGCCGCGCCGTGACCAAGCTCGGTCTGCATGGCGCAATGATCGGCTCCAATATCTGCGGCCGCAATCTCGACGATCCGCGGTTCGAGCCGCTGTGGGCGACCGCCGCCGAACTCGATGCGTTGATCCTGATTCATCCCGGCAACGTCGCCGGCGCCGATCGGCTGCGCGCCTATTATCTGACCAACCTGATCGGCAATCCGCTCGATACCACCATTGCGGCCGCGTGCCTGATCTTCGGCGGCGTCCTAGCGCGCCATCCCAAGCTCAATTTTCTAATGGTGCATGGCGGCGGCTTCATTCCCTATCAGGGCGGGCGCTGGGTGCACGGCTGGAACGTACGCCCCGAGCCGAAAGTGCATCTGAAGGAATCGCCCGAAAAATATCTCGACCGCTTCCTCTACGACACCATCCTGCATTCCAAGGCGTCGCTGGAGTTTCTGGTTGCCTCGGTCGGCGCCGCGCGGGTGTTTCTCGGCAGCGATTACCCTTACGACATGGGCACCATGGAATGCGTCCGGCAGGTGCGCGCGCTCGGCATCGCGCCAGCCGATCGCGACACGATCCTTGGCAACCATGCCGCGGCCATTTTGAAAAAGCAGCGCCAGCCCGTCGCAGTGAAGTAGTGGCGGCTCAGTAATCATGGACACGAGCGAAGTCACGCGGCTACCGGCGCGCGCCACACAGGCGCTGATCGCCGATGCGCTCGCCGCGGCGGGGCTGCCGCAGGCCGACGCGGCGCGCTGCGCCGAACTGATGAGCGAGGCCGATCTCACCGGCGCCGACGGCCACGGCATTTTCCGCCTGCCGCAATATGTGCGGCGGCTCAAAGCCGGCGGCTTCAACAAGCGTCCGAACATCACGGTATCGCGCACCGCGCCGGCGACCGCGCTGGTCGACGGCGACAACGGCATGGGGCATCTCGTCATGTCGCGCGCCGCGAGCGAAGCGATTGCGATGGCGCGGGAGACCGGCGCCGCCTGGGTCGGCGTGCGCCGCTCCAACCATGCCGGGCCCGCAGGTCTCTACGCGGAAATGCCGGCGGCAGGCGGGATGATCGGGCTCTATGCCGCGGTCGCCAACGCCAATCACATGGCGGCCTGGGGCGGCGCCGATCTTCTCCTTGGTACCAACCCGCTCGCCATCGCCGTGCCGACCGGCGCAGAGCCGCTCGTCTTCGACATGGCGACCTCGATCGTCGCCTACGGCACCGTGAAGAAATACGCGCTGCGCGGCTTACGAATGCCCGAGGGCTGGTTCGTCGATGCCGCGACCGGGGCTTCAATCACCGATCCGGCCAAGTCCGCGGCCGGCGTGCTGCAGCCGATGGGCGAATACAAAGGCAGCGGCCTTGCTTTGATGATCGGGCTCCTTGCCGGCGTGCTTAACGGCGCCGCGTTCGGCCGCGACGTGATCGATTTCAATGCCGATGACGAAAGCGCGACCAATACCGGACATTGCGTCATTGCCGTCGACATCGCGCGCTTCGTGCCGCTCAAAACTTTCACTGCCGAAGTCGATCGGCATGTACACGATTTGCGCGCCTCGCGGCTTCTGCCCGGCTTCGATGCGATCCGCTTGCCGGGCGAACGCCGCGCCGCCTGCCGCGATGAGCGGACCCGCGACGGCGTTCCGGTTCCGGCGCCGCTTCTCGCCCAACTCGACAAATTGGCGGCGGAGTTGCAGATAAAGCCGCTGCGCGCACGCTGAGCATTTTTGCGACTGCTTGGGGCGTGTACTCATAAAAGCGCTGGCCCGCGGATTGTGCGCATCGGACTAAAAGCCACTGAACACCCTGAGACGCGCGTGCGACTTCGCGTCCAGTTGTTTTCACAGCATTCCGGGAAGGCGTGCGATTCTAGACCAAGTTAGACGTCGCTGGGCATTCGCCGAACGGAAATAATCAAATATCAGATCGTAAGTGGATCGCGCTTACTCCATCAGCGCTATGTTAGCCTCGTGGATCACCTTGGCCCATTTGTCTGTTTCTGCGGCGACGAACTTGCCAAATTCGGCGGGGGAGCCACCAAGCATCATGCCGCCGAGGTCGGCGAATTTCTTGCGCATTGTGGGATCGGCGAGCGCAGCGTTGACCGTTTTGTTCAAACTTTCGACGATCGCGGCTGGCGTACCTCTTGGCGCGCTAAGCCCGTAGAAGGCGCTCACTTCATAACCGGGGAGAAATTCTGAAATGCTCGGCACGTCGGGCAGTACTTCCGAACGCAAAGCGGTAGTGACCCCGAGAGCACGAAATTGACCGGCGCGTATATACCCGATCGAGCCCGGCAGATTGTCGAATGCGACCTGCACTCGGCCACTTAGCATGTCGGTGTAGGCACCACCGCCCATGCCGCGATAGGTGATATTCAACAAGGGGACGTGTGTCATTAACTTAAACAACTCCGCCGACATGTGCGGCGATGTCCCATTGCCCGGCGAGGCGTAGTAGACCTTGCCGGCATTGGCTTTGGCATAGGCGATGAATTCGGCAACCGTCTTGGCGGGCACGGAGGTCCCGACCACCATGACGTTGGGTACCCGCATTATGCCCGCGACTGGATCGCTGTCGCGGAGGAAGTTGTAATTGAGGTGAGCGTAGAATGTCGCGTTGATGGCGTTAGTCGGATTGGTAAGAAGCAGTGTGTAGCCGTCCGCAGGCGCCCGGATCATATCTTCGGTCGCGATGTTGTTTGCGGCGCCAGGCCGGTTCTCGACGAAAAATTGGCCACCAAGACGTAGTGATAGCCAATCGCCGATCAAGCGCGCGACGATGTCGACTGCCCCGCCGGCGGGAAAGCCAACGAGGATTTTTGCCGGTCGGCTCGGATAGTCGAGCGCCAAGGCACTGCGCGAGACTACTGGGAGCGCGGCACCGGCCGCTGCCAAATGCAAGAATTTTCGGCGAGGAAGTCTCATCGCATTGTCACTCATGCGTGAATGCCTTCTCCAAGTAAAAAAACGTTCGCGCAGTGTCTCCATTCGCTAAAGCATTGAGCTCAAGCGCTTCGTCGACTCCGTTTTAGCTCCGCAATCCGGCGTTTTGCGCAACCGCTGTCCAGCGGGCGGTTTCGCGGCGAATGTAATCTGCAAACTGGTCCGGGCCGCCGTTGAGTGGTTCAAAGCCCTGCTTGCGAAGCGCCTCCTGCGCTTGCGGCGTTTCCAACGCTTTAGGTGCCGCGGCGGCAAGTTTGTCTATGATCGGTCGCGGGGTCCCAGCGGGACCGAGCAGGCCGAACCAGAGACTGGTGTCGAAGTCCGACATACCTTGTTCCTCGAGGGTCGGCACGTCGGGGAGCGCATGAGAGCGTTTGTGGGTCGCAGTCGCCAGCGGCCTCAGCTTGCCGGCCGCGATCTGGCCCACCACGGTGGATGCCGGTGAAAACGTCGCCAGCGCGCGGCCAGCAATCACATCGGTCACGGTCTGCGGACTGCCTTGATAGGGCACCTGCGTCCATCTAATGCCTGCGCGCTGCGCAAACAGTTCGCTCGCAAGATGCGGCAGGCTGCCCACGACTGTGGCGTGGAGCACCTGGCCGGGCTTCGATTTCGCCAGAGAGATGAGATCCGAAACGCTATGCACGTCGCTATCGGGATTGACGACCAGAATTACGGGGACTGAGGCAAGCAGTGCAATCGGCGCAAGATCTCTGGTCAAATCAAAGGACGGATTGGGATTGATAATCTGGTTGACGATGATCGACAACGTTGCAAGAAACAGCGTGTAGCCATCCTTGGCCTCATGGCCCACATACGCGGCGGCGATGCTTGATCCCGCACCCGGCTTGTTCTCGACTACGATCTGCTGACCGAGTATTGGTCCCATGCTCTCTCCGAGCACACGCGCGGTGATATCCGCGGCCGCACCCGGAGTGAAGCCGACAATCACGTGAATAGGACGAGACGGATAAGCTTCCTCGGCCAACGCAAAATACGGCGGTAACATTGCCGCCAAGCCGAGTAGGGAAAAAGCCCTGCGATCGATTTGTGGCATCCCCCACCGTTCCTATTAGTCCCTTCAGTGCATCGCACCCGCTCCAAAATTATAGCACGACGCTATCCTACTTTTTTGGGCGCGTGGAGGGGTGCGATGTCTCTTTCTGGTCCTTAGCGGACACCCAAGAGACAGCAGTTAGTGTCCGCTTTCGGGGTTAAAGCGGACATTGACCAACCGTTGCTCATCGCGATCTCGATTTTATAAGTACTTACCCTAGTCTTGCGCTCGTTCCGGCATAAGTTGGAATCCAGCTTCGATTGCACGCACCGCCGTTCACGCGCACATTGAGGATCGCCTGCCCGATGCTCCGTCCCGGCACGTTCGCGCTCACTCTGCTGCTGTCGTTTTTGACGGCGCTCGGGCCGCTGTCGATGGACATGTATCTGCCGTCGCTGCCGGATATCGGCCGCACGTTGCAGGTGCCGACGCTACAAGTGCAGCTGACGATTTCCAGTTATTTGTTCGGTTTCGCCGTCGGGCAGATCTTCTACGGACCGATCTCCGATCGGCTCGGCCGCCGGCCGGTCCTCTTGGCGGCGCTGGTGGTCTACGCGCTCGCCACCGTCGGCTGCGCCGCGGCGCAATCGATCGATGCGCTCATCGGCTTGCGTTTTCTGCAAGCGCTCGGCGGCGCCGGCGCCATAGTGCTGGCGCGCGCGGTGGTGCGCGACCTCTATTCCGGCGTTCGCGCCGGGCGTGAATTGTCGCTGATGGGCGCGATCACCGGCGTGGCGCCGATCGTCGCGCCGGTGATCGGCGGTGCCTTGCAGACGTTTTTCAGCTGGCGCGCCACCTTCGTGCTGTTGGTGATATGCGCCTTGGTTATCGGCGCCACCGCCGCGCGGCTCCTGCCGGAGACGTTGCGTGAGCGGCCGAAGATGCCGTTTTCGCTCCGCGCCATGAGCGTGCTGTACCGCTCGGTCGCGGTGCATCCCGGCTTTCTCGCCAATCTCGCGATCCTCACCGCGGCTTTTGTCGGGCTGTTCGCCTGGATTTCCGGCGCGCCAGTGGTCATGCAAAGCGCGATTTACGGTTTGTCGCCGTTCGCCTTCGGCGTCACGTTTGCCAGCGGTGCGGCGGGTTATGTCTTGGGCACGCTCCTTGCCTCGCGCATCGTGATCCGCTTCGGGCTCGATCGTATGATCGGCATCGGCACCGCGGCCATGGCTTGCGGCGGCCTGTTGATGGCGCTTGTTGTTGCGCTCGCGCTATCGCACGTGCTTTGGTTTGTCGGCGCGATGACGCTTTATCTCGCCGGGATCGGTTTTACGCTGCCGTCGACTATGGCCGGCGCGCTCACCCCGTTTCCGGATCGCGCCGGCACCGCCTCCTCGGTGATGGGATTGGTGCAGCAGACTGGCGCTGCGATCACCGCGGCCGCGGTCGGTGCCTATCTTGGCCACTCGGCGTGGCCGGTCGCCTCGGTGGTTGCGGTGATGGGCTGCGTGTCGTTTGTTATCTGGCTGTTGACGCGCCGCGTGCGCGCCGCGGCGCTGACCTGAAGGGGATGACATGAACAAATCTGCGAAGCTGCCAAGCCGCCTGCTCGGGTCCTCCGGCGTCGCCGTTTCGGCGATTGGACTTGGCTGCATGTCGCTGTCCGGCGTGTATGGCGCGAGCAGCGACGACGACGGCATCGCGCTCATTCGCGACGCGCTCGATCGCGGCATCACCTTCCTCGACACGTCCGATGCCTACGGCGCCGGCCATAACGAGACGATCGTCGGCAAAGCCATCAAAGGACGGCGCGGCGAGATGGTGCTAGCGACCAAGTTCGGCAATCTCGGCGGACGCGGCGGCAAATTCGCCGACGGCCGTCCGGAATTCGTCGTCGCCTCGTGCGAGGCGAGCCTCAAGCGGCTCGGCGTCGACGTGATCGATCTTTATTACCAGCACCGCATCGATCCGGCGGTGCCGATCGAAGACACCGTCGGCGCCATGGCGCGGCTCGTGCAACAAGGCAAGGTGCGCGCGCTCGGTTTGAGCGAAGCGAGCCCGAAAACCATCCGGCGGGCGCATGCCGTGCACCCGATCGCGGCGGTGCAGAACGAGTTCTCGCTGTTGTACCGGGCCGAGGCCGAAGAGACGCTGCGCGCCACGCGCGAGCTTAAAATTAGCTTCGTCGCCTATTCGCCGCTCGGCCGCGGGCTGTTGACGGGCGTCGTCGAAGATCCAGACAAAATGGCGGAAACCGACGCGCGACGGCGGCATCCGCGCTTTGCCGCCGAGAACATCGCCGCCAATCTGGCGCTGGTCGAGCGCATCAAGGCGATCGCGGCACGGAAAGATTGCACGCCGGGCCAGCTGGTCCTGGCGTGGCTGCTGGCGCAAGGCGACGACATCGTGCCGATCCCGGGCACCAAGCGCACGGCACGGCTCGTCGAAAATATTGGCGCGCTGTCGGTCCGTTTGAGCGCGGCCGATCTCGCGGCGATCGAACAGGCGGTTCCGGTCGGCGCGGTCGCCGGCTTGCGCTACCCCGAAGCGCAGATGGGAAGCGTGTATGTGTGAATAGGCGCCGGACCACAGTGGATTCGCGGCGAAATCGTTGATCGCAAACTTCAATTGCGGCGCGGCGGAAACTAAACCGGGCCTTTGGCCGTTGTTTGTAAAATTGGCCGCAACGGTTTGCTCATAAGCACCAACAAATAACGAGTCCGTTGCAGTATAATGTCGCATTCGATCGGCTGTCGCGCTCGTCTACAGGGAGGTGCGAAATGCCGCTAACCGGACCGATTTCCGAGGGCAGGAAGTTCTTTTGTCCCTCGTGCGGTGCGCTGTATTCCATCACCTACAAGCAGGGCGCGCAGAAAGAAACCAATATCGCCAAATGCGTCGTCTGCCTGAAGGTGATGGGCGAAACGGATTCGACCAGCGTTCCCATATACACGCTGATTCACCGCCCCGAGGATGCCTGAAGTCCGATCGCCCAAATTTGGCTTGGCGAGAGGTAACGTATCACTACGTCATTGCGGGGAGCGCAAGCGACGACGCAATCCAGATAACGATTGCCGTTCATCTGGATCGTTTCGCTCGCAATGACGATGACGGCTTAATCCCGCTTCATCAGGCCGGCCGGGGTCACGAATACCAGGAAATTGGCAATCACGATCGTCGCGGCGAGGAAATAGAACGCGCCCATCAAGCCATAATGATCGGCGACGATGCCGGCGCTGACCGGGCCGACTGCCTGACCGAAAGCCTGGCTGGCGAACAGCAGGCCGATGGCGCTCCCGCCCATCGCCGGCGGCGTCGCGTCGAGAAGCCAGGCCTGCAGCACGGCGCGTACCGCAAACAGAAAAAAGCCGAGCACGGAAACGAACATCACGAACCAGGCGGTGCCGCCGGCGAATAACATCAGGAAAATGACGACCGCGCTCATTGCCATGCTGGAGAGGATGATCTGGCGCCGGCCGACGCGGTCGGAGAGGTGGCCGGCGATTGGCGCGGCGACAAAGCCGCCGGCCTGGAGCGCGAACATGCAGGCGCCGATCCAAAACGGCGGGTAGCCCATTTCCCGCGCCAGATAGAGCGGCAGGAAGGTCAACAGCGCGCCTTGGGTCATGGTGCGGAATGCCGAGCCGGCGGCGAGCGTGATCAGCGCCCGATTTTTGAGAAGCGCGCCGAACATGCGCAGGCGTTCGACGCTGGAGATCGCGGCCGCGCTTACATCGGCGATTGCACCGCCGGCGTCGCCATTCTGTCTGCGGCCGAGATAGATCAGGGTGAAGGCGGCGATGAGCACGCCGGGCACGACATTGATGACGACGACGTTGCGCCAACTCATGAACCCGAGCAAGGCGCCGACCACGAGCGGCGCCACCGCGTCGCCGACATTGCCGCCCATGCCGTGGATCGACATCACCAGGCCCTTGCGCTGCGGAAAGCGGTTGGCGAGCCACGGGATAGCGCTCGGGTGCCACAGATTGTTGCCGATGCCGACCAGGGTGGCGCAGCACAGGATCATCCAATAGGCGTGCGAAAAACCCATGATCAGGTACGGAAAGCCGATCCAGAACAGCGAGGCCGCCATCAGCAGGCCCTTGCGGCCGACGGTGTCGACAAAGATGCCGCCCGGAATATTGGCGATGGCGCCCGCGAGATATTGGCAGGTCAGCACCGAGCCGATCTCGCTGTAGGAAAGCCCCAGTTCCTTGCCGATCAGCGGCAGCAGCAAATAAAAGGTCGCCGGATACCAATGGGTGAGCGCATGGCCGAGACTGATCACCCAGACTTCTTGGAACGAGCGGCGCGCCGCTACGGCGATGTCGGCGGTGATGGTTGTCATTTAACGGTTCGCTTTTCCGCCAACTTGAATTTCGCCCGCCCCTTTAGGGGAAGGTTGCTTTGTAAGTTCCCCTTCGAATCGAAGCAACGTCCGCTACCGCAAGGGGGGTATTCCGCTTCCCCTTCCCACCCACGCGCGCACAGCGCGTGATGGGGAGGGGTGAGGGGTGGGGGCACTTTTAGCTTTGTCCCCCGCCCCGCCGCTGCGCGGGGGAGGGAATATCTGCCAAGGGCCGGCTACGCCGCCGGCAGCACGCCGCGCAGGATCTCGCGCGCCGGCTCGGAGCCGTCAACGAGCCGCAAAGTACGGCGTTTGATCTTCCATCCCGAGGGCGTGCGGACGAGGTCCCAGCGATTGGTGACGACCCGATGAATGTGATAGCCGCGCGAGCCGCCGTGATTGGGAACCTCGATGGTTTCGCCGGATTTTCTCGGCGTTAGAATTTGCAAATAGGAAACGACCACGGCGGTATCGCCGTTAATCGTGACATGCGGCAGCGAGGTGAAATGCGCCAGTCCCCCGGCAATCGCTGCTTGATGGCCGGCGCTTTGCAGATTGGCGCCGATCGCTTTGTTGCCCACGGCGCCGGGGAGATCGGGGCCACGGTCGAACACGGCATCCGCGGTAAAGACCGCCTCGGCATAGGATGCATTGCCGGTATCGGCGCTCGGCGGGTGGCCGGCGATCAGATTGTAGATTTCGAGCCGATCTTCGATGGCGCGGATGCGCCGTTCGATCGGCAGTGCTTCCTTTTCCATGACCGATTCCTTTAATTTTGAACCACACCGCGGATCGGTTAAATTAGCACCGGCTGAAGGAAGTCGTTGCACTGTCCGCCGTGCCCATTCGGCGCCGGCGGACGCTGTAAACGGGGGGAGTTTCATGACGTGCGGCGGCGATCTTGATCGCCGGTCGTTTCTTGTCACCGCCAGCGCCGCGGCCGGCGGGCTGACGCTCGGCTTTGCCATACCGTTTGCCGACGTGGCGCGCGCCGTCGGCGCGATACCTGAAATCACCTGCTGGATCGCCATCGCGCCGGATGACACGGTGACCGTCCGCGTTGCCCGCTCCGAAATGGGTCAGGGCACGCTGACCGGACTCGCGATGCTCGTCGCCGAAGAGCTCGAATGCGATTGGAGCAAGGTGCGCACCGAATTCGTTTCGCCGACGCTCAATCTTCTGAAAGACCGGATCTGGGGCGATACGTCGACCGGCGCGAGTCGCTCGATTGCATCGTCCCAAGATTATCTGCGGCGCGCCGGCGCTACCGCGCGCGAAATGTTGATCGCCGCGGCGGCGGCGCAATGGCGGGTGCCGCCGGCGCAATGCATCGCTGCCAACGGAGCGATTATTCATCGCCCGAGCGGCCGCGCGCTGTCCTTTGCCGCGATCGCTCCCGCCGCGGCGATGGTTACGCCGCCGGCCGACGTGCCGCTCAAGCCGCCGTCGGCGTGGAAGCTTGCCGGCACGCCGCAACGGCGGCTCGACGTGCCCGACAAGGTCACCGGGCAGCCGGTCTATGCGATCGACGTGCGGCTGCCCAATATGCTCTACGCCGCGATCCGGCACTGCCCGGTCTTCGGCGGCGCGCTGAAATCGGCCGATGCAAATTCGATCGCGGGGATGGCCGGCGTACGGGGGGTGGTGCGCATGCCGGACGCCGTCGCGGTGGTTGCCGATTCGTGGTGGCGGGCCAAGCGCGCCGCCGACGCACTCACCGTAACCTGGGACGATGGCGGCAACGGCCAAGTCTCGATCGCATCAATCGCCGAGTTTGTGCGCGCCGGTCTTGACGCCGACGCTGAGGTGCAAGTCGGCCGCGCTGACGGCGACGCGGCGGCCGCGCTGGCAGGCGCGGCGACGCGCATCGAAGCCGATTACGAAGTGCCGTTTCTTGCGCATGCCACCATGGAGCCGCAGACCTGCACCGCGCATGTGCGCGCCGGGGGCGTCGAGATCTGGGTGCCGACCCAGGATCCGGCGACTGCGCTCGCCACCGCCGCGCTCACCGCCGGCGTGCCGCACGCGAACGTCACCGTCCACCGCACCATGCTCGGCGGCGGTTTCGGCCGCCGCGCGCCGATCCAGGAATATGTCCGCCAGGCCGTAACCATCGCCAGGCAATTCGCCGCGCCGGTCAAACTGGTTTGGTCGCGCGAACAGGACATCGCGCACGATCGCTATCGGCCGTTCGGCATGGCGCGCCTCACCGCGGGCCTCGACGGCGAGGGCATGCCGCTCGCCTGCACGATCCGTCTCGCCGGACCATCCTTTGTCGCTTCGCTGTTGCCGGGCTTCGGCACCAATATCATCGATCGGACTTTTGTGTCCGGCCTGGCCGACGAAATGCCCTACGCGATTCCGAATTACCGGCTGGATTATGTGGTGCGGCCGACGCCGGTGCCGCTCGGGGTCTGGCGCGCCATCAATTACACCCAGAACGCATTCTATAAGGAATGCTTCATCGATGAGATGGCGCATGCCGCCGGCATCGATCCCTATCGCTACCGGCGCAAGCTTCTGACCAAAAGCCCGCGCAATCTCGCGGTGCTCGATGCCGCGGCCAAGCATGCGGGTTGGAGTGCGCCGCCGCCGGACGGCGTGTCCCGCGGCATCGCGCTCAACGAAGCCTGCGGCAGCTATTGCGCACAGGTGGTCGAAGCCTCGGTCAAGAACGGCGAGGTGCGGGTGCACCGCGTGGTGGCGGCGATCGATCCCGGCCACATAGTCAATCCGCTCTCGGTCGAAATGCAGGTGCAAGGCGCGATCGTCTACGCGCTGACCGCGGCTTTGTATGGTGAAATCACCATCAAGGACGGCGCCGCCGAGCAAACAAATTTCGACACTTACGAAATGCTGCGGCTTGCGGACGCGCCAAAGGTCGAGACTGTCATCGTGCCGAGCGGCGGTTTCTGGGGCGGCGTCGGCGAACCGCCGGTGCCGCCGCTTGCTCCAGCTTTGTGCAACGCGATCTTTGCCGCAACCGGCAAGCGCGTGCGCTCGCTGCCGTTGAAGAATCACGATTTGCGCCATGCGATCTAAAGCATGATCCCGAAAAATGGACGCTGTGGTGGTGCGCGGCGGCTCGCGATTGTCGCCGTTCTGATGCCGTTGATCGCGACAGTGGCTGGCGCCGACGAAAATGCCGGCGACTGCCTCGGCGTCGGCTTCGACGTGACGAAGCCGGCAGTTGTGTCGTGCGTATGCAGCGGATCGCCGAGCTCTTGGTGGTCGAAGACGACGGACACTGCGGCGGGTCGATGGTGACCTTCACCGGATTTTACGCGCGCAAGAACTGAGCGGCGTCAACCTTCAACCTCAAGGGATTTCGGTAGATTGAACGACTGCAATTCATTTGGGCGCGGATCAAACTTCGCCAGAGCGCCCGAACCGAAACATTTCGTCTTCGCCGCATAATGCGCGCCGTAGCGCGACCCTTCGTACAATGTGCGAGAATACGTGCGAGCGTGCGCGAACAAATGCCGCCGACCCGCTTTGTTGTAATGCAGGCGCACCATTTGATGACATATCGGACATTCTGCATTGAGCGGGTGAAGCCGTCGCCTGCCCAGCAGCTTTAAAAACTCGATAGCCCATACGCCAAGAATACGCATGGGTTCCCTCCCCGTAGAACACCCCCCATTAGATATGGCGGCTAATCAAAACAAAATGGCACGGTCGCGGCGGGGTTTGACTGGGCGGTGGAAAAAGCAGGCTGACGGATTGCGAACGTCAGAAGTTTTCACCTTCAGCGTCGTCCGAACAACTTGTCGAGCAGCCAAGAGTCGAGCCCGCCGCCGCTCTCCGGCCGCGCGCTCGGCTGTTCGGCGACCGGAGCCGGCGGGACAGCCGCCGGCGTACCGAACGGCACACCGAACCAACCCGGCTCGCCGAGCCCCGGCAGCGGCGCCGGCGCTTGGCCGGACAGCGCGGTGCGCATGAAGCGGCTCCAGATTTCGACCGGCAGCCCGCCGCCGACCGCATGTTTGGTCGGCGTATTGTCGTCATTGCCGAGCCAGATGCCGGCGACCAGCCGTGACGTGTAGCCGATGAACCAGGCGTCGCGGAAATCCTGGCTGGTGCCGGTCTTGCCGGCGGCTTGCCAGCCGGGCAGGCTCGCGGCGCGCGCGGTGCCGCTCACGAGCGTCTCGTGCAGCATGGTGTTCATCATCCCGACATAGCGGGCATCGACGATGCGGCCGAGCGGTTGCTGCGTGCTACCGTAGAGCGTTTTGCCGTCGGCGGTGCGAATCCGCTCCACCACATGCGGGGTTACCGCAATCCCGCCATTGGCGAAGGTGGCGTAGGCGGAAACGAGTTCGAGCGGCGAGACTTCCGAAGTGCCGAGCGCGATCGACGCGTTCGGTTCGAGCATTGACGCAATGCCGAGCCGGTAGGCGGTGCGCACCACCGCCTGCGGGGTGAATTCTAGCGTGAGCCGCACCGAGACCGTGTTGAGCGAATCGGCGAGCGCCTGGCGCAGCGTCACCGGGCCGAGATATTGCCGCTCGTAATTCTCCGGCCGCCAGCCCTTCACCGCGATCGGCGCATCCTCGCGCACGGTGTCGGGCGTGAGCCCGTGTTCGAGCGCGGTGAGATAGACGAAAGCCTTGAACGCCGAACCGGGCTGGCGCTTGGCGTCGACCGCGCGGTTGAATTGGCTTTGGCCGTAATCGCGCCCGCCGACCAGCGCCCGCACCACGCCGTCCGGCGTCATTGCCACTAAAGCGCCCTCGCCGATATTGAGCCGGTCGCCTTTCTGGTTGAGCGTTTCGGTCAGCGCGTGCTCGGCGGCGTTCTGCAGCACCGGATCGATGGTAGTGTCGACGACGATGTCCTGGTCGAATTTGCCGATCAGATCGTTCACCGCATCCATGACCCAGTCGGCCACGTAATTGACCGACCCGGCGGCGGGCGGCTTGATCGCGTGCGCCGGATGCGCGAGCGCAAGCTTGGCCGCGCCGGGCGCGATCATCTTCAACTCCGTCATGTCGGCGAGCACGATCGCGGCGCGGCGCTCGGCGCCTTGCGGATTGTGGTTCGGCGCGAGTCGCGACGGCGCCTGCACCAGCCCGGCGAGCATCGCCGCTTCGGAGAGCGTCAATTGCCGCGCCGATTTGCCGAAATAACGCTGGCCTGCGCCTTCGATGCCGTAGGCGCCGGCGCCGAAATAGACGCGGTTGAGATAAAGCTCGAGGATCTGCCTCTTGGAATATTTGTGTTCGAGCCACAGCGCGAGCACGATTTCCTGAAGCTTACGCGTGACGGTGCGTTCCTGGGTGAGGAACAGATTCTTGGCAAGCTGCTGCGTGATGGTCGAGCCGCCCTGCGCGGTGCCGCGGTGGAGCACGTCGGCGACGAGCGCGCGGGCGATACCCAAGGGGTCGACGCCACGATGGCTGTAGAAGCGGCGGTCCTCAATGGCGATGAAGGCGTTCGGCACGTAATCGGGCAATTCACCGATCGGCACCGCGGCGCCGCCCATGTCGCCGCGCGTCGCCAGCGTCGCGCCGTTATCGCCGAGGATCAGCACCGACGGCGGACGCTTGGGAATTTCCAGCGACTGAATCGGCGGCAGATGGATGCCGATCCAGACCAGCACGCCGATGCCGGCGATCAGCGCCCACAGCGCGAGGACCGCGCCCCAGTAGAACGTGCGGCGGAGTACGACGCGGCGTTTGCCGCCGCGCTTGCGTTTGCGCGGTGAATGATCGCCGTTGCCGCGGCGGCGCCGCCGCGATGGAGAAGCAGCGGGTTTTCTGGGGCTCTTGTTCGGGGCCTCGGACGGCGCGCCGACGCGGTCCTCCGGTGACAGCTGCAAATCGAGGCTGGCACCGCCGCGCTTTCGTCCCTCTCGCCACGCCATCGACCCGTCCCCGACGCACTTACCCCAGCGATTGACCGTAATTTGTCGGGTTTAAGGGGCGGTTACTGAGTTATTTCCCCGTCACCCTGAGGCGCGAGCGCAGCGAGCCTCGAAGGGCGACGGGCCACAGCCCCGGGGCCGCATCCTTCGAGGGCCGCTGCGCGGCCGCCTCAGGATGACGGCCTTTCATCACCCCGCTGCTTCCTTCGCGTCCTTGGCTGGCTTGGTCTCGGCTGCGGGTGTGGCGAACAAGGCGAGCAACGGCCGCTTGATCGCCGCCTGCCGCGTCGGCGTCGTGATCTGCGCGCCGGTCAGATCGGTGACATAGAACACGTCGACCACGCGCTCGCCGAAGGTCGCGACATGGGCCGAAGCAATGTTGAGATTGAGCTTCGACAGCGTCGTGGTCAATTCGTAAAGGAGCCCCGGCCGGTCGAGCCCGGTGACTTCGACCACGGTGTAGCGGTTCGACCATTGATTGTTGACGGTGACTTCCGGCTCGATGGCGAAAGCCTTGAGCCGCCCCTTCGGCGGGGGGCGCTTGGCGACAATCTCCGGCAGTTTCAATTCGCCGCGCACCGCTTTCTCGACTGCCGCGCCGATCCGCGCCGCGCGCCGCGCTTCATCCTCGTCACGGTCGAATTCGCGCGACACCGCAATGGTGTCGAGCGCGAGCCCGTCGGTGGTGGTGTAGATCTGCGCGTCGACAATATTGGCGCCGGCGAGCGCACAAGCGCCGGCGATGATCGACAATAGCCACGGATGATCCGGCGCGAACACGGTGAGTTCGGTGACGCCGCGCGCCGCATCAAAGCCGACCTGGGTAGCAAGTTTTTTCCCGGCCGCCTCGGTTGCGCGCACGAAGCGGGCGTGGCCGAGCTTGTGCGGCAGATCGACCTTGAGCCAATAGGCCGGATAGTGCCGCTCGAGATAAGCGTCGAGTTCGTTCGCTGGCCAATCCGCCAGTTCGGCGCGAAACTCGGCCTGGGCGCGGGCGACGCGCTGCGCGCGATTGACCTCGGAGAAGCCGCCCGTGAGCACCGGCTCGGTCTCGTAATAGAGCGTACGGATCAGCTGCGCTTTCCAGCCGTTCCACACGCCGGGACCGACTGCGCGGATGTCGGCAGTGGTGAGGATCGTCAACAGCTTGAGCCGCTCCAGCGACTGCACCACCGCGGCGAAATTCTCGATGGTCTTGCGGTCCGACAGGTCGCGCGATTGCGCCACGGTCGACATCACCAGGTGCACTTCGACCACCCAGGCGACCAGTTCGGTGTCCGCGGCGCTCAAGCCCAGGCGCGGACCGAAGCGGCGGGCGAGCCGCGCGCCTGCGATCGAATGGTCCTCGACCCCGCCCTTGGCGATGTCGTGCAGGAATAATGCTACGCAAAGCACCGGCCGGTGCTGCGGCTGGATCGTCTTTATCAGTTCGCTGGCCAGCGCCGTTTCCGGATTGTCGCCGCGCGCGATCTCGTTGAGCATGCCGATGCAGCGGATGAGGTGCTCGTCCACCGTGTAGTGATGGTACATGTTGAACTGCATCATCGCGACGATGCGGCCGAACGCCTGCACGAATGCGCCGAGCACGCCGGCTTCGTTCATACGGCGCAGTACGATCTCCGCCGTGTCCGGAGCGGTCAGGATTTCCAGAAACAGGCGATTGGCTTCAGCATCGTCGCGTACCTTCTTGTCGAGCAGCTTGAGCGAACGCGTCGCCGTGCGCAGCGCTTCGGGATGAAATTCGAGATTATGCTGCTGCGCCAGCCGGAACATCCGGATCAGATTGACCGGATCGCGCCGGAATACGTCCGCGCGCGCGATATTGATGCGGTTATTGTCGACGACAAAGTCGTCGCTCAGTTTTTTCGGGCTCGGCGCCGGGCGCAACCGCGCCATCATCCGGCTTAAGACCGGCGCCGGTTTGGCCTGCCGCTCCTCGAGTCCAGCGCAGAGGATGGCGGTCAAATAGCCGACATGCTTGGCGGTGAGGAAATAGTGCTTCATGAAGCGCTCGACGTCGCGCAAGCCGGGATGCGCGGTATAGCCGAGCCGCACCGCGATATCGCGCTGGATATCGAACGACAGGCGTTCCTCGGCGCGGCCGGCGACGAAGTGCATGTTGCAGCGGACCGACCACAGGAAATCCTCGCAGCGGCGGAACAGATTGTATTCGTCGCGGTCGAACACGCCGCGCTCGATCAGTTCTTCCGGCCCGTGCACCCGGTAGACGTATTTGGCGATCCAGAACAAGGTGTGCAGGTCGCGCAAGCCGCCCTTGCCGTCCTTGACGTTCGGCTCGACCACGTAGCGGAATTGGCCGGCGCGACGATGACGCTGCTCGCGCTCGGCGAGCTTGGCGGTGACGAATTCCGCGGCGCTGCCCTGCGCCACTTCCTTGTCGAAGCGGGCGGTCAGCTCGTTGTAGAGTTTGACATCGCCGAACAAATACCGCGACTCGAGCAGCGCGGTGCGGATGGTCATGTCCGCTTTGGCCTGGCGAATCGATTCGTCCACCGAGCGCGTGGCGTGGCCGACCTTCAATCCCATGTCCCAGAGGCAATAGAGGAGCGCCTCGGCGACGGACTCGCCCCACGCGGTCTGCTTGTAGGGAAGCAGAAACAAAAGATCGATGTCCGAGCCCGGCGCCAGTAACCGGCGTCCGTAGCCGCCGGTCGCTACCACTGCCATGCGCTCGGCCTCGGACGGCACCCGGGTCGGATAAAGCTCGCTGCCGGCAAACTCGAACAGGATGCGGATGATCTCGTCCTGCATCAAAGCGAGCCGCTCGGCGCAGCGCCGGCCATGGCGATCCCTGAGCAGGAGCTCCTCGGCGCGGGCGCGGGCTTGCGTGAGCACCGTTTTGAGCCGCTGGGCGATGGCGCTGCGCAATTCGCGTTCGCGCCCGGCATGGCGTTCGGCGAGCACTTTGAGGTCGGCGGTGAGCACCGCCGGGTCGATCAATTCACTCGCGGTGCGCGGCGATCGTTGAACGTCCAACATCACGGATAGGCTTAGCGGAGTGGGCGGGGAGTGTCATCGCGATCCGGTGCAATCATAGTCGAGCATCGTCGTGATCGCGTGGGGCGAAAGCAAGGACACCGCCCAATCCTCCAGCCGCAGCTTCGGCACAATAATTCTATATTTAGACCTTTTCATAGTTGTTTTTTCCGATTGACGCGTCTAACGGCCGCTCCTATGGAAAAACATAGCTTTGGAGGTCGTCATGCTTCATCGCCGCAATGTCCTCGCCGGCGCCGCGGGCGCGGTGCTTTTACCCCTTGCACCCTTCGCCTTTGGCCGCCCGGCGCGCGCCGCCGACAAGCCGTCGGAAATTCGCATCGATTGGGCGACCTACAATCCGGTGTCGATGGTGCTCAAGGACAAGGGCCTCCTGGAGAAAGAATTCGCCAAGGATGGCATCGGCGTCCGCTGGGTGCAGACGCTTGGCTCGAATAAGGCGCTGGAGTTCCTCAACGCCGGCTCGATCGATTTCGGCTCGACCGCGGGCTCGGCCGCGCTGCTGGGCAAAATCAACGGCAATCCGATCAAATCGATCTACGTCTATTCGCAACCGGAATGGACGGCACTGGTGACGCGAAAAGACACGTCGATCGACAAAATCGAGGACCTCAAAGGCAAGCGCGTGGCGGTGACCCGTGGCACCGATCCGCACATTTTCCTGGTGCGCGCCCTACTCTCGGTCGGCTTGAGCGAGAAGGACATCAGCGAGGTGCTGCTGCAGCATCCGGACGGCAAGACCGCGCTTATTCGCGGCGACGTCGATGCCTGGGCCGGACTCGATCCGATGATGGCGCAGGCGCAGGTCGAAGACGGTGCGCGGCTGTTTTATCGCAACAAGGACGCCAACACTTACGGCATCCTCAATAGCCGCGAGGAGTTTCTCAAAGCCTATCCTGA
>Ga0335081_10005733_pt1 | contig 19674 bp, 19 predicted proteins | sample Lox_Sample_35_FD_206713 | JGI IMG/M metagenome (GOLD analysis project Ga0335081, IMG submission 206713) | Soil microbial communities from Loxahatchee National Wildlife Refuge, Florida, United States - Lox_Sample_3.5 | ecosystem: Environmental > Terrestrial > Soil > Wetlands | place: USA... | reverse complement strand
GCGAGCGATCCCAGGGTCCGGTCGGCAGCGGCGCCATTCGCGAAGCAAGATCTTCGACGATGATAAGCTCGTTGGCGGCTGCGGCCTCCGCAAGCGGCCACACCGGATCACACTGAGTGAGATCAACAACGGCCTCTGCCGCTGCCGAGGCCTGCTCCATGCCGGCCTGAGCAACAAGCCGCGCGGTGGTTCCCTGCGGTTCAGTCAAATAAAGAAGCACGATGGGAAGATCGCGCGGACTGCGTGTAATGCATTCGGCAGCCGCAGCGCAGACCTGTTCGGGCGTATGGGTGTCGGAAGCAGTCGATGCGACCTCGCGCAACAGCCGCAGACGTCGTTCGCCGATCACCCGCTGGGTTTCGTCAGTCACCGCGCAAAACAGACCACCGACTTCCCCGCCATCGTCACGGATCGGGCTATAGGAAAATGTAAAGTATGTCTCCTCCGGATAGCCAAAGCGCTCCATGATCAAAAGCAGCGCCTCGTCAAACGTCGATTCGCCGCGGTCCAATACGGCTTGCGTGCGCGGCCCGATCAGGCGCCAGATTTCCGCCCAGACGTCGCGAGCCGATTGACCCAGCGATCGCGGGTGCTTCGTCCCGAGGAAGGGCCGATAAGCGTCATTGTAAAGGTTGGTAAGCTCTCGCCCCCACCACACGAACATGGCGTAGCGGGAACTGAGCATGATGCCGACTGCGGTCCTTAGGCTTTGCGGCCAGAGCGCGACGGGGCCGATTGCCGTTCTCGACCAGTCCATGGCGCGCATCATGGCGCCCATCTCGCCGCCGCCGGCGAGGAACGATAGGTCTTTATCGCTGCTCAAACTTCATCCCCCGAGGGGCAGGGAATGGATAGACGAGACGCGCAACGCGGACCAACATGAACGCTGACCCCAGTCGAACAGACTAGCCCGCAGGACAATGCGCCGGCGTGCGTTCAGTTCCCCACCAAGGAGCCGTCACATTGGTGATGGCTTGTTTCGTGGTGATGGCTTGCCAAATCGCGGCGCGGAAGTGCGAGGACTGGTGGGAGAGGTAGGACACCAACTCTCGCATCACAAAGCGTTAGATGTAGCCATATCTATTGCATTTCCGTGCTTCAGGACGTACCTGTACTTTGTACCTATTCCGGCTGCTCCCGGCCCTCGAAGGCCACAAGGACCGCGTCACACACGTCAAGGCTACGACCCTAGCGGCCGGCGCCGAATAGCGCACGGACGGCTTCCTCAAGGGCTCTGGTTAGGCGCGCATAGGCGAAAGCACGGCATGGTTTCCACTGAGTATCTAAAGCAGCGCGGTCATATTTGGTACGTCCGGGTGCAGATACCACCGCACTTGTGGAAGGCGGCTGGTGGCAGGCGTGAGTACGTCAAAACGCTCAAGACGGGAGACCTCGCTGAAGCGAACAAGCGAAAGCACCCGATTGTGGCGGCCTTTAAGCAGCAGATTGCCGCCCTGGAGAAGCCGCAAGCGGCCCGCGCTGCCCTGTCCGACTTGTACGACAAGGCGATAGCATGGCGGGACGCAATGGAGCGGCACAAAGGTGTAGTTCTCTATGAGGAAGCTGACGGTGAGCCCTACTTCATCACCGATGAGTATCTCAGTCAGATTTCCGAAGAGGCCAAAGAGTTCATCGAGCAGTATGGAGAGAAAGCCGCCAACGCCTTCTACAAAATCGCGAAAGGTGAAGGAACATTGCTCAATGCACAGGTTGACAACTGGCTAATTGAGCAAGCGGGTCTCATCACGGCACAGACAATCGCCCACCACCGCACCGCTGTGAACGCATTTCTCACGTGGGCCGGCGACGACACGCTCATTGAAGAGGTCAGCCGTAAGAAGGCCGGTGAGTTCGTTAGCCACTTGCTGTCGCACGCCAGTGGTCTCGGCCGGCGCACTGCTGGCCGTTACGTCTCCTCACTGTCGTCATTCTGGAATTGGCTTGAAGCGCGTGGGCTGGCCCAAGCCAATCCGTGGCTGAGACACGGCGTCAATAAAAAACCGAAACGGGGCGTAGAGAAAAAGCGCAGTCAGTGGACGGATGATGCGTTAGTGAAGGTCCTCACCGGGACCTACACTTCGCGCTACAGCGAGGTTTTTCACGACCTCGTTAAGCTCGCATTGGTAACCGGCGCGCGTTTAGACGAACTTTGCGCTCTGAAGGTTGGAGACGTTCAAAAACGGGAAGACGGATGGTGGATTACCATTCGAGAGGGAAAGAGTGAGGCCGCGGTTCGCGACGTTCCGCTCCATGACAGCGCCGTGCATATCATCACCCGCAGACTGAAGCACTCAAAGACTTACATCTTTGAAGGGCTGTTACCCGGAGGACCCGACCATAAGAGGTCCTGGCACGTCTCAAAGGCTTTCGGGCGCTACACGAAGAGCCTCGAACTCGGTGAGAAGCGGCAAACGTTCCATGACCTCCGTGCCACTTTCATCGAAGTGTTAGAAGGTGCGGAGGTTCCTGAAAGCACCGTCAAGCTCATCGTAGGTCACGCACGACAGTCGATGACTTACGGAAACTACTCCAAAGGTAAACGCGTCGATCTACGCGAAGCAATCAAAAAGCTGCGCTATTCGAGCGTGCTGATGAAACTGATAAGCACCGATGACACTTCAGACGACCGCACGTCGGGTGGCCGACGACAGGCGGGCACAGCAACCACGGCCAAGAAAAGGCGAGGCTCATGAAGCTATCCAGCGAACTGGCAGATTGCGCCATGGCACTCTATGGCCGAAGAGGCCGCACGGGATATGAAGCTCATGGAGATAGCTGATAAGCTCGCTGATGATGTTGGCGTGTTGGCCGCTCGTAGCGGCTACACAGCAGATCAGATGACAGCGCCACTGTGGAACAGGAACACGGTAAACACGCCACAGTGATAACTACAGGAACACGGAAGAGAACTGGAGAGAGCCTGAAACGACCCTCTCCAGTTTTTTATTTTGGTATTCGATGATGGAAGCTCTTTAGAGGACTAAAGGTAACTCTTTAGCACTCCAGGGCAACCATAGTCTTGTCTGTAGCTATGACATTGCAGCAGCGCACCCTCAAAGCACTCCGGTTTAATGCCGTAAAAGTCCAGAAGAGGATAATCTTCTGGGGATTTACTGCATTCCCTGGGATGGCTGCGGCTGTGTTCCTGAATGCGGTGAAAGCCCAATAAAGGGTATTCTTCTGGGGTAATACTGCATTTCACTGCAGCGCCTCTTGAGTGCCCCTCAGTTCCCCAACGTCACTTATAGCCACCGAACGCCCTCCATTTGCCTGGGATATGCGCTCGAAGCGACAACCGCCACGTCCCTTCTTGGAGACATAACGCCACCCCAGGTCCGTAATGACGCTCAGGAACTCTGGAGTGACCACGTTCCGTGAGACCTCACGCCACTGCCGCTTCATGACCCTGGTGAGTTCCCGTGTAGTCACCACTGGAGCCTTGGCATTGTTCAGGGCCACAAGCACACGAGACTTCCACGTGGTATCGTCACCATGGTTGCCTACCGTCCTGATAGTCGCCCCGGGGAAGAGCTTGCTGGCATTCGCCATGAACCTCTGCAGGTCACTTCCGACCACCAAGCGTTGCTTGCTGCACACGCCGTTTGCATCATAGAAACGCGCACGGCCCCTCAACGCTAGTTGTTTGGTCCAGCGAAGAGCATGACCATCGGCAATGAGGTCTACACCGTGTGCCTTGCTGTTCAGGTTCTTCATGTGCCCAAGGTCGCCTTCGTTGACCTTGTGTCCTCTAAGTCCCTGTGTGGTGGCTACAGCTATTCGCCTGGGGATAAAGAACTCATCAAACAGGAACACCACGTCAGCTTCACGCCAAGCATTGCTGCCGACGCCTGTACCCCAGTGCGTGGCGCAGAGCTTCCTGCCGTCAACATCCCAGCCGTAGTTCTCCGTGTAGGTCTTCGGGTCCTTGAACCTCACGTCACCTTCGGGCCACTGCGGTATCCGTTCAGCATCAAACAGAGACTTCTTACAGATCACTAGGCCCTTCTCACCGGGCGCCATGTTCTCTGTGATTGTTTCGACCACCCACTTCACATACTCGCGCTGATTGGACGCTATCTTGAGATATTCGCTCAGCCGCTTTTTCGTGTGCTGTGGAACGTGAACAATCTCAAGATTATCATAGCGGGCCTTCGGGGTTTCCGTCTGAACCCGCCACGGCACTATGTGTGATATACCGTCAATGTCCGCCGTGGCATCCAACAGGACGGTTCCGGCGCTGCGGTCTATGACGCGCTGTTCGTCATAGCCGAAGAAGTTCGCGAGGGCGCCGCTGGTGGCAACGCAAGCGCGGCCAACTACTAGGGCGTTCGCGAATGCAAACAGTTTCGTCACGCCCGGAATGTTGCTCGCTGACTTCGCTAGGTGGTCCGCATGGGAGGTTCTGAACCATCCCAGTTCGACGGCCACCTTATCAGTGTCAAGTTCAATGCCGGTGCGGTACAGCTTGTTCGCTGGAGCGTAGCTATAGTTCTCCATGAAGCTCAGCAGGGCGTGCAGGTGTTCCTTGGTCTCTGGGTATGCGTCTATCAGAGCCTCACGCACTCGCTGTGCTTCCGAGAGCATGACGTCAAGTGCGGGTGCTTCGTCCGGTCGTTCATCAACCACAGTGAGCGCGCGTGGTCTGAGGAAGCCGTCGCGCACGACGTTGGCCGCGTTCTGTCCTCTAACGCCCAAATAGAACGAGTGAGTGACAACGATTACCGGGTAGTGCCGAAGCTCCTCACGTGTGAACTGTGCAGCCGGCGTCCGTACCTTCTCGGGCTGCTTGCACTGCCGGTCATGGTCTTTGGTCCAAATGGCTACCTTACCCGGTAGCAGGGCGGACAGGTCACGGTAGACGCTATCGGCCTTCTCGATTTGGTCGACCACAAACACGGCACCGTAAGGTACATCCGGGCTGCTGTCTGCGTTTCGCGTGATGGCGGCAATGAGGGCATACGCGAAAGTGGTCTTGCCGCCACCGGCCGGCGCAGAGACCGTGTGCATTCGCCGAGTGCCGTCGACAGCGTCTGATAGCGCCGAGTAGCCGGCGTTAAACACCGCGTCTCCGGTCTTGGCGTAGAACTCAGTGGTGAGAATGTTGTTGCGTGAAGGGTCGAGTTCAGCAACCGCCGCATCATACAGTGCCCTGAGGGCTGTACGATTGGGCATGGTCGCCGTGAGATTTGGCATGATGTGAAAAGTTCTCCGCACGGCGCCCCACTTGGGCGCACCGTGTGTTGGTGTTGATTGTGGTGTTCCACCGATTTCGGCGGGGACACTGCATTCAGAAAAAGGGAGCCGCCTGACTGGCGGACATGGATGCTCGAAGATGAAAAGGCCGCCACCGAAGCCAGCGTGCTCACGGATGAGCAACTGACAATGGTGGCGGCGCAGAGTGGTCAGGTTGCCATGCTTACAGCCTGAACCGTTAAATTGCTCGTGGGTGCATTACGCTCATTGAACTTTCGTAAGAATGTTGCGGCTCCCCAGAAATCGTTGGCGAACCCAGTTTCGGAAAACAGACGGTCCTCACTCGCGAAGTGAATGCCCCAGCGCCACACCGCAGGTGTGATATGGTCAAGGCGCTTATGGGTTAGAGGCGGTCCAGACCAACGCATCGAATACTCTTTGATGGCCTGGATTGACCAACCGGCTTTGAGAAGACCGTCCAGCTTTGGGCGAAGATCATTCTGGGTTGGGTCGTCACCGGGGAGTGGCTTGCCACAGGCGCTCCACGCGGCGCTGTAGTCCGGGTCACGCCTAACTCTCGTTTTCTTGGTCTTCATTTGGATCGCTGCTTCTGGGGCATGGCGTTGTCAGAGAACATGCGGTCCAAGACCGGCGCCGCTTGTAGGATCGAAATAGGATTTGGCATGTTTATCGTTCCAGTTTTGGATAGTGATTGGCCGAGGTCCGCGTAGGGACACGGGTCTGCACACGGGACTGCAAGACGCCAGGTTCATCCGGTCTAAAGGTCTAGTCTGTGAGAACAGGCGCCTTCTTCCCTTGAAAGGGAGGGCGAAAAGTGGCTCTCTTCACTTAAATGATTGACATTCAATGGCTTAGGGACTAATCGGCGAAACCAGAGCCGCGTAGTGTTTTGCAGCGTCGAACATGGATGGTCGGCCCATGGCGTCTAATTGTGGAAGCATCTACTGCCGAGCCCACCAGTTGACCGTCAACGAGTTCGAACGCCTTAGCGGCGAGCAATGGACGCAGAGCTTTCGCATCCGGTTGGGCCAACGCGCCAAGAAAATCTACCGCGAGATTTACACATCAAAGAAGCCGAAGAAGGTGCGCACAATCACGCGGTCAGGCCACAGAAACGAGGTTACAAAATACCACTGCGGTGTCCTGGAGCAGGCATACAAGGCACTGATCGCCGAGGGCGTGCGGATAACGGACCCCGGACGCTGGACCGATGCTAACAAGCTCCAGGCGCGCAGGGCGGCTCAGGCGCGAAGGGCCGCGCGCCGTAACCCGATGCAACAGCCAACGCCACAAAATGCGACGGCGGAAGGCGGGGCGCAAAAAACTCAACCCGCGTACGACCTAGTGCAAATCGAAACCGATTAGCTTTGATAGGGCACTGAGTGATGCCCTAGCCGAAACCGAGCGCTTGAGCGCGAGCGTTGGGGCGACTGACAAGGGCTCAGGCTTAGGTCCGACGCCCTGGCCGTTATGGGGGTAGCCGCGAGGGGGCAAAACGCACCAGTGGACTCCCCGGAGTCACTGCGGGCTCGTGTCAGTCCACGCACTACCATCTTGGCTCGGGCTGATAGGCCACCTTTAGCAGACATGATCTGTTGATCGCGATGTTCCATGAACGTCCATCGTTATTCAAACGAGAACCAAAACCTTGCTGTCGCGTTATTGCGATGTTGCGTTAGAAAGGACGCCGGGTCCTTCGCATCTTAGGCATGTATTGCCCAAAATATGTAAGCCGTCGATATTGAGCGGCTTGTTGTAAGAGGGCTGCATACGCCGTGCGAAGCTCCATCCGATAGTCGATGCCCTTGAGTGCCAACCCCTTACGGTATTTGTCCAGGAATGAAGTTTTTAATACTGGCGATAGATGCGCTTCGCCGATCGGACTGCGGGGTTCAAGTCGCCAAAGAACGGATGCGGGAAACAGTAGTGGATCACCCGGCTCCCTGTTATCCCCAAAGTCGAAGAATACTGGCTTGCTGCTGTCTATCCAATCGCGCAGAAGCGCGCACTTTTTCAGTGGTAGTGAGAATGTCAGCGGTTTGGCTTTGACGATTGAAGCTTTTGCGAGCAGCTCGAAGAAGCGAGACCTGTCCTGCACTCGTCTTAGTCCGTCAACGACCCAAACCATATTCCGATAGAACATCTCCCGCGCCTCGCGCTCCTCTCGGGGCAGGAATGAGTGCTGAAATTCGACAACTACTCCACGGTCAGTTTTCACGTCAGCAATGTGCTTTTCGCCAGCCTTTGACCATTGAATAATCTCCTGGCACTCTGGGGGAAATTGGCTTTTCCACCCGCGATGCCATGTTGTTTCAGGTTCCCACCAAGCATCGCAGGTACGGGTTCCTCGATGCGACCAATGCCAGACTCTATGCACCCCGCACTTTGCGATCATTGCATCGCCACAAACACGACACTTGCCCAAGAGGCCGGGCTGAGCTTCTCGACATTCTCGTTCAATGAGAGCGAATTTCATTCGTTTTTCCCTTCAATGGCCAATCCGCGTTGAAACGACTGCTCGAAGCGGTCTGCTTCGAGACGGAGGGCTGAAGCGCATCAGCTTGTTGCTGGTTCTTGCTTCTCTTCAGCGTTGACCAGAGGAACTCTGTCGCTGGTTGTGAATGGCGGCTGTTGCGTCGCCTTATACTTTCAGCGCCTTCAAAAATAATCCGTAAGTCGTGATTCGGTCAACTACCGCGTCGGTGATGGGTGAAGTGGCCATCCACTCAAATGGCGGACCTTACGTCGGAGAACTCGGTTCAAACGTGTACTCGAATGCTAGCGGCCTTAATTGGCTTTCCACAATCTCCCACGGTGACAGCATCAGCAATATCCCACCATCGGCTTTCGGATTTTCGGGCAGCAATCGTTGCAGGTCGATAGAATGAACGATGATGAGAGCGTTGTGGGGGTGATGACTGCGATGGGCGGCGACCTCGTTCCTCGTCATTACAATTTTCTCGCCAATCGAGGTCGTTCCCTTCACTTCGACGATCATTTCCTCTGAACCTCTCGTACACTCGAAATCGTATGGCCTGGTGGAACTCACATCCCGAACGCGCCACTGAAGGCTTTGGAGATGGGCCTTTGCCAGACGCATTGCGTGCATTTCAACAGCCTGCCGCTCGACGGTGGACAATCCGAAGCCTTGGGCAGTACCTCGCCGCTCGGGCTGACCGGCCGCAACGCTTTCGACCTCTAACACCTCTGGCGGCGGCGTGGCGGGAGACAGTCCGAGAGCGTCCGCCTCGTAAATGCGCTTTAGATAACCGGCGAACTCTACGGCGTCGTCGTATAACACTTCGTCACTCGGCATGGCGTCTGCCGAGTACCACTTAGTGAGCACTGCACTTCGCTCGTAGGCGTCACCAAGCTCCTGCCCTTGGAGGACCATTGGCTGGCCAAGGGCGCGCTTCGATTGAATTACCGGCGCAAGCGTCTCTCGTCCCCAAGCGACCAATCCTGCAAGCTCTTCGGGAGGACGCGGGCGGTACTCTCCTTCGATAAGCGTAGTGGAGCCATGTCCAAGCTCTAGGTAGACGCCGGTGCCTGGAGCATCAAACAGATAAACGCAGTACCACCCTTTCTGAGCGCTCGGAGACATTGATCTGGAGAAAAACCGCACCCACGGAATGAGCGTCTTACGGCCAGTACCATCTCGCCCCTGAAAGGCCAGGTCTTCACCATGAACCCCGAGCGCGGACTTCAGTCTTGCCGAAGCAGCGCCAAGCTCTTGCGGTATTAGGTCCCGAATGAGGACGCCGCGGCGCTGCATGGCCGGCGAATTTTCATAAGTGTACTCGCGTTGGAGTGCGATGACCTCTAGAAGCTCGTCTCTCATACGGTTCCCCCTCAGGCGCCTCAGGGAAGCGTACTCGTGAAGCCAACATCAAACAACAACGGGCCAGGGCTTTAGCGGAATTTTGAAAGTCGCATTCCGAGAAATCACTTGAGCATTTGCCGGCAGGAGGACCCTTTCGCTCGTTCAGTCGGATCATCCGCGACCCAGCCTTGCACATTCAGGCCAGTGACGGGGCATCGGTAGAGGAATGAAACCATCTCCTGCCTGACGTTCTTCGCGATGCGTGAAAGCGGCCAAGACCAGAACCGGGAGGAAAGGGAACACGGGGTTCGGTCGAGGCCGCTCCGCTCTGCGGTTGGTTCGCGCCTCAGAGCGCGCCGACCTTAGCGGCTCGGCAGTAGGCACCTTTGACATGGATCAAAGGTAATCGGCCAAGTGTTCCTACTGCCCGAAGGCAACCGAAAGGAACCTACGGCTTCGGTCAGCGCATCAGCCAGATGAAGAAGGCCGCAAAGAGAACCGCAAGCAGCGCCTCAGGTCCATCGAGGCCAAAGAGAACCGCGAGCAGCAGCGTGACGACGACGTAGCTCATTCGATTACCCGCCAGCTAATCGGCTGACAGTAGCAAGCAGTAGCGACGCGGCATCTGAGTCAAAATGACTCAGCAACAAGAGAGTTTTTTGCTTGGTCAACTGTTGGAAGAACGCGCATTGTTCGAACAGTCGTTCAGGCGGGGAGGCCGGAAGTAATGGCGAAAGCGCACCTCAAGCTGGTCACACCGACCACCGTAAAACGAACAGTCACCCCTAGACGGCCCCCCAACGCCAAGCTCCGTACCCGCGAGTACCTCACCGAAGCCGAGGTCGAGCGACTGATGGCAGCGGCCAAGGGAAACCGCTGGGGACACAGAGATGCCACCATGATCCTTGTGGCTTACAGACATGGCTTGCGCGCGTCCGAGCTAGTGGACCTGCGCTGGGATCAAGTGGAGTTTGCTTCCGGCACGCTGCACGTCCGCAGGGTCAAGCAGGGCACTCCCAGCACCCATCCGATCCTCGGGGACGAACTGCGGGCGCTGAGGCGGCTTCAGCGCGAGCAGGAGCCCCCCTACCCGTTCGTATTCACGTCCGAGCGAGGCGCGCCATTTACGACCGCTGGCTTCGCCCGCATGGTCGGGCGGGCAGGGCTTGAGGCCAAGCTAGGGTTTAAAGCGCACCCGCACATGCTCAGACATGCTTGCGGCTACGCGCTGGCGAACAAGGGGCACGACACGCGCTCCCTGCAAGCCTACCTCGGCCACCGCAACATCCAGCACACTGTGCGCTATACTGAGCTGTCGCCGACGCGGTTCAAGGATTTCTGGCGAGCAGGGCCAGGTCAATAAAAGGCTATACCGGAGACGTATACTTTAGAAGGAAATTCCGCATCCGGTTCGATTTCAGGGCATCCGAGTGTTCCGCCACCATTGCCTTTGCCCGGGCTTCGTCTACTTCGTTTGCCGCCCGAATTTTCTGCAAGATCGTATCAACAATGTGTGGTTCCAATCGCGAACCCAAACGGATACCAAGCAGCGACGGAAAGATTGTTCTAAGGCTTTCTCGAACAACATCTGTTGTTGGATTATATGCGATATAGTTTATCAGAAACTCTGGTCTCATTATGTATCGGATGTCTCGGCGCGATGGGAATAAGAACGCTGCGGCGCGCCCTGAAATAGTCTCCTGCGTAATCCACCATGTCTTAAAGCCATAAGGATTGCCGGAGCTCTTTTCGTGCTCTTGCCTAAGTTTATGTACGCGCAATATGTGAAGGGCGTCATTTTCAGCTAAGATTTCCTCTTGCGACTTGTGAGAATGCCGCATTTCGCGAATTTTCTCTGTAAGCGCTGCTAGTTCATGTTGATCGACCCCCGCCTGTGTGACGTCGCGCGTTTCATACTCGAAGCCAAACCTGTTGCAGAGCGTGTCACGTAGTGACCGCATACTAGCCTGTGACAGGGGACTAGTTATTTTTTCAACAGATAAAAAGTTACGAAGATAGGCGCCCCAAGTGGTCGGCCGATTTGACAAATTTTTGTCCAGCTTGGCGTAGTAATATGCGCGAACCAAAATCCGGTCGCACTGCGAAGCTAGGTCACGGTCAACGATCCCATCAATTTCCGCGTATACATTTCTGTGTTCGAGATGCGAGGCCCAGATGTGACTGTGCACCTCCTCCAACATGACCTCAGTGAGGATTAACTTCGATCCCGCTTCCCTGATGATACGAAAAGCATTCACTGTCATCTGATTTTCAGGGGCAAGATAATACTCAGAGAGCGCCCTAATGACGAGATCGGAACCAAGATAAAGGTTAAATGTCTTCGCCATCGTGTTGAAGTACTCAATTACTTCGGGCGTGTTGCGTATCGTAAACAGCAACATATAGGTACGTGCCAGTCGTGCGCAGTACGTCCGTTCAATCGCCTCGCCAGAGTAAAAGACAACGCGAAGAATAGCTTTCATCGCCGATAAGATTTCTGGCTGGAGATTTGTCTTAACATCGGAGGCCTTCAGTACCTCCTCTGCGAGGTCGGCAATTGACCGCGTTGTAAATTCGCTTTCTCCCGCGGGCTCCTCTAGAAAGTGGCGCGCAACATCGAGACCTTGTCGCTCGAAAACCAGTTCAAGGGTTTTATGAATTAGAGAGGCCGTCTTCTCCAACAACGAAGTGTCGAAAATGTTTTGATCGGTACATGCTAAAAGGCGTGACAGAAACGAAGCCGTTACTTCCACTTTAAGAGATTCATCCTCGATGGTGTGCTGTCGCAGCGATTCTCTCGTATCGTAAGGTAGGCAATATCGTTCCGCCTTTTTGTAGATGTTAACCGTGCGTGTGCCAGCGTGCTTTGTAGTCAGAGCCGATATCCGAGGGCCGATCTGGCCACGAAGAAAATGCCTAGCTGATGGGATCAAGCCCTCAACTTTGGCTACGATCTCTTCTTCCGACATCAGTTTATTCTTATCAGGGTCGGTATCTTCTAGCGCCCAAAGTATCAGCGCGTCACAGACGGCTTCCAGGGTGCGAGTTGTACCAAGTCGGTGTTCGACTTCTTGCGCAAGGAACGCGCAGATTGCTCGTGCATTTTGAAAAGGGGCTTGTTGAGGATAGGTCGGCGATGCTATTCCTTCTAGAAAGGCCAGTGCGGGCCGAAGGTATTGATGAAACGCTGCAACGGCGTCGGGATTGTGATTGCCGTGCTGAACAAAGAAATTGCGGTCATAGATGCGAATGGAAATTGAATGTCGCTCGCTTAGTTGGAATTCCATTTGGTCCAGATGCGAGATTGCTTGTGAGGTTGCGTAATAAAGAGATTTGACATCTCGACCAGCTTCTTTCAGACGATCAATTGTACGCTTGATCTTTTGTTCGACTGTTATTTCCTTGGATGCTTGGAAAAATGCCACAGGCCGTCCGACTTCCTCATACAGTCCAGCCTCGATAAATCCATCTGCTCCGCCGTCATGGTGGCCGCCCAGCGGCTTAAATTTCGGACCCATTACGGTTCCGAATACGGTTTGTGCGTACCGCTCGAATGGAGTGGTTTCGCAGTGCTGCAAACCAATTTCAATCAGTTTAGGGTTTACCGCGGTGCTCACGTTAAGGTTCCTGCACTCCGTCCGCCACTGATGCCGTGCGCGGGAAGATAATGCTACCACACTGGGGAATGCGCCAAAACGAAACAGCTGATTCGTCTCAGCCATGAATGGCCTCTGGCAAGACGGGCAGACGACAAATCCTGCCACTCCGACCACTGAGCTAGAGGCTTTCGACGCTCAAGTGTGCTGGTTAGGGCTCAGGCACCCGTTGGGACGATTAAGCCCTTCGCCTGCAAATCATTAAAGATCGACGCGGCTGTACTGTAGGCGTTTGCGCCGTTGCCAATGAACAGCAAACCACCTGCTTGCACTTGCCCGTTTCCAACCCACAAAGTGCGGCCCGACGACGCCTCTACCAGTTTCGCCTGGAAAGCGGTTTGACGGCTGTAACGATAAGTGGGCGTCGCCGTAGTGGTGGTCGTGGTGTTAGCAACTCCACTCACAGCAACATTTGTCATGCCGCCAAACGAAGTAGCCGTTCCGACGCCGCTCATAGACGTGGTCGAGTTTCCAAAGAAAACCGTTCCTGCGTATTCCTTCTGGACGCCGGTATCACCAATAGTAAGAACGAGAACCGCACTTATCCCGTCCCTTGCGAGTTCAGCTTTGACGTCCGCGTCACTGTAGGTGCGAGTAGGAGGCAACAGCAAGAATGCATCTTCAACGAGGATGCCCCGTTTCTTTCCTTCTTGGGCTATGCTTGACTGAAGACTGGCGGCCAACCCGGGTGGTGCTGCGACCAATGCTGCAATCCGCTGAATGGGCTGCTGAGGTAATTGACGATCAGCATAGCCCTGCATGTCCGTTGTGATGCACGCAGACAGCACCATCGATACGGCTGTCAGGACTGGAAACACGACCCGTTTCATACCCAAGAACCCCCCACACGATCCTTGTCATGGCCCCGTTTAGATTGGCACAACAACCAGCGGGACGCTACAACCAAGTTGCACATTATGCGCTTGTAGTATCCGTCGCGTCGGCCCAGGGCTCGAATGAGTGAGAGGCGGTTGGACGGTAAGCGCCTTTTCCAAGCATGAAAGCGCGTCTGGGCAGTCTGCGCCCGCAGCCCTTGCGTACAAGACAATCAGGCGACTAAGTACGCCGTGGGGCAACAACAGTCGGCGTCATACGTTCTCTCAACACATGGGGTCGTCTGCGCGCGAGGCGGCTTGCGCGGCATGCACTCGAGGCATTTCGCCACGATTGGTGAGGAGAAAGGAACTATGCGAACCGCCATTACAGCCATCGCCGTTATGCTACTGACGACCACCGGAGCATACGCAGAAGGATGTTCGCCAAATCACGAATTGTATCGGATCGTGCCTGAATACCGCGCGGTTATGCTGGACGGGGGCACCATAAAACGTGTGATGTTCGTCGATCCGGGAGACGAAAGGCTAAGCACCTGGAAGCCAGGTCATAACATTACTTTCTGCCCCGATGAGAACAAGATGATCAACACCACGATCAATTCGGTTGTGACGTTGGTTCCGGCGTCTTTTACTTCATGCAACACGCTCCTTATCAGCAACGAGATTGATCGCGCCTTAGAGCACGCATGGGAGTATGCGAACCAGCCGGACGGCGATCCGAGACTGTTTGTTACTGAGGCAAAATCTAGCCTTGGCTGGTACTATGAGGTTTGCACCGACCACGCTGGAGGGTTGTTCAAGAACGAAGACTTTAAGGATTTTGCCTACTTGGCGGCATCACTGACAAGAATAGATATGGCGACCGACGACCCTGCCAACGCGAACGTTTACAGGGAGCGGTCAGCGAAGTACGAGAAGTGGCGAAATGCCTTATACGCGGCCGAGAACAAAAAGAGTTGGCTCCAGCGCCTCTGGGAGAGACTGTAGGAAGGAGGTGGCACAAAAAGCGGCACAGCGCGTTAAGACGCTCGCCATCGCAGCACATGCGGACGATCATCGTTGAGACCGCCAATCGCTTCGCGCGTGACCTCATGGTCTACAAGAGGTTGGCTTTGCGACAAGCACCTGGGCGTCACCCTTATTGCCGCCGATAGACCCGCATCATTCCTTGACGACGGACCGACCTCCAAGCTCATCCGGCAAATCCTTGGCGCCGGCGCCGAGTTCGATGAGGCAATGACTGTTGCGAAGCTCAAGGGTGCGCGAGAGCGCACAAGGCGCATTCGCGGCAAGCGCGAGGGGCGCAAGTCCTACGCCGAGCGTGAAGGTGGACAAGAGCTTATCACACTCGCCCATCAGCTACCCTGCCGTGCTTTCCAAGCTTGGTGCATAAGCTAGCAACGTGACCGCATAACACAGTATGAGCGTATTTGCCTCTAGAAGCCACAGTAGCCTGCTTCTATGATGAGCGGGCGATGAAGAACAAAGCAGCCGGCCAACGTGAAGGACATTGTCCAACTTGTGGTTCTGACCGCTCATGTAACATCCTGGCGAGCCACCGTGAGGTAGGCGAGGATGAGGAAACCGGAGTTTGGGCCGAGACGACGCACTACATCTTAGAATGTGGTGGGTGCAAGACGGTCTTTTTCCAGGAAGTTTCCCTTTGCTCAGAAGATTACGAGGATGACGGCCGCCCAATCAAAACGGTGACCCACTATCCTGCGCCTGAAAAAAGGAAGCGGCCGGGGTGGTTTTCGCCATTTGATCTTGATCTGGACCTCTATAGCCTTTTGGAAGAAACGTACAACTCACTGAATGCGGACGCCCGTGTTCTATCGGCTACAGGCGCACGGACAGTATTTGATCGCGCCTCAGAACTTCTGAAAATAGACCCCGCCCTGCCCTTCAAGGCAAAGCTCGACCTACTTCAAGACAGGGGCCATATCTCACCATCAGAAAGGGCTAACCTTGACGTACTGACGGACGCCGGTGGCGCCGCCGCTCATCGCGGCTGGAAACCCACAACACGCCAGCTGGACACCATTATGACTATCGTTGAAACGTTCGTTCACCGAAAGTTTGTTCTCGACGCAGAAGCGAAACGCCTCAAAGCGCAGATACCGCGTCGCCAACGACGCAAGCGAAGGCGCTTCAAATGATCACAACTCGTGTGAAGTGGAGAGGGGGAGATGCCCAGGAGAGGAACCCTACGGGTCCATGGTCATGGTGGTGTAGAGGTCGCGCTCATAGTGCCCTTTCTGGAGGATTTGCGGCGGGCCTATAGCTCCTTGTTTGTATTTGACAGCCTATTCACAGAGCCACGCCTGACCGCTTACTGGGCCGAAGGTTTGTACTTCGGCCCATTCGGAGCACACTCAGGTCTGGTCTACCAACTCAGTCGCGGGCGTGGTTTGGGCATCAAAGAGCTTGAGACGTTCATACCTTTAGCCGAACGTCTAACGTTGCAGCGTGTCAGCCTCAGTTCCCCCGGGGAATGGGACTTTATCGGCGCGCTCAATCCGCTTGAAGTCATCCGAAAATCTCTGAACGATCATCATGAACGACGCAAAGACCGGGAGTATCGAGAGGCAGCTGAGAGCGAACGCCTCAAACTTGAAAACGAGCGCCTTAAAACTCAGGTTCTGCGAGAAAAGGTCAAGCTGGCTAAGGAGCTTGGCGCGACTGATGCCGACTTGGCGCCCCTTTTGAACAAGCTCGTGCATGAGCCATTACGAGCGCTCGGAAGCCACCAAACAGTGGGACTTATAGACACCGCAGAACTTACGCCCGAAGCTGACAATGATGGGGCAGCCAGTTAGCGGCTTGCTGCCAAGGGCCACACTTTACTCCCGGACCTGCGCCCGGTGCTGACGCCTACAGCCTAATAATCTTTTGGGGAATGCGCTTCACGAGTTCTCCCGGCCGCACAAAATCTGCGGTGGCATTAATTGGCGGCAGTTTGAAAAACTGCTGGTCTGAAGTTGCCAACGTAAAGATGTGCAGGTTGGAGTGAAAACCGGCCAAAGAGGCGATGATGCTCTTACCATCAGTGTTGAACCGATAGCCGAACTGCTCGGGCAGGAAAAAGCTGCCCTGCTTGAGCGAACCGTAAATCGGCATCTTTGATAAAATCGCATCGCCAGTCGCATCCGAAAGTCCGGCGTTTAAGTACCACGCGGTGTGCACTCCGCCCGACATAGGTAGAGGCTCCCCGATATGCTCTCGATACAAGGCCATACCAAGCTTGGCGGCAAAGACGGTCAAATAAGCCTTAGTCAGAGGACCGTCCGCGTGAAACGCAACATAGCGCTTCAAGATGCCAAGTCGGTCGCGAAGATACCTTTCTTGGCGTTGACCGCGGAAAAATTCGTCGAGGAAGCCGGGTGCAAGCTGAGCAAGTTTTCCGCGACGCTGGGCGGCCTCAACGATAAGCGTTTTGTCGCTCGCATAGCCTTGGCTCAGCCGCGCAAAGAAAGCTGCAACTAGATCAGCAACGCCGGTCTTTTTGTTGCAGTCTGTACAGGCGGCAAATTCCATGCCGCTCGGGCGACGCTTGCCGACGAATATGTCCCGGTGAGGCATGTGCTCAAGGGACGTGGGCGCATTAGCGCAGTAAATACATCGTTTTTCGTTCGCCAGTATTTCCTGGCGGCTCCTGCTTTTTAGTTTGCTGTCGCCCACTGCTCAACTCTTTTGAGAACGGTATCAGTCCCCCCTATCAATCACAGACTTGTTGCCACCGGCAGTTTCCGAACTGGTCACAGACTTGCGCTTGATGGCACTCGGACCTGCCCAACGGCGGAAGCGTGGGAGGATTGAGAGGAGCGAAGGACGGTGTCGCCAGTGGACATACATAGTGTCGGCGGACAAATCGGCGGGAGGTCGATTGACCTATCACATAGCGGCTGCATCTGGCCATTGACGCACTCACACGTACAATCGGCCATCGCTGGGCTCGCAAGAAACGCGGTCGCACCGAAAGCCAGAATGAGCACGCGCGCTTTCATGTTAGCCCCTACGTTGTAAAATGTACCTGTAGCCTGTACCTGAGCAATTTTGACGACGACTACAAGCTACTGAATATAATAGTTAAATTCAAACGAAAATAGCTGGTGGGAGAGGTAGGACTCGAACCTACGAAGGCGTAAGCCAGCGGATTTACAGTCCGCCCCCTTTGCCACTCGGGACACTCTCCCGCACCAGGCTCGCGGGCAAAACGCTAGAGCCTTTTGATGGGATCAAAACCGGGCTCTAGCTTTCTGATTGAGCATGATCTTTTCCGAAAACCGGTATCCACTTTTCGGGATCATGCTCTAGACCGCGCTATATGGTTGGGCCGCGGCGCCTAGTCAATCGAAATTGGCTTGAATTGCCAAGGTCCTGACCGCGTGACAGAACCTGGTCCATGCGGGAGAAGCCTTGGCGATCGAAATCGCCCACGCGGCATCGTCGCGGGCCCGAGCGGCAACGTGAGCGCCGTCGCGGAACGTCGGACGACACCGCGATCCTTTACGGCTGGCACACGGTGACCGCGGCGCTTGCCAACCCGGCACGCCGTTTCCGCAAGCTTCTCCTCACCGAGAATGCGCTGCGCCGGCTCGCCGAAGTGGGCATTACGCCGCCTATCGCCCCGGAAGTTGTGCGGCCGGATGCGATCGAGCGCCAACTCACGCCCGATGCCGTGCATAATGGCTTGCTGGCCGAGGCCGATCCCCTGCCCTCGCCGCCAATCGAGGACTTGCCGGCGGACGGCATCGTGCTGGTGCTCGATCAGATCACCGATCCGCACAATGTCGGCGCGATCTTGCGCACCGCGGCGGCGTTCGCCGTGGCGGCCGTCGTCACCACGGCGCGGCACAGTCCGGAGGCGACCGGAGTCCTGGCCAAGGCGGCGTCAGGCGCGCTGGAGCTGGTGCCGATCGTGATCGTGCAAAATCTGGCGCGAGCACTGGCCGCCATACGCGAGCGCGGCTTTCTTGTGGTCGGTCTCGACGGTAACGCGCCGGACGATCTCGCCGCCGTACAACTGCGACGGCCGCTCGCTTTGGTGCTCGGCGCCGAGGGCAAGGGCTTGCGGCAATTGACGGGCGCGACCTGCGATCGCCTGGCGCGCCTTGATCTGCCCGGCGCCATCAAAAGCCTTAACGTGTCGAACGCTGCCGCGCTTGCGCTCTACATCGCCGATCGCGCGACCGCTTAATCGAGCATGTCCTCTTCGCAAAACCGCTTCCCACTTTCGTGGATCACGCTCTGAAAAACAAAGGCCCGCGGAAGTGACGCGGGCCTTTGCAGCATTTGCTCGACGCTCAACCTGTCACGGATAGTGCCGCCAGGCCGGCGCGGCGCGATAGTAGCGCGGGCGCGGGCCGTAAGAGCGCGCCGGACCGTAGTAGCGCGCATGCACATAAGGCGTACGATAGGCGAAGCGCGGACGGAAATAAGCATGCCGGTAATACGGCGCGTATTGCGGCACCGCGCCGTAGCCATAGCCGTAGCCCGAGCCCGGCACATAGGGATAATCGGTGGCGCCGACATAAGCCGTCTCCGGCGAGTAATACTGATACGGCGTCATGATGCCGGGGCCGGCATAGACCGGACCCTGATTGACGACATAGAGCGAAGGCTGCGCGTAAACGACCGCCGCTCCGCAGCCGCCACAGCCGCCGCACGCACCGCAGCCGCCGCCCCAGCCGGCACCCTGCCAGCCGCAATTGCCGCAGCCACCACCCCAGCCCGACCAGCCGCAATTGCCGCAGCCGCCACTCCAGCCCGACCAGCCGCAATTGCCGCAACCATTCCAGCTGCAGCACGGGCCGCCGAAACCGGACGGCACCACGGCGGCAACCTCGATCGGCGCCGGCACCGCCGGTGCGACGGGGGCGGCAAAGACCGCGGCCGCCGTCGGCGTGCCGCACGTGCCGCAGCCGCCATACGCGGCCGGGGTCACAGTGGCGTAGGCGACCGGGGCCGAATAGCCCCAGCCGCAGCAGCCGGCTGACGCGATCGACGTCATGCCGACACTGAACAAGGTGGCGACCGCCACGAGGACAACACGATGGAAAGACATGACACTCCTTACTGGCTTGCTTCCCGAGGCTGACCCCATTGCGGGGCCGTTACTGGCAGACCGAGCATGGCCTGCACG
>Ga0335081_10005732_pt1 | contig 19676 bp, 22 predicted proteins | sample Lox_Sample_35_FD_206713 | JGI IMG/M metagenome (GOLD analysis project Ga0335081, IMG submission 206713) | Soil microbial communities from Loxahatchee National Wildlife Refuge, Florida, United States - Lox_Sample_3.5 | ecosystem: Environmental > Terrestrial > Soil > Wetlands | place: USA... | reverse complement strand
TGGTCGAATGTCTCCTTGGGGCGGCGGGTGAGTTGTGCCGCCATTCCCAAGTACGTCGTCGGATTGAATTCGGATTTCCGTTTTTTTTGACGCCGACCTCAGACATCCTCCCCTTGGTTTTGGCCTCGCAAGCCTATCCGACCTCGGCCAGTCCGTATGTCTTGCGCCAACGCGTTCGCATATGGCGCAGGGCCGCGTCAATTTCACCCCGTGAGATCTCATCGTTCGGACCACTCAGCACCGCCGCAGCTTCACGCTTGGCAAGTTCCAGCAATTGGCGGTCGCGGATCAGGCTCGCCACCTGGAAATTCGGCATCCCGGCTTGTCTTGTCCCAAAAAATTCCCCCGGGCCGCGCAGCTCAAGGTCCAGCTCCGCAATTTGAAACCCATCGTTGGTACGCACCAGCGCATCTAGGCGTCGTTCCCCGTCCTCGGACACTTTGCCCCCAGTCATCAGAACGCAGTACGACTTGGCGGCCCCGCGTCCGATCCTGCCACGCAACTGATGCAATTGGGCGAGCCCGAAACGCTCCGCGTGTTCAATCACCATCACCGTCGCGTTCGCCACGTCTACGCCGACCTCAATGACCGTCGTCGAAACCAGCACGTCCAATTCGCCTTTCTGAAACAACCGCATTACCTGTTCCTTCAAATCTGCGTCCATGCGGCCGTGCAGAAGTCCTACTCTCAAGTTGGAAAGAATGCGGTTGCTCAGCTCCTTGTACATCTTGACCGCCGCCTTCAGCTCTGTCTCTTCATTCTCCTCTATCACTGGATACACAACATACGCCTGATGTCCCGCCACCACTTGCTTCCGCACGAACTCCCACACTTCCGCCGCACGCTCATCCGGCACTCGGCGCGTAACAATCGCCGTCCGCCCGGGCGGCATTTCATCAATGGCGCTCACATCCAGGTCTCCATACAAAGTCAACGCGAGCGTTCGAGGAATCGGAGTGGCGGTCATCACCAGCACGTCCGGTTCCGTGCCTGCTCCGCCGCCCTGCTCTTTGTTCCCCTTGTCCGCCTCTCGCACGCCGTCATCGCTTGACTTCTTCATCAGGCGGAAGCGTTGCAACACCCCAAAGCGATGCTGCTCATCCACAATCACCAGTCCAAGCTTGGCGAACTCAACATGCTGCTCGATCAGCGCGTGGGTTCCGATCACCAGCTGAGCGTTGCCTTGAGCGATATGGCGGCGGGTTTCGCGCTTTCGGTCCTCTTCCAGCGACCCCGTTAGCAGCACAATCCGGTAGCCCGCGTTCTCCAGGATGCGCCGCGCAGAAAAGTAATGCTGCTGCGCCAGTATCTCTGTGGGCGCCATCAGAGCCACCTGATACCCATTCTCCATCGCGATGATGGCCGCCTCGAAAGCCACAATAGTCTTGCCGGAACCTACATCTCCTTGCAGCAGTCGCCGCATGGGAAACGGCTTGCCCATGTCCTCGGCAATCTCTTTCAAGGCTTTCTTCTGTGCGCCCGTAGGATGAAAGGGCAGAATCTTCTTGATGGCAGCGCGTACAGGCTCATCCAAACGGAAGCCAATGCCGGTCTGTGCTTTTTGCTCCCGGCGCTTCAGCTCGAGCCCGAGTTCCAGGAAAAAAAGTTCTTCGAAGATCAGGCGGATGTGTGCCGGCGTGCGAAACGACTGCAGGTCCTGCAGGCTTTCGCCGGCATCAGGCCAATGCGCCTTCCACAGCGCCTCTCGCGAAGAAATCAGGCTCAGGCGTCCGCGGACCGCCGCCGGGATGCTCTCGGGAATCTCTGGGGTCAGATTTTCTAGCGCAGTGTGAATGATCCGCCGAAACCAGCGGGCGGTTAGCCGAGCCTGTCCCGCAGATTCGTAGATGGGAACAATGCGGCCGATCTCCAGCGATGCTGCAATCTTTTGCTCTGCCGCGTCCAGCGTCCCGTCCTCTGACGGCTCGCCCACAACCTCGAACTGCGGCTGCATCAGTTGCAGCTCCCGGCTCCGCCGGTCTTCTTCAACCTTTCCGTACAACGCGACTACTTGCCCTGGCTTGAATCGGTCCCGCAGATAGGCGGCGTTGAACCACAGGCACTTCAAGCGCACCCTGCCCTGCCCCGCCGTCATCTGAAAAATGGGCATGCGCCGGGTCCGAAAAAGCCCCGAGGTCCGGACTTCGGCGATGACGGTAGCCATTTCGCCGGGGCGGAGTTCCGCAATGCTTCGTGGATTCAGCCGGTCCTCATATCGGAATGGCAGATAATGCAGCAGGTCATCCACCACGTGGATGCCTTTCCCGGCCAATATCTCCGCGAGCCGCGGCCCAATGCCTTTCACGTACTGCACCGGCGTGGAGAGTTCCAGCATCTCAGGGATGTTAGCAGGAGGCGCGCAGCTGTAGACCTCGCCTTGAAGAAACGCTTGCGGTTCTCATGAAAGCATCTGCCGTCTACAATTTCGCATCCGCCCTTGTTGCCATTCTGGCGGGCAACGTAGTCTATCTCCTGCTTACTCCACACCTGCCGCCCGCGTGGCGGCACCAGATCTTCCAGATTGACCTTGGTCTGGCTGTTGACTTCTGCATCTGTTTCGCGCTCTTTCTTATTATCAAGAGGCTCATCGCTCGCAGCAGCCGCCCCGACCGCGGGTAAGTCTAGTATTCACAGGCGCTTACGCTCGCCAGTTAGCAGGCGGGGCGCAACCCCGCAATACAGTTCTCGCCTGAGGGTGGCAGGTTACCTTTGGAACCTCGGTAACTTTCGCGTTGCGCGTTAGAATCCGCCAAGTACCATGCAGCGAATCGCACTACTCTACGATGCGAGCCAGGCAGTCTTGTCTACTTTTGACCTGGACGAGGTATTGCAGCAGATCGTCACCATTGCTCGCGACTACTTCCATCTGCACAATGTCGCTGTCCTAATGCTGGATCCGGACAGCGAGGAGCTCTATGTAAGGTCGCAGATCGGCTGGGATGAAGGCCATGACAAGTTCCGTGTGCCACTGGGCATGGGCATCACGGGCGAAGCCGCCCGGCAAAAGCGTCCCATCTACGTGCCCGACGTCAGCCGCGACTTCCGCTACATCTTGTCGGCGAAAAGCACCCGCTCTGAACTTTCCATCCCTCTCATGGTGCGGGATGAAGTCGTGGGCGTGCTCGACTGTCAGAGCGCCATGCTCGACCGCTTTGACCGTGAAACTATCGACCTGCTTACGCTGTTCTCTACCCAGGCTTCGATGGCCCTGCAAAATGCCAAGCTGTATTCCCTGGAGCGGCATCGGGCCTCACAACTCGAGGCTATTAATGCCATCGCCCAGCAGACGACTGCCGTGCTCGAACTGAAAGAGCTGCTGGCGAAAGTTTGCTCTCTCATTCAGAGCGCTTTCCGTGTCTCGCAAGTCTCGGTGCTTTTGAAAGAAGACGAGGACCTCGTATTGCGGGCCCGCCATGGCACTCTCACGCCTCGCATCTCCGAGAACGGACGCCTGCCGGCTGAAACCGGGTTGTGGGGACGCGCTTTGGCGACCGGAAAGACACAAATTGAAAATGATGCCACCGCTGCCGCGGACTATATCGAGTTTTACCTGGAAACGGCCGCACGCATGTGCATTCCGCTCGTTTCTTTCGGTCAGACCCTCGGCGTACTGGTTCTGGATAGCGCCACAAAGGGTGCGTTCAACTCCTCCGATGTGCAGCCGCTCGAATCCGTAGCCGACATCTGCGCCACCGCCATTCAGAACGCTTACTACGTGGACCGGGTCAAACAGCTTGCGTACCTCGATGGCCTGACCGGTGTTTTCAACCGCCGCTTCTTTGAACTGCGGATTGCCGAAGAGATCGAACGCGCCCGCCGCTTCAACAATGGCATGGCCGTGATCATGGTGGACATTGACCAGTTCAAGCGGCTGAACGACGAGTTTGGACATCTGCTGGGAGACGAGGTCCTTCGCCAGGTTTCCTCTATCTTTCACCAGCACTTGCGAAAAATTGACGTGGTATGCCGCTATGGCGGGGAGGAGTTTGGCATTCTGCTGGCCCAGACCGATTCCCAGCATGCCATGGGAGTAGCCGAGAAATTGCGGCGGGTCGTGGAGGCCTGGCAATTCCCAGGCGTGCCCCGGCCGGTCACGATCAGCGCAGGCGTTGCCAGTTTCCCGGGCGACGGCGCCAACCGCGACGACCTGATGAAGGCCGCGGACGCGGCGCTCTACGCGGCTAAGCAGTCAGGACGAAACCGGGTGTGCCTCGCTTCGCAAAAGCGCCACACCCGCGCACAAGCTACAGGCAAGTAACCGCCGTTCTCCTCAAATATCAGCCCCGCCTTTCAACATGTGCTTGAGTTCTTTCTGGATCTCCAGCTGATGATCGTGGAAATTCCGCTGCATGTCCTGCGCCTGCATCTCTGCCTGGCGGGCCGCTGACCGGGTCTGACGTTCCATTTCCGCCATCTGCCGGCGTTGCAGCACCTGCTCCATCTCTGGTTTCAGCTTGGCCATTTCGCATTGCAGCTTGCTCAGCTCGTTCCGGGTTTCGGCGTTGATCTCCGGGACGTCAAAACTCTCCTCGTCGTACACGCTGCCCGATTGCCGCCGCTCCGGAAGCGTCAGCGTCAACGTCTGCTCTTTCCTGTCGCGAATGATGCTGACGCTGGCAGCGTTATTATCCTTTCCCGAGCGTAGGGCGTGCGTGAAGTCGCCCGTGTCGCCAACAGATTCCCCGTTCACCCGGACAATCACGTCCCCGGCACGAAATCCTGCCTTCTCCGCCCGGCTGCCTTTCTCCACCGAGCGCACCAGAACCCCTTGCCCGTCCTTCGCTCCGAAAAAATCTCCCAATTGCTGCGTCAGGTTCTCTACCATGAGACCGCTGCGAACCGAGGAGTGCACCACCACGATGGAAACCGGGATGTCCATGTCCGGTATGGGAGGAACCGGCGGAATCGCCGGCATGGCGAACTTGAATTCCTTCGCCCCCGGGCCAAAGTTCATTGCCTGCTTGCGGTCCGCCAGCTGTATTTTCATTGTGAGCGGCTGCCCGTTGCGGCTGACGCCCAGCGTGACGACCCGTCCCGGCGGAATTTCGTGAATCATGCGCCGTAACTGTTCCACGCTCTCCACCTGGCTTCCATTGACGCTCATGATCACGTCGTGTTCCTTGATGCCTGCCTTGCCGGCGGGAGCGTCCTGGTCTACCATCGTCACTTCGACTCCATGCTCTTCCTTCAGATTGAGCGCGCTCAGCCGGTCGGGAGTCACATCCCGCGTATCGACGCCCAGGTAGGAGCCGCCGCCCCAGAACTCGTCGCCTGAATCGCCATAGCCGTAACCGCTACCCGAGTTCCACGAAAACGAATCGGCAGCGTAAGTGACCGCCGCCAGCAGCGGCACCATCAACAGGACCGTTAATTTTGTATTGCGCATAACCCTTCCCCTCCCGGTTCAGAAACCTTGTTCATCAATGACTGGCACGGCGGAACGAGATGTCACCCATCGTCGTCCGCACTTTCAGGACTGGCCCTCCACCGTTCAAGCTGCCTTCCGCACTGACGGTCTTCGGTCCCCAGTCTCCGCCTTCGGTTGTGATCTTGAGTTCTGGAAAATCCGAGCGAATGGTGTGGCCGTTGGCGACCTCGATGGATGCTCGAATCGAGATGCCCAGGTTCGGGGTAAGAAAAACTATGATGTCTCCCGCGGAAGTTTCCAGAACCGAGTCCGCGCGGCCCGTTCCTCCGACGAAATGGGCCTGGATGCCGCCGGCTCCGGTTTCGGCATGGGCTGAAGGCACACTGTTCAGCTCAATGCTGCCGCCGCCAGTTTCCGCGCGGACTGGCCCTTTGGCCGAACTCAGACGAATGCTGCCACCACCGGTATCGATCTCAACCCCGCCGCCGATGTCGCCCAGGTCAATCCCTCCACCGCCGGTACTGGCTTTGACGTTTCCGGCACACCGTTCTACTTCAATGCTGCCGCCACCTGTCTCCAACACCGCACCTTGAAGCCCGGAAACTACGGTCACACTGCCTCCGCCGGTCTCCGCGTTGATCTTGCCCTTAGCGGAGTCGATCCGGATGCTGCCGCCACCTGTGCGCAGTGTGACGTCGGAACCAGCCGTGCTCACTTCCATGCTGCCGCCGCCAGTCTCGGCATTGATCGCGCCGCCAATGTCCTCGAGGCGAACGCTGCCGCCGCCGCTTTCCGCATCCACCCGTCCGCTAATGCTGGATGTCGTGATCCCTCCCCCGTCCGTCTCGATCTTCACCCAGTCCATGTCGCGCGGCACATCGATCGAGAACTCGCCGGAAAACTTATGCGGACTGCCACCTTCCCATTCGGCAACAATCCAGGCCGTGTCGCCGCGAACGTAAGCGCTCACCTTGTATGCATCGAATTCACGGCGTGACTTCTCTTCGGAAGCGGCGTAGGCGCGGTTCCGGACGGTGTAATGGATCCCCGGCTGCGATCCGCCCTGGACGCGCACCGCACCGAGATCAACCTTGACTCTTAGGTTCTTCGCCGCCGCCAGATTGCCGGAAATCTCCCTCGCCCAATTGCTGCCCTCGCGATAGACTCGCGTATCTTGTGCAGCTGCCAGCGGCAGAACCAGCAGCAGTGCAGCCCCGACTTTGAATAATCGATTCAACATTTCCTTTCCGTTCTCATCCTCATCTCGCCAGGCTTGTACCCGGCAAGCCCCCTTTGTAACCGCTAATCAATCTCCGGAATCTCAACCAGCATCGCCCGCGACTCGGTGCGGATGTACTGGTTCTGATCGCTTGCAGCCAGCTTCTGCAATACCGCGCGTACGCTGCTGTCCACGCGCACGGGTTCCAGTAGGTGCAGGGCCTCAGTCCGCACACCCGGATTCGAATCGTTTACCAGCGCTTCGAGGACTGAATCGCGCACCCGCACGTCCGCTTTCACAAATCCGCCCAAGGCATCGAGTGACTTCAACCGAACCCCCGGGTTCGAGTCATACCGCAAGGCATAGATCAGCGCCTCGCGGACCTGATCGTTGTTGGGGTTCTGCGTCAGCAGGTCTACAGAATCCATGCGCACGCCGGAGTTGTAGTTATTGCGCGCCGCGAAGAGCAGCAATTGTTGGATCCGCTGGTCGTTCAGCGAGCCTTGCGCTTCCTGCGTGGAAACCGTGTCGTACTTGATGTTGATCTGGCTCGAGCCCGGCTCCTGCGAAATGGAGCGGATGCCCGTCACCGAGGATTCGGCTGGCCGGCTGACAGATGTTCCGGCGACTGGCACCAGGTTCCCGTTGCCACTGACAACTTTGTAAGCCGTTCCGATGCCGCCAGCAAATCCTGCGATGAACAGCACAGCAGCCAGCGCCGGCGAGAAGCGGACCTGGTGAAACCATGCAGCCGGATCGAAGATGAAGCGCTGCCACAGCCCGCCCTGCTCGGTCGTCTCGAGCGCTTCCTGCAAACGCATGCGGGAAGCCACCACCAGGTTGGGCGCCGGTTCCTGCACCGGAAACTGGGAAAGCGAGGAATGAAAATCCTGCACCGCTTTCACTTCCGCAGCGCAGCCGGCGCACCGCGCCACGTGCTGTTCCAGTTCGTAACGGGCGTCGTCCGCCAGCTCGTTGTAAACGTACAGGAGAATGTTCTGTTGCACCCATTCACATTTCATAATTGCGCCCCTTCAGTGGGCATTCCAGTCCGGTCATCGCATATCCGCCAGTGCGCCGCGCAATTTCTGCGTAGCGCGAAACAGAGTATTCTTTGCCGTTTCTTCGGTCGTATTCAAGACTTCCCCCACGGTCCGCAGCTTCAACCCGTGATAATGCTTCAGTTCGAACACCATCCGCTCGCGAGGCGTCAATTTCTCTAACGCGCGGCTGATTCGCTTGCCCAGTTCGCGGCGCATCAGGTCCCGCTCTGGATTGGCGCCGGACCGGGCGTCCGCCACCTGCTCCAGCACATCGTACTGTTCGCCCGTGCTGTCCGTCGCCACCGGCGCTTCTTCTTTGCGCACCTGCTTTTTGCGCAGGTGATCGAGGCAAAGGTTGGTAACGATACGGTAAATCCAGGTGTAAAAAGAGCACTCGAAACGGAAATTGCCCACGCTTCGGTACGCCTTGAGGAACGCTTCCTGATAGATGTCCTGGGCTTCGTGCTCCGAGCCGGTCAGGTGCATGGCCAGGCGGAGCACCGCATGGTCGTAATGCCGTACCAGTTCCTCGAAAGCGGCGCGGTTGCCGCGCTGCGCTTCGCGGACCAGCAACGTATCGTCAATACGGCTTGGACTTTGCCCAGCCATCTGGCCCCGCACGGAGGGGTCCTGGGTTCCGTTGCCCCGTTCCCGGCGGCTGCGTTCCGCAAGCCCCTGGGAATGTTCGCCAACCGCAAAAGGTATCGCCAATGCTTCGGCCGGCATCTTCTTCCTCGCCCTCGACTAAGAACCGGGCGCCCTTGCCGTTCCTCCCGGTTGCCATAGCTATGGACGAGGCAAACCCCTATCCGTGAGCAGGAATTATAGGAGTTTGGCAAGGTTTTTGCTGGGGTGGTAGCACCGCTAACAAGCTGGCGGCATGAAGTTTAGTAGCAAGTCGCCCAAAGGTCGTAGCACGGCTGACCTTCGCAACTTGCCCCGCATTACGCGACCGGAACCCGGACCCTCGATCAAGACCCGGCAGGCCGCGAAAATGGAGAAGTGTTCCACGTGGAACACTTTGTCAAGCCACTGCCGTACGTACAAGAACTCATGGCATCACTGGCAAACAGCTGGATACGTTGCAGTTACCGTTACTCGATCGCTTCCTTCTCAATGACCACTTTCAGGTGTGTGGTCACATCCCGATGGAGCCGGATGGGCACCGTGAACTCACCCAGGGTCTTGAGGGGTTCATGGATCTGAATCTTGCGGCGGTCGAGGTCAAAGCCTTTCTTGGCGAGAGCCTCGGCGATGTCGCCGGCGGTCACCGAGCCGAAGAGTTGATCGTGTTCCCCGGAACGACGCTGGAAAGAAACCGACACGCCTTCAAACTGCTTCGCCAGTTCTTCTGCCTGCGACTTCTCCTTGGCAGAACGGCGGACAGCAGCCGCCCTCATCTGCTCGATAACTTTCTTGTTACCCGCGGAAGCTTCGATGGCGAGTTTGCGCGGCAGGAGAAAATTGCGACCATAACCTTCGGCGACCTTCACCACGTCACCGCGGGAACCGAGGTTGGCTACATCTTCCTTCAGAATGACTTCCATGATGATGACTCCCGTTCAAACTGGTTTGACCGCTGCAGACGGGCGCTCTCGCCGTCCGCATGCGGACCGCCGACTGCAGCTTAGGACGCGCGGCCGGCAAACGGCAGCAAGGCGATATTGCGGGCCTGCTTGATCGCCGACGAGAGCCGCCGCTGGTGCGGCGTGCACACGCCCGTCAGACGCCGCGGAACGATTTTCCCGCTCTCTGCCACAAACTGCGCCAGCAGCCGGACATCCTTGTAGTTGATGGCCTCAATCTTCTCCACGCAGAACTTGCAGACCTTCTTGCGGCGAAAATACTTGCGGCCGCCCGGCCCGCCCTCGCGCCCGCCCGGGCCTCCGGGGCGCGGCGGACGGCGCTCTCCGCGATCGGGACGGTCGCCGCCGGTAGATGGTTCTGCGCTTGGAGTTGCTGTTGCTCTGGTCTCGTCAGCCATGATGCTCCTTAAATCGGTTCAGTATCTCGATGAGGCGCCGCTGGCTCACCGGCGGCGTGTTTTCTCTATGCCGTGACAGCCGGCGCTTCCCCGGCCGCTGCTTCCGCAGGCGCCGCCGGAGCGGCCGCCTTGCGGCGCGCGTCACGAATGGCCTTGATCTTGTCCAGGCGCTTCTGCTCCTCGTCCACGCGCACGGTGAGGAACTTGATCACCGGTTCGGTCACGCGCAGACGACGTTCCAGCTCGTGAATCAGTCCGCCACCGCCTTCCACGATCAGCAGGATGTAAATGCCATCGTGAAATTTCCGGACCGTGTAGGCCAGGCGCCGCTTGCCCCATTTCTCCACGGTCTTCACCGTGCCGCCAGAAGAAGTCACGGCGGACTGCAGAGTCGAAATCAGCTTGTCCTGATCCTCCTCCGCCATATCGGGGCGAACAATAAACATCAGCTCATAAGTGCGATTCATTCTTGTCTCCAATTCTGTACGGCTAAACTCTTTCGCAATCTGCGACTTACTCGTTCCCTTCGTCCGGCTTGCGGTTGAAGCGGTTCATCGCTGTCGCCGGACCTTCTTTCAGAATTGCCTGCACGGCCTCAGCCCCCGTCTCGACTATTTCATCGACGGTCGTGAGCTGCGACTTGCGGAACGGGGTGAGCACGTAACGCACTCCGTCCTCGACCTTGCGCTCGGGCGCCACGCCCACCCGGACTCGCACGAAATCCTGCGTTCCCAGGGCCCCGATCACCGATTCCACGCCGTTGTGACCGGCTGCGCTCCGCCGTTGCTGGATGCGCACCGTGCCCAGCGGAAAATCCAGCTCATCGTGGATCACGATGAGGTCGGATTCCGGCTGGACCTCGTATTTCGCTACCAACTCCGCCACCGCCAAGCCGCTGAGGTTCATGAACGTCTCCGGCTTGACCAGCAGCACCGTTTCCGAGCCCACTTGAACCCTTGCGGTCAGCGCCCGGCATTGGCGATTCCTGACGTCCAGCCCCCACTCATTCGCCAGTCGGTCCACAACGAGAAATCCCAGGTTGTGGGGCGTGAACTGATATTCGATACCCGGGTTGCCAAGCCCGACAATCAGTTTCACGCCGCTTCCATGTCTCCCGATCAGAAGGAATCGGGTCGCACCCGATTCGAACGGACCAGAGGCCCGTCGCTCCAAGACTACTTCTTCTCTTTCTTCTCGGCCTTCTCCGGTTTCTCGGCTGCGCCTTCGGCGCCCTCCTCGCCTTCAACCTCCTGCTTGCCCTTCTTGATGACCTCGGGCTCGGCCGGAGCAGCGGCAGCTTCAGCCGCGGCTTCAGGCGTGGGAGCAACCTCCTCCTTGATCGCGATGACGTGCGCCACAGGCTGGGTGGCATCCGTCAGGAATCTCAGCTTGTCGCCGTGCGGCAGATCGGAAACCCGCAGCACTTTGCCGAAGACAAGCTCGGTGACATCGGCTTCGATGGAAGCCGGAATGTCCTGCGGAAGGCACTCGATTTCAACCTCGCGCAGAATCTGCTCGAGGATGCCGCCCTGCTGCTTCACGCCGACGGCTTCGCCTTTCATCGCGACCGGCACCTTGACCTTCAGCTTCTGGTCCATCGCGATGCGCTTAAGATCGATGTGCAACAACGCACCCTTCATGGGCTCGTATTGCCAGTCCACGATCATGGCCTTGGTGCGTTCTCCACCATCGAGGGCGAGGTCAAAAATCGTGTTGTGGCCGGTTTCGGAATGCAGAATGCGCGCCACTTGCCGGGGATCGAGGCTCACCGGCATGGCGTTCTTGCCGGCGCCATAAAGCACGCCGGGCACCTTGCCGGCAATGCGCACCCGGCGGGCATCGTTCTTATTGCCGGGAGTGCGCGGCTGCGCCTCCAGCATGTTCTTTTCAGTTGCAGTAGTCATAAATTCAGTCCCATTACAAGAACAGTTTGCTTACGGACGTCTCTTCATGAATCGACTGGATTGCGCGTCCAATCAAGCCAGCGATGGTGAGTACATGAATCTTGGGTTCTTTCCGGGCCGCTTCCCCGAGCGGAATGGTGTTAGTGACCACAACCTCGGTGATGCACGACTTGGAAATATTCTCGACCGCGGCCCCGGAAAGCACTGGGTGCGATGCGCAGGCGTAAACCGCGCTGGCCCCGTTCTCCATCAGCGCGCTGGCCGTCTTCACCAGCGTTCCCGCGGTGTCGATCAGGTCATCAATCACCAGGCAAGTACGCCCGCTGACGTCGCCGATCACATGCATGACTTCGGCCACGTTCATTTCCACGCGCCGCTTATCCACGATGGCGAGAGCGGAATCCATTTTCTTGGCAAAAAACCGGGCCCGCTCCACGCCGCCCGCATCCGGCGAGACCACCGTCAGATTCGGCAGGTTCAGCCGCTTGAAATAATCCACCAGCACCGGGGAAGCGAACAGATGATCCACCGGAATGTTGAAAAAGCCCTGCAACTGCGGAGCATGCAGATCCACGATGAGGGCACGATCTGCACCGGCCGTCGTCAGCAGGTCCGCCACCAGCTTCGAGGAAATCGGCACACGCGGCTTGTCCTTGCGGTCCTGCCGGGCATATCCGAAGTACGGAATCACCGCCGTGATGCGCCGGGCCGACGCCCGCTTGAGCGCATCAATCATCAGGAGCAACTCCATCAGGTGTTCGTCGACCGGCCGTGAGGTGGGCTGGATGACGAACACATCCGATCCGCGAACATTCTCCTGGATCTGGACGTAGGCTTCCCCGTCCTTGAAACGGGTGACCAGCGCCTGGCCGCGCGCCATGCCGAGAAATGCGCAGACCTCGTCGCAGAGAGGCTCGTTCGCGGTTCCGCAGAAGATCTTAAACTTGTCGTCGAGACGGGCGCGCTGCGGCTTGCGTTCGGGTTTCTCCTCGGCGCCTGCCTGGGCCTTCTTTTCCGTCGCTGTCGCAAGAGTTGCCATAGTTCTCTCAGCCATCAGCCTGCAATGCCCGACCCAACCCGCGAGGTGGCCGGGATTCTGGCTGGGCCGCTAGGATTCGAACCTAGACAAAGTGCTCCAAAGGCACTTGACCTACCATTAGTCGACGGCCCAGTAACCTGAACGGACAATTTCAGTTGTGAGTGACGATCGGCTGGCACTTCTAGTGTAACCCGGTGCCAAATATCCGCCACCAGAAATCGTCAGACGAAAATCCTGTTCCAGTACTGCCGGCGCGTCAGTGTGGTCGTGGCGGATGCCGTAATGCCCGCCTGGCGCAGCTTGGCGGCAGCTCGTTCTGCCTGCCTGCGCCCTGCAAACAGCCCGTAAGTTACAGAGCCGGAACCGGAAAGCGAGGCGTAAAATGCGCCGCTCATTTCCAGCACGCGCTTGACCTCACGTAATTCGGGATACTGAGGAAAGACGACCTGTTCAAAGTCGTTTTCGATCCCGGTACGGACGAGGTCGAGAAGCGGGGTCTCGGCCCGGCCCCTGCCACCTGCAGGGACACCGGATAAAACCTTGCCAGCTTTACGCTTAGACTGATTCTGACCACTCAGCCACGCGCCAACCGCGCGACTGAACTGGTTCATTCTATCGGACCCTCGAGCGACCGTCAATTCGGACCGCACGCCCTCTCCGGTTCCCGACGCCGGGAGTATTTTGGCATCCCAGTCGGCGAATGCACGCGGCGTGGAAACGCCAATATCTGGAGTTGCCACAACACAAGCCGCGGCTGGAAGATCCGGCAGCGGATAGACCTCTTCGCCATGACCGACACCCATGACCGTTCCCCCAATGAGGAACAGCGGCAGGTCCGAACCAACGTCGGCGGCAATGCGCAGCCGCTCCGGGCCAGGCATCTGTTTCTTGAGCGCGCGTTCCAGCGCCAGCAGAACCGCAACGGCATTTCCGGAGGCGCCGCCCAGGCCGCCTTGCACTGGCAGGCGCTTCTCAATGGTCACGATGACGCGTCCGCGGGCCTTGAGTAGCCGTAGAGCGGATTCCGCTATGCGATAGCAGGTGTTCGACTCATCTTTCGGAACGCGGGGATCGTCAGTGCGGATCTCGATCCCCATGCCACGTGCGACCTGAACGTGAATGACATCGTGCAAGGCGACCGTCTGATAGACGGTTCGCAGTTCGTGATAACCGTCCGGCCGCAACGGACCAATGTGCAGTCCGAGATTGATCTTGGCGAAGGATCGAACGGTCACGGGCATGGAGTGAAGATTTTACTCATAGAGGGCACACCGGGACACTAAGGAATTGGGCAAACCGCGCTAGCGTACGTTGTACCCTATCGGTGATGAAAGCGTTTGACCCATGGAAGCTTCTGGCGTTCTGGCGTGAAATCTCTCTGTTCGCGATGGCGGCGGGCAGCGGTTTCTGGGCGTGGATGAGAAGTCGGCAGGCCCAATCCTGGCCTTCTGTCCAGGGGATGGTGACGGAAGCAGTCGCTCGAAATACTCAGGATCGGCAAATCATGCCATGGGTCGGAGAGTTGGCGTACGCATACGTAGTCAACGGCCAGTACTATTCTGGCTTTTACACCATTCGGGCCAGAAACGAGCGTCGGGCTGAAGAATTGGTTGCCGGGTGGAAGGGCCGTACGGTTGTCGTGCGCCACTCGCCGGACAGGCACGATGTTTCTGTGCTGCTGAAGTCGGACCAGCCAGGCGGTCAACTGGGGAACCAGGTTTAAGCCGGCCCTTCAGCGCTGAAGCGGCAACAGGTACCCGGGATTGCTCTCCATTGCGCCGCCAAAGAACTGCTTATCAATTTCGCGCATATCCCAAGAAATTACAGATGAGGGCACGATCTGGATGGTGACGTCGTCCACTGCGGCAAAAGTCGGGCCGACACGCGAATCCGCGAGCGCGGCGTCGCTCAAATACTTGCTGTGAATCTGCGCATTCCAGCGGTGCGATGCCTCGCCGGTCACGATCTTTGCCTTGCCGACGATCGTGATGCCGCAGGACGCCGCGACGTCGCGCGAGTCGATCATGACCGAAACCGTGGTATTCGACTCCAGGTTGCGGGCCTTGCGGGTACGCGTAGACGTACCCACATAAACATGGCCGCCATCAAACAGATACCACACTGCAACCATGTGGATTGATCCATTCGGGTTTTGAGTCGCGAGGGTCGCAATGTATCGCCCGCCCAACAATTGTTTGACCAATGGGTCTGAGAGTGAAGCCATGAGGAATTTTCTCCATTGGGAAGCCCCGCTGGTCTGGTTTTCAGGCTCGCCGCTTGTAATAGATCGCGAACTCGTAACCAGGATTCGGGGGGAACAGTTCCGCCACCTTCCGGAGCCGTTCCGCCATCGCGGCCGGCGCCAGCAACGGATAATCCCGTTCGCGCAGGTCGTAATAGTCCACGTCAATGAACAACGAAAGCAGGTAAATTGAGATCGCGTCGGAGAAGGTCGCAGCGAAGTACTCATTCTTGTGCCGCTCCGCGTCAGGCTCATGGGTGGTCGCCGCTTTGCGCGATTCCCACGCGTCCAGCGAAGTTTCGCCTTTGGCCCCCGATTCCACCTGTTTCCAGACGAGATCGGCGAAGGCCTGCGACACGCCGGCGCGCTCCACCACGGCGTGGCCCACATTTATGTAGAACTCGAAAGCCACCGAAAACTTGTCATCCATCAGCCGGGTCGAAATGAAAACGCACTGGGAGTCACCCAAATCGAGATTGCGGTGGCAAACCGCGTTGTCGCTGAGGGCAACGTCATAGCGGTCGGCAATGACAGTTTCGTCGCCCTGGTTTACGGTGAGCGGAACGAAGTAGTAGGCTTTGCGCTGCAGGGCAGCGGCTGCGGTGTCAGGGACAGCGGCAACCATCCGTTCCAGGTCGGAAGTGGCGACGGTGACTTCCCCGGCGACGGCATAACAGATCCCGTTCGGCGCTTGTGAGACCGGAGTGCGGCGCACCACTTCCGCCGGGGGGCGCGTGATCGCCGGAGCTGCCTGTGACATGGCCTCATTGTAGCGCATGATGGTATAGCGCAAGTCTGTGCGTGGATGGGGATTACAATCACAAGGTGACGAGCGCATTGCAAGCGGCCGACGTTCCACGCCGCGTGTACCTGATTCCAATTCGGGTCCTGCTGCTGACCTTCCTGATGGGCTTGCTGGCGTTTGCGATTGGCCTGCTGCTTGGCATACTGGTTGCGATGATCTCCGCGTGGCGACATGGCGTGCATCCCGACATGACGCTGGCCTATCGCTATGTAGCGACCCCGGCGGGAGCGTGCGCGGCTGCGATCACGCTGGTGGCTTCGCTCTGGCTGGAGATGCGGCACTTCCGGCAGACACGAGCCCTGATGGGGATTGAGAAAGCCAGCCGGCAGAGCGATAGAATCTGATCATGCGCCCACGCATTGCTATTCCCGTTCCTCATTCCGGAGACAGCGCTTACGCCGAGCGGACGTTGCCCCAGTACGAGCGCGCAGTCGAGATGGCCGGAGGAGACCCGGTGCGCATTCCTCTGGATCGCACTCCGGCGGAAACCATGAAACTGATCGAGCGCTGCCATGGAGTGCTGCTGCCGGGCAGCCGGGCCGATGTGGACCCGGCAAAATATGACGCCCCTGTTCACTCGAAGACCGCAGCCGCGGACACTCGCCGCGACACCGTGGACGAGTTGCTGCTGCAGGACGCCTACAACATGCACAAGCCGGTCCTGGGCATTTGCTATGGATTGCAGGCCTTGAACGTGTACCGCACGGGCACGCTTCTGCAGCACATCGAGACCGCAGTGAATCACGATGCCGGCCGCAAAGTCGCGGTCGCCCACGACGTCACGATTGAACCTGGATCAGTCCTGGAGAGAATTCTGGAACCAAAGGGAGCGCCGCCTGCGCCGCTCGTCATACCCGTGAATTCCAGCCACCATCAGTCTGCGGAAGTAATCGGAGATGGCTTGCGCGCAGTTGCCAGGAGCACGCTGGATGGGGTCATCGAGGCGATCGAAGGGACCACGCCGGACCACTTCGTGCTGGCCGTGCAGTGGCATCCGGAGCGATCAGTAGATGAAGATGAACCGTCCCGCGCTATTTTTCGTGCACTGGTCAAGGCAGCGCAGGCTTCCTCGACGCACCTTGCGGGAGAACTGGAATCGGTTTGAGCGGTCCGCAACAGGCCGTTACTTCTTCCGGCGAGTTTTCTTGGCGGCTTTCTTCTCGAGCAACACCACAACGTGGGCAATGGCCGCATTGTCGGTGCCCATGCCTTCGGGAGTCTTGGCCTTGATGCCCACGCAATCAGGCGAGATTCCGAGTAGTCCCGAGACGCGTCTGCGGATGGCGTCCGTGTGTGGGCCGATCTTGGGCTTGGCGAGGATCAGCGTGGAGTCCACGTTCGATACGGCATAGCCGGAGGCGAGCACCCGCCGTTGCGCTTCCGCCAGAAAGACCGTCGAGGCGGCGCCCTTCCATTTCGGATTAGAAGGAGGAAACAGTGAGCCGATATCGGGGCCGGCAATTGCGCCGAGCAGCGCGTCGGTGAGGGCGTGCAGAAGCACGTCGCCATCGGAATGACCTCCCAGCCCTTTGGGATGCGGGAGCGTCACTCCTCCGATTTTCAGCGGGATGCCGCGCTTGAATTCATGCGAATCCCACCCGTAGCCGATTTTCAACCGTGCCCCCTTCGCGCCGTGTCACGCTTGCAGGTAAAACTCCGCCAGTTCCATGTCCGCGGGTGTGGTGATTTTGATATTCCTCGGCGACCCCATTACTACCGCTACTTCATGCCCTGAGCGTTCCACCAGCGAAGCCTCATCGGTGCCCACAAAGCCGTCTTTCGAGGCCTCATCAAAGGCTTTCTTGAGTAGTCCGTAACGAAAGCCCTGCGGCGTCTGCGCCATCACCACGCGCTCGCGCGGCATCGTGGCGGTGATGACTGCACCGTCGGCGGTCCGTTCGACCTGCTTGACGGTATCCACGGCGGGCAAACCCGCAATAGCGGCGCCGTACTTTTGGACTGCGTGAATCACTTCCTGAATGATCTCCTGGGTGATAAACGGGCGCACAGCATCGTGTACCAGAATAATGTCATCGGGCGCTGCCGAAACTGCCGCCATGGCGTTGGCCACCGAATCCTGGCGATGCTCGCCGCCTTCCACGAACTGGACGGGTTTTTTAAAAATATCCTTGAAGTCTTTTTCGAGGCGGCTGCGGAAGCTGGCGATCTCGTTTTTCCGCAATGCCAGATAAATTTCTGTCACGTCCGGGCTCGCCGCGAACTTTCGCAGGGTGTGGACCAGGATAGGGGTACCGCCGAGTTCGTTGAACTGCTTGGAGGCCGCAGGCTTTGCCCCCGGGGCCGCAGCCATGCGTGTTCCCAGGCCGGCTGCCGGAATGATAACCACTACCTTCATGGCGGGCTGCCAGTATACGAGCGCGGGTGCGGCAGTTCAAATCCTCGGCGCTCTCGGGGCCGCCTGGTACGTAAGCATTTCTCGTACTGCTCATACAGCAATTAGGAGATGCGTATTTTGCGCGCTACGTGAAATTCTTGCCGGGCCGTGGTTGGCTCTGCAACATCAGGCAGCCAGAGTCTTTACTCGCAAGTTACGCGCACATCGGTACTTATTCCATGCAGCCGGGACCGCGGCTCATGGCATCCAACTTGCCTGAAAAATGGTGCCACGCCGTGTAGTCGCGTTCGGGGCCGCACCCGCTCGAAAGAGCGTTCGTTCTCGAATTCCTGGTCAGCAGTGGAGGAAGTATGAAGAAGCCGTCCTGGATCGGCCTGGTTACGCTCTGCACCACGGCATCGTTGGCTGCGGCGCTAGCTTCTGCCGTATTTTTCGGCGGCATCGCCGTGGCCTTCGCGGTAGGAGCATCCTCGATTAGCTCGGCAGACGCGGCTCCCGTGGCGAACGATATGGCGGCCGAGAAACAATTCTCCGGCCTCATCACTGACGATCATTGCCGGGCGCGCCACATGGATTCGCAAAAGACCACGGCCGAATGTGTGCGAATGTGCGTGCGAAACGGTTCCCGCTATCTGCTCGTGGATGGCGACAAGCAGTACTTCCTGGAAGGAAACGAAGAGCAGATCGACAAACTGGCCGCTCAGCGAGTGATCGTCGCCGGCACGCTAAACGGAGACTCGATTCGGGTCAGTTCTCTGGCCGTTCAGTAGGCTCTATTCCCCTGTCCGCTCCGCCGCTACCGGTTGCTTCTTCGGCTCACCATTCGGCAGGGTCGTAACTGTGGTCACGGCGACCGGGGGCCGCGGCTCAACTCTCGAAGCGGCGCGTTCATCCCACTTGCCGAAAATCATCTTTCCCGCCGTAGTCTGCAGAACCGAAGTCACCGAGATCTCAATCGTCTTGCCGATCATCTTGCGCGCATTGTCGACCACTACCATGGTTCCATCGTCGAGGTAGGCAACACCTTGGTTGTACTCTTTGCCTTCCTTCAGGATGAATACCTTCATCGTCTCACCCGGCAGCACGATGGGCTTGAGAGAGTTCGCGAGCTCGTTGATGTTCAGCACCTCGACTCCCTGCAGTTGCGCCACTTTATTGAGATTGAAATCGTTGGTGATGATCTTTCCCTCATAGAGCTTGGCCAGCTCAATGAGTTTTAGATCCACTTCACGCACCGCAGGAAAGTCGTCTTCGACGATCTGGATTTGTACCGAGGCTACTTTCTGGAGCCGTTGCAGGATGTCCAGGCCACGCCGCCCTCGGTTGCGCTTCAGCGAATCCGCGGAATCCGCGACCAGTTGCAGCTCGCGCAGCACAAACTGCGGGATCACGATGGTGCCGTCGAGGAATCCGGTCTCAGCGATGTCGGCGATGCGCCCGTCAATAATGACGCTGGTATCGAGGATCTTGTAGCTTTTCTTGGCCTGCTTTTCGCCGCCGAAGATTCCACCCAGGGCAGACAGATTGAGCAGATCACCCTTGTTGGCACCTACTATCAGGCCTACGTAGGCCATCAGCAACATGACCATGAGCTGCAGAAAGCTCTGGGTGTGGCCGGGCGCAAGACTACTGCGGATGACAAGGGCGAACAGGTAGGCACCAAAAATGCCCAGCACGCTACCGATGGCCGCGCCGATAAGCCGCTTGAGGCTGGCC
>Ga0335081_10005731_pt1 | contig 19676 bp, 16 predicted proteins | sample Lox_Sample_35_FD_206713 | JGI IMG/M metagenome (GOLD analysis project Ga0335081, IMG submission 206713) | Soil microbial communities from Loxahatchee National Wildlife Refuge, Florida, United States - Lox_Sample_3.5 | ecosystem: Environmental > Terrestrial > Soil > Wetlands | place: USA... | reverse complement strand
TGCGGCGTGGCGATAGGTTTCGGCCACGTCATTCGCGGTGGCGCCGAAGCCGCTTTCGAAATCCACCGAGACCGGAAGATCGGTCGCGTCAACGATGGCGCGCGCGTGCGCGAGCACCTGGTCGCGGCTGATCCTGCCGTCGCGCGTGCCGTATGCGCCGGCAGTCGCGTAGCTGGAGGTGGCAATCGCCGAAAAGCCGAGGCCCGCCAGAACGCGCGCCGATCCCGCGTCCCAGGCGTTGGGGATGACGAACGCGCGCGTCCCTTGATGGAGCGCGTGGAAAGAATTGCCTTTGTCGAGTTGAGTGACGGCCATAACGTATTCCTCCTTCGTTGTGTCGCAACAGACGGAGGCCCGAAAGCACAAAGGCCCCCGCCGCTGCCGGCAGGGGCCTTCGTGATCTGATAGCAGATCAGCTCAATGCATCCGCATATCCCACGCCCCCGCCGAAAGGCGACGCGCACGTGCACGGATACGGCGGGCGTGGTGCGAACTATCCATGGTGAGTTCATGTGGCCTTTTACAGCTCGTGTCAATGAAAAAAAACCGCACCGATCGAACGGATCGCAAAAGCCTAGCGCCGTCCATGTCAGCGAAGGGGTCAGGAACGACGTTTCAGTCGAGTGCCGGGGATGTCGCTTATGCGCCCAAAAACCGACATGACCCCTTATGGCAAGACGGCCTCACCCGACCCGCGCCCCGCCGGGAGAGAAGCTGTTCAATGTATTTCCGGCTCCGGTATCCGCGCCGTGCCGCGCAGAAAATCGAAGTCGCAGCCTTCGTCGGCTTGGCCGATGTGCTCGGAGAACATGGCGCCGTAGCCGCGCGGATACTTTGGCGGCGGCGGCTGCCAGGCGGCGCGGCGGCGCGACATTTCCTCCTCGCCGACGTGCAGGTGAATGCGGCGCGCGGCGACCTCGACCTCGATCTCGTCGCCGGTCTGCACCAGCGCGAGCGGGCCGCCGACGAAACTTTCCGGCGCCACGTGCAGGATGCAGGCGCCGTAGCTGGTGCCGCTCATGCGCGCGTCGGAAATGCGCAGCATGTCGCGCACGCCGGCCTTGAGCAGCTTTTTCGGGATCGGCAGCTGGCCCCATTCCGGCATGCCCGGCCCGCCCTTCGGCCCGCCGTTCTTGAGCACCAGCACATGGTCGGGCGTGACCTCGAGATCGTCGCGCTCGACCTCGCGCGCCATATGATCGTAATTCTCGAACGCGATCGCCTTGCCGCGATGGTGCAGCAAGCGCTTGTCGGCGGCGGCCGGCTTCATGACGCAGCCGCGCGGCGCCAGATTGCCGGTCAGCACCGCGGTCGCGCCCTCCGGATAAAGCGGCCGGTCGAGCGCGGCAATCACATCTGGTAGATGCACCTTGGCGCCGGCAATGTTGTCGCCGACGCTCCGCCCGGTCACGGTGAAGCACGACAGGTCGAGCATGTCGCGCATCTCGCCCATCAGCGCGCGCAGGCCGCCGGCATAGAAAAAGTCCTCCATCAAATATTTGCCCGACGGCGTGATGTTGGCGATCACCGGCACCTCGCGCGAGAGCGCGTCGAACCGGGCCATGTCAAGCGCGATGCCGGCGCGCCGCGCGAGCGCGATGACGTGGATGATGGCGTTGGTCGAGCCGCCGAGCGCCATGTGCACGCGGATGGCGTTGTCGAACGCCGCCGGCGTCAAAATCTTGTCCGGCGTCAAGTTCTCCCACACCATCTCGACGGCGCGGCGGCCGGCGGCGGCGCACATGCGCGGATGATTGGCATCGGGCGCCGGAATCGACGAGGCGCCCGGCAACGCCAGGCCCAGCGCTTCGGTGATCGCCATCATGGTCGCCGCGGTGCCCATCACCATGCAGGTGCCGAACGAGCGCGAGATGCCGCCCTCGATCTCGTTCCACTCGTCGTCGCCGATGCGGCCGGCGCGTTTCTCGTCCCAATATTTCCAGGCGTCCGAGCCGGAGCCGAGCGTCTGGCCGCGCCAATTGCCGCGCAGCATCGGCCCGGCCGGCAGGTAGATCGCCGGAATGCCCATGCTGATCGCGCCCATGACCAGCCCCGGCGTGGTCTTGTCGCAGCCGCCCATCAGCACCGCGCCGTCGATCGGATGGCTGCGCAAAAGCTCCTCGCATTCCATGGCGAGGAAGTTGCGATAGAGCATGGTCGACGGCTTGACGAACGGTTCGGCGAGCGACATCGCCGGCAGCTCGATCGGAAAGCCGCCGGCCTGATAGACGCCGCGTTTGACGTCCGCGGCGCGGTCGCGCAAATGGCCGTGGCAGGCGTTGATCTCGCTCCAGGTGTTGATGATGCCGATCACCGGCTTGCCGACCCAGTCGTCGCGGTCATAGCCGAACTGGCGCAGCCGCGAGCGATGGCCGAACGAGCGCAGATCGTTACGGCCGAGCCAGCGATAGCTGCGCAGCTGTTCGGGGGATTTAACGGATGCTGCCATGTTCAATCTCGATTCGCGCTGCTGCGCTGCATCCACGGCTCGATTGCTACCGCGAATGCCTGCGGCGTGAAACCACCATCAGGATGGAAGCGCCGCAGTCGTCAAGCCCGCGGCGAAAATCAGCCGTTGCAATCCTCCAACCGGAGTAGTTAGCTCACACTACTCACAATTGCGGAGCGAAGGAAGCATTTGGAGGCTGCGCATGCCGATTGAGTTCCGAGGAGATATCACGATCGACAATTACGAATTTTACGGCGAATTCGAAACCGCGAGCGCATCCAACGGCAAATCAGACAAAGCGGTCACGTCGGCCAGCTCATCGCCCACCGAACCAAGCCAGGACCCGGAAGGCCAAAACCGCCACAAGACAATCGCTCGCCAATTCGGCGGCGCCTATCTGTTGGCGCGATTTACCACAGTTGCTTGGTCAATCTGGTATGGCGCCAACGACATGAGATCTTGGATGATGGGAGACCTGAAACCCTGGTCAACAACCAGGGACTGGTGGAACGATCGTCTCAATGAACTCTTCTGGAATCCGCGGGACTTCGATCATCATTGGCAGGTCTCCTATCGTCTGATCAAATGCGAAAAGGAGTATCGAATTCAGGATGACGGACACGAAGGCTTCACGCCGCCCCTCGGCAGGGACGTGTGGCCAGATACCGATCCCATCCCTGCTCCGGCAATCGGCAATGGACCCGTCAAGCTTTTCGTCATCAACGACCGAGCGGACAGTACTTACGGCAACAAGAAGCTGGCGGACGAAATTGCGGCCGCCAGCGACAGCTGGACGGTAATCAAGGAGGTCGGCCCGCCGGCGAAAAAGGCCGAGGATAGACTATTGGCGGGTCTACTCGCGGTACGCCCGGACAAGGTGGTTGGAGTCTTCTCCGGCGACGATCTCAGGAGCTGGGGCGTTCCGATAAGCCGATCATTGTCATGGGAGCGGACTGTCCGCGACGTTGTCGAAGCAACGCGGCGCGGTGATCTTTTGCGCGGTCACACGCCGCCGCATCTCGTCATCACGTTCGACTATGACGCAGCGCTGTACCTGCATACGAAGCCCGTTTCGAATAATTCGAACCGGCGGATCGTGCACGAAGGATTGCTGGTGTTTTCGATCGGGGGCGCGGAAGGCGACTTTACGAGCAACATCTCTGGCGATATGCCCGGCGCCCAAACTGCGTTCGTCAGCGTATTTTCTACGCTGCTTTACAGGCAACTTGAACAAAAAGCGCTGAGCGGCAAACCTGGAGAATTCCCCTTGACGCATGCCGACAGGATTCTAGCTACCGCACTGGTTGCGAAGCGACGGGTCCTTGAATCCGGCTTTGCTATCAACGATACGGGTCGCCCCTTTCGCGAGGAGGTAACGAGGTCGGGAGACAACGAACGCCGGGTGCCAAGGCTGTACTATTCGGAAGGCATATTCTCCCTGCATTCGAACCAGCCGCGATTCGACCGCCCGCAGAGCGAAGCTCCGGACCCGTTCCTCGCGGCCGAGAAAGGCCTCAACAAACGAGACTTCCGTGACCCATTCGACGACGAAGCATTTGCGTGGAATCTCTCCGAGCAAAAATTGGACTGCTACCGTTTTCAACGGTCGCAACTTCTCAACCCAACACGGAATATCCGAAGCATCTTTAACGACGCCGCGGGTCCCCGCGAGCGTCTAGCCGATTTTGCCGAGCGAGCGGTGGATTATGTCATTACCGGCAAAGCTCCAAAGCAAGTTCCCATCTGTTCTTTCGGCAAAATCAAGACAGCGGAGGTGGAGGAGATTGAGCATTTTCGGACCATTCGGCAATTGGTACGGGCTTATTTGTCGAACACCGCCGCCAACAGGCCGCTTGGCATTGCCGTATTCGGACCGCCGGGGGCGGGCAAGGGTTTTTCCGTCGATAACATTATGGAAATGTTGCCAGCTCACCTCAAAAACCTTGTGAAGGAGGACCGGCACAAATGCAATCTCACGGCATTGAGCGAGCCGGAAGACCTCGTGCATTATTTTCAGCTTGCCCGCAACAGCGCGCTTCGCGGGAAGGTACCGATGCTATTCTTCGACGAGTTCGATTGCACCGCCGGGGAAACAAAATTTTTCTGGCTCAAGCATTTTCTCGGCCCTCTGCAAGACGGTGAATTTCTCGAAAATCACATCATCCATCCGATAGGCAAGGCCATCTTTATTTTCGCGGGCGGCGTCTGCAGGACATTCGCCGCCTTCGCAAAAGAGATGAACAAAAACAGCGATCAAGTGAGGGAGCAGTTGAAACGCAAGGATGCCGACGCTCAACAGGTTACCAACTTCAAGGGAGTTGACTTTCTAAGCCGCCTTCATGGCTACATCGATATCGCCGCCTTTTCGCCCGAAGACGCTGAGTGGGAGGAGACGAAAAGCGCCGAACTGAGGAAAAAGTTAAATCAGTTCTACCATCCCCATTACCGGGATAAGCACGCCATACTCATCAACCCCTCCTATCTGATGAGACGCGCGTTCACGCTTCGCAGCATGCTTGAATACCACTTAGACAAAATCTTCTCCAAGCAGCCGAGACGAGAGGCCAGAATCGATCGAAAGATCGTAAGAGCAATGCTCGCAACGAAGATCTTCTTGCACGGCGCCCGTTCGATGGAGGCGATAATCAGGATGAGTGTCCTCGAGGACAGCGATAGTTTCAAGATCGCCCACCTGCCGCCGGACAAGCAATTGAAGATGCACGTCGACAGCGAAAATTTCAGTAACTGCCTCAATCAAGATGTCGCTATGCTTTGGAGTGAAGCAGCCGACCAACCTTCCAGACCGGCCCGCCGTCAGCCACGTCGACGTCGCCAGCGGCGAACGCGCGCGTCGAGTGGCGGGTAGAGCCTAAGATAAGCACACATCCGCATTCGCCAGGCCAGCTCGCTCTCTCACGGCTTCAGCACTACCGCCTTGCCCCACTCCACGCGGTCCGATAATTTCCGCTCCCCCCGCCCCCGCACTACGAGGACTTTGCCATGATCGACTTCTATGCCCTGACCAGCCCCAACGTGCAGAAAATCTATATCATGCTGGAAGAGACGAAGCTGCCCTACAAGGAGCACTTCGTCGACGTCTGGAAGGGCGAGCAGTATGCGCCCGATTTCGTCAAGATCAATCCGAACTCCAAGATCCCGGCGATCGTCGACAGCGACGGCCCCGGCGGCAAGCCGATCACGGTGTTCGAATCGGGCGCGATTCTGATCTATCTCGCCGAGAAGACCGGCCAGTTCATGCCGAAGGATGCGGCCAAGCGCTACGAGGTGCTGCAATGGCTGTTCTTCCAAACGAGCAGCATCGGCCCGATGTTCGGCCAGTTCACCCATTTCAAGATGTTCGCGCCGAAGGACAAGGACAATTCCTATTCGATGGGGCGCTACCAGAGCGAGGTGAAACGGCTCTACGAGGTGATGGAGAAGCGGCTCGCCAAGTCGGCTTATCTGGCCGGCGACGAATACACCATCGCCGACATCGCCGCCTTCCCGTGGACGCGCAATCACGACATCCAAGGCGTCAAATGGGAGGACAATCCCAACCTGGCGCGCTGGTTCAAGGCGATCGACGAGCGGCCGGCGGTGAAGGCGGCGCTCGCCAAGGTTGCCGTCATCAAATCGAACCGCGAGACCGCAAACGACGACCAGAAGGACCGCTTCTTCAACCGCGGCCGCTACGCGCGGGCGTAATTTTTAGCCCGACGGCGGGAGCAAACCGTGCCGCCCGGCCTCGCGCCATGTGGGGCCGGCGATCCAGTCGCAGCCCGCATTGTGCGATGCGCAAATCCCAGAACTCAAGTGATCCGGCAGTGGGCCGTTGCCCGCCACCTGCGAGAGAGGCGGCTGGCGGGTCGACCACAAATAGTTTAGACTTGGAGTTGTCAGCATCGTAACACGGGGGCTTACCATGAAGACGATCTGCACTTTTGCGGCCGCAGCAATGGGAATTTTCCTGGCGCTCACTCCGGCGTGGAGCGCGACCCATCATATCTACGGCAACAAAATTCACGGCATCATCATCCGCAATTGTGATGGTTACAAAGGTGGTGTCATTCACGGCATCATCATCCACAAGTGTCATCCGATTTACGGCATCATCATCGTGCATCCAGGCAAGCTGGCGAAGCCGGTGAAGAACGCGCAATAGAGTCCGCCTCTACACTATCTGGACTTGCCGTGGCCCTGACCGCGGACGACGGCACGGTGGCGAATGCGGCCCGGCGGCTCTGGCTGCCGGGACCGCGACGGTTTGGCTGCGCAACATGAGGCGACAGCCGCGCCGCGCCGCGAACGAATGCGCGCGCCGACCGCGTCGACGCAGCGCCTGGACGTTGCCGATTCTTCTTCTCGCCTTGGCGCTTGCCCCGCGGCCGGCGTTTTCGCAGACGCCCGCATTCAACGAACAGAGCCTTCAGGCGCTCCTGCAGAACAACCCGGCCACCGGCCGTCCGGTTGATTCCATCGAGGAACTGGTGCCGCTCCTGCCCAACGAGCTGCGTTCGAATTTCACGCTGGTCTACGACAGCCGCAGCCCGTTCCACGACAGCATCTCGCCGGATTATCCCCGCGTCATCCTGTTCACGAGCGATGCCCGCTTCGTGTTGACCTTCACGGGCGACGCGGCAAAGCCCGGCGCCAATCTCCTGGAGAGCCTGTCGTTCGACGCGGCGAGCGCGCGCTTTACGCTGCGCGCCTATCTGCTGCCGGCGGCGGAGCGCACCGGATGGAAACCGTCGGCGCAAGCCGCAAATTGTGCGCGCTGCCATGGCGCCGATGCGCGGCCGATCTTCGATTCCTATCCGCTGTGGCCCGGCTTCTACGGCTCCCAACAAGACACCTTTCCGCACGACCGGCTGGGCGACAAGGAATATCAGGACTACAAGAAATTTCTGGCCGGACCGGCCAAGTCCGGCGTCTATCGCGGCTTGATTTTCCCCACCGGCAGCGCCGCCAGCCCCTATCTCGATCCGCGGCACTTCGACCCCAACATGGTCGAGGTGCCGGCGGAGCCGTTGCGGTTCTTTCCCAACACGCGCTTGGGCATGGCGCTCACCGAACTGAACCGCCAGCGCATCTATCGCAAGCTGGCCGCGGGCAAGGATTTCGCCGCCAATGAGAAGCCGCTGTTGGCGGAGCTTTTGCAATGCCGGTCGAGCCGCGCGCCCGCCATGCGCGAGGTGAAGACGATCGAGGCGCGGCTCGAGCGTGAAAACGCCGCGCGCCTCGAGCGCTTGGGCCTGCGTGAAGGAGACGCGCGGCCCGCCCGCGACGACATGCCGGAACTGCAACTCGCGGCGCAGTTGGCGCAGATCGTCGAAGTCGCTGAGCGCGCCGGCGTCGGCATGACCGACTGGTCCATGGCGCTCGAGCCGGACTCGCTGTCGTTTTTCGACGGCATCCTCAGCGGCATGTACGGCCGCCGGAACTACTACCTCAAAGAGGATCTGATCTACGAGATGCTCGCGCACCTGCGCGAGCGCGAGCCGGCCTTTGGCCGCTACTTCGCGGTCTTCAACGCCTACGCCGGCCTCGGCTATCCGTTCGGCAACCGCATCGACATGACCAAAGCGCTCGGCAGTTGCCGCCTGTTGCGCGCCGCCGACCGCCCGCGCGATCGCGCAGCTGCTGTCGAAGTCGGTGCAAGTTCGCGGTAGCGTCGCGCGAGCACACCCACGTTCGATGTCATCACCCGCGCAAGCGGGTGATCCAGTAATCACCGATGGCGAGGCGTTTACCGGATAGTCCGCTTTCGCGGACCATGACAATTAACAACGACGACTACTGCACCTTCAGCCCCATCAGATTGGCGATGAGGTTGCGCTGGATTTGCGAGGTGCCGGCGGCGATGGTGGCGGCGCGCGAATCGCGGAAGTGGCGCTCCATGTCGAACTCGGCGCAGTAGCCGAAGCCGCCGAGCACCTGCATGCCCTGGCTCGCGATCTTGACGTAGGTCTCCGAGGTGAAGAGCTTCGCCATGGTGATCTCGCGCAGCGCGTCCTTCCCGGTCGAGACCAGCCAGGCGGCGCGCCACATCAACGTGCGCGCGGCCTCGACCTCGGTCGCCATGTCGGCCAGCATGTGGGCGATCGCCTGATTGGTGCCGATCGGCCGGCCGAACTGCTTGCGCTCCTTGGCGTATTGCACGGCGAGATCCACGACGCCCTGCGCGGCGCCGACATTGCCGGCGCACGACGCGGCGCGCTCCACCGCCAAGCCGGACATCACCACGTCCCAGCCCTTGTTCTCGCCGCCGACCAGACGGTCCGGCGGCACGCGCACGCGATCGAACGTCAGCTCGTAGGTGCCGGTTGCGCGGCGGCCCAGCATGTCGAGCTTGCGCAAGCTCAGACCTGGCGTGTCGTTGTCGACCAGAAACAGCGACAGGCCGGCCCGGTAATGCGCGGCCGGATCGGTCTTGACGTAGAGATTGATGACGTTGTTCTTGGCGCCCGCCGTCGACGCCCAGATCTTGCGGCCGTCGATCACCCACTGATTGCCGTCGCGCTTGGCGGTGGTGCGCATGGCGCCGATGTCGGAGCCGGCGTCGGACTCCGACATCGAGATCGAGAATTTGATGTCGCCGGCGAACAGCTTCGGCAGCCAGTGGCGCTTCTGCTCCTCGGAGCCTTTGCGCAACAAATTGAGCCCGCAAAAAATGTTGCCCGTATAGGCCATCACCAGGTCGGCGGAGACGCGCGCGATCTCCTCGGCGACGATCGCCATGTCGAGCAAGGTGCCGCCGGCGCCGCCGTACTCCTCCGGAAACGGCAGCGCCAATAGCCCGGCTTCGACGAAGGCCTGGAACAGCTCCTCCGGATAGGTGCGCTCGCGGTCGTGGCGGCGCACATAGTCGGGCGGCGCGTGCTTTGCCATCAGCTTGCGCACGGACTCGCGAAGAAGCCGCTGCTCTTCGGTGAAACTGAAATCCATGGTGTTCTCTCCGGCGCGCGTTCGGCGCTTTCGTTAACCGTTCATTCACCATAATCTTTTAGCGCTGGCTGCGCTGCAAGGAGGAATCCGTTGCGCAAAATCATGCCCATCGCGCTCGTCGCCGCCGCCGCCGTCCTGTCGAGCGGCCGGTTCGCCAGTCAGGCGACGGCGGTGACAGCGGCGCTGCCGTCGCTGCGCGCCGCCGCAAATGAGGCGGCGGTACCGATCGAACGGGTCAGGACCATCTGCGGCATCAGCGGCTGCGCCCCGGTGTTCACCAAGCGCATCCAAAAACCGCCGCGCAAGTTCACCACCACGGCCGCGCCGCTGGTCGTGTCCGGCACGCCCGCGCCGGCGCCAGCGCCCGCGGCCGCGTCGACCAAGCCTTGGCCGCTGAGCCTGCTGCATTAAAGAAATAAGCGCCGCAGCTATTGACCTGTCATGGTCCGCGAAAGCGGACCATCCAGTAAACGCCTTGCCATCGGGTGATTACTGGATCATCCGCATGCGCGGATGATGACACGTCATGGGCTAGCGCATGCCCTCGGGATTGATCGCCTGGCGGCCGAGCTGCTGCCAGGCGGCGGGCGCGCCGGCTTTTTGCGCGGCTTCCGCCGGCGGCAAATTTTTGTCCCAGCGCATGGCGATGAAGCGCTGACCGTTGATGCCGCCGGATTCGGTCGAGCACAGCCAGACGAGCGGCGCCACCATCACCGCAGGCGCGATCAGCTTCGCCCGATCCGGCTCCTGACCGACCGACACCATGCGGGTGTCGGCGGCGCCGCCGGGCACCAGTAATTCCCAAAATTTGACAATCATCCCTGTCCAGGTTGTATTTGCGGCGAGGGGAATAAATAGTTGTTAACGGGGAGGGGCAGGTGCCAGCTGGGATCCTAGACGACCTTCGACGGTTTGTAGGTGGACAGGTAATTCTTTTGAACCTCTACCACGAGCTTGAGGATAAGCTAATTACTCGCGATGTAGCTAAGGAATATCTTAGCCGCGCCAGCGGCTTGCTGTATTCACGCTCGCGGAAGAAGCGGCGAACGGTTGACGACATCTTATTTCAGGCGTGGTCCGCGGTTTGGGATACCCCTCTGGAATTTCAACTTCTTGGGCCAATTTGTGAATATTCGGATCGTGTGGCCGTTGTTTTGCGGTCCTATTCGCAAATCAGTTATTTGCTGCGCATGGAGCTTGAGAGTGCACCTGACCGGCTAGAGCTGCTTGCCAAGACGGAGAAGAGCTCTGGCGCAATAACGAAAGTAGAGTGTGAAGGATTAGCGAGGCTAATCTCGACCTTAGATCCAAAAGAGTACGATTTGTTTTTGACGGCGCGAATCAAAGGAGGAAGTGCGAATAGATATATTGTTTGGATGAGCAACGTCGAAATTACTGAGCTGGAGAACCTGCCCGATGATGACCGCGCGACACAGCTTCGGAATTGGCTGGGCTTAGGCCACTTTACGAAGGACGAGCCTATCTTTGCATTCATCTCAGTTGATCCGCACCGCGCATTGATGAAGCGCTGTAATGGAGCGGTTAGAAGGCCAACGATCTGGGATGCGATTAATCAGCCGTGGTTTAGGTCGCGCCGCGATAGGATCCATTATGCGGACGATTGGGCTCGCGCGATCGATCTCAAAAAGGTTGGCGGGGGAAGAGCAGATGAATTGGATGGTGGTCCAGAGGCGGTTTCAGAATCGCTCAAAATTCCTGCGAACTTTTGGTGTCTTTTCGTTGGGCGAGCGCGAGATACCATGCCCAAACCGAACAACCGGTTCGTTGCGATGCTTCTGGACGGTAAGACGATGGATCAAGTAAGGAACGATTTGGTCGCAAAACTGGTGTGATCTGCAGATATTGCGCTAAGAACGTGACAAAGTGACTGTTGACGTCCCGCGCCGTACTGGCTTTCAAACGCTTGTCCTGATCTCTGGTGGGGTCCGGTTGTTCTAGGAATAATATCCCACTTGTTCGCCGGACTAGAAAACCATATTTTTTCTTATCCGTGTGTCTTTTCAGCACTAGTCAATTTGCGTGCCGACTACTTACGCTTCAACCAGATGGCGACTCATTGGGCTGATGGGATGGCGAAAAAAAGGATACGCGAGCCTTCAAGCACTGCGGGCGCAGAGATGTCGCCCTATGAGCGGTTCAAAAATGCAGCGGAGTCATGGAGCGCAGAGCAGTTTGAGGTGTGGCTTTCCGATGGAGCTGCTACTCTGGCCGACAGAATTGGGCGCTTGGATCGATTGCGGGCCTTTGATTTTATCCTCCTCGATCCGCAGTTGCCGCCTGAGGACCAGATCGGAGCGGCTCTGCGGGAACTACCGGAAAGAGGCTACATCAACAGCCGGCGCGCGGTGGAAAACATTGTAGGTCATCTACCCCATCAGGTATCGCGAATTTACATCGATTTCTTCTTCAGGCTTGCCGGTTCGCTGAGACCGAAGGGCTTTGCGCGAATTGTACGCGACTGGCTGCAGCGCCCACTCATTTCTGAAAGGATTGGCGATTGGCAAAAGACGATTCGGACAGCGATAGTGGCGGCGTCCGAGTTTCCCTATTCCGAAGAGTTTGAGGATTTGACTAGCTTCGTTCGTCAAACCTCCGCATGGCGGCCAATATTCGCGCGTTACGCTATTTTGGCGCGTGTGCGATCAGGATCAAGCGGCTGGCCGCAAGTCCTTGGAGAATATGAGCGCGATTTAGAAGAGCTGCGCCGTAATGATCCCATAGAGTTCCAAACGTTCTTGCTTTTGCTGGTAGCAACGATAAAACTCGCGGGCATTGCCGCGGAGCTGCCGATAATCGTTGCAGGCGAACTTCAACACTTGAGTTGGATTGCAAATGAGCTCGTAAGAAGGGAGGGCGCGCCTCTGAATGTGCCACTCGATCTCCACAATATTTTGCTCGCGCACGGCGAAACGTCCGTAATTTTGAATTATAAGCCACCAATCCTGGAGCAACATGAACTCCCCGGTTGGAAGTCCTTCTTAAATCGAAAGGCATCAAGACCTGAGCGTGACCATGTTGCTGCCAAGTCCAAAGCGCTTGAAAGGGCGAATGCAATGGTAGCTGCTGCGGGATGGAATCGATGGTAATTCCACGACCGTCAGTATCGCAATATTTCAACGACGCAATTGCGCTCCGTCGGAGCATGCGCGCGAATAGTCAGGAGAACGACTCGGTTAGGGAGTTTGTAAAGGACAAAAAGGCATCGATAGTCTATTTTTTTGATGCCGACATAGCGGCAATGTTTGCGAGCCCTAAAGGAAAAGTCCGCTACTTCAATATCTTTAGAAATTGGCTCGATGAAAGTAGTCTTCTCAGCACATTAACATTGACCGCTGAGTTTCTTTTCTCTGGCAATCTGCCAGGTCAAAGAACGGATCACTTATCCACTCCACCGTTCATTACTCCGGATCATTTCGATGATGTGGACAATATGATAGAGGAAGTCTCCAAGAAGGGGGCGACTCACGCGGCAAATCTCACTGAACCGGACAAGAAAGTGATCCTTGATCGTCAGGTAGAAATCAAGGCACTCATTAAGCGATATAGCGACAGTAAAATAATCTCAGAGGTTCAATTCTTGGAATCCCTCCAAAAAATTCTTCCTCAGACAATTATGGATCTTATTCAAGGTCCGCTCGCCGAAGCGCAACAATGGAAAAGACTACTCGAGCAGATTGTTCGAGCAGATGCGATGCCGTGGTTCCACTCGGAGCTTTTGGAGCCAGACGAAGACGCGATAACGGAATGGGAAGACCGGCTCGATAACGTAATTGCACATGGTCGAGACAAAAGAAACATTATTCGAGACGCGCGCTCAATAACACAGTTGTTGGCACTCAACGAGGAGGATCCGAGCAGGCGTTACGTTCTGGTTACTGGGGACTCTGCAATACGGGCGGCGTATCGTGAATATAGCCGAAAAATGCGAGAAGAGGGTAGGCTGCCAAGACGACTGATCTTGCGTCGGCCGGATGAATACGCGCCGCTGATAAATCTCGGAGCGATGAACAGGTTCAATGCGAGACTCCTTGAGCTTTTTCCTCAAATAGAAGATGCACTCGACGACTTGTTGATTGGAATTTCGACCGAGCATAGCAACAATCAAGCCAAGTCGTCCAAGATCGAGGATGCGCCAGGATACATAGGCGCGACAGCAGGTCGTAGAGACGCAAGGGATGTCTCCGGCGGCGGTAACAAAGACAGCGACAAACAGATCGATCAATTGTGCGAGTGGTGGGCAGAGGTCGCAGTCATCGCTATTCAATTAAACGTTCGCTATTTGAGAAGTCGACATGAAGCGCTTTTTTCGTCGTTAGAGTCCGTCTTGGCACAAGACGACGTTGTCGACGCGGCAATTGGTCAGTTTCATAAACTGATGGCGAAACTCTCGCATACCCACGTCAGATTTACATTTGATGGTATTGTTGCTCGCTATCGAAGGACGCCGCCAGACTTTGGTCAGTCTGATCTAGGGATTCGCCGTGCTCCTCTTCAAATAACGTTGGAACGGTTTAAAAGCCTTATCGGTGAAATTCGAATAAATGAGTACTTAGACAAACTCCATAAAGGCGAAGCAGATATTCCATATGATAAGCTCTTGAAGGAAACAAATTATGGACTGTCAAACCTATTCGGCGCTTGCGTAGCGCTTGCGTCCGAAGAGTGGATAACAGCCCATTCCTTTGCGCAGCGAGCGCTTGAATTCATAGCAAAGGGCCCCAGTATTGACGAGGAATTGTTAAACGAAGCGCGATACTGTCTGGCGCTGACATCGCGGTTTGCCCTCGATATTGAAACTGCAACAGAATTCAGTCAGGCGCAACAGTTACTAAAAGACAGCATCGCGTACTACGAGAAAGAGAGTAATAAATCTGGCCTAATCCGATCAAAGGCGGAACTCGGGTCGCTTATTCGTGTCTACCTTTATAAGAAGAGCCTGGTATCGGGCCCAATTCCTGGAATCTTACCAAAAGGCGAACAATCGCTCAGCTCCCTTTGGAACGGGTCTCTGCAAATTCTAGTTGAAGCCGAAGATATTTTAATCGATACGCCCGAGGCTACAAAGAAGAAAATGCCGCGCCTCTTCGGTCGTGTCGCCAATCAAATTTATGCGAACAAGGCTGCTTTGTGGATTTACGCCTATTGGGTATCACCGCGAATGCTGTCTGATATGCCCACTGCCAGGATCAGGCAAGATTTGGATGAGCTTTTGGAGCGGATTAATGTGACGCATTCGCCAATAGAAGCTCAAGTGTTCAATATCGGACGCGTTTTTGCGATGATACTTGAATTCATTCTTTCTGACGATCCTGAACTTAAACGAATCCTCGCGGATCGAGCACACGATTTCGTTGGACGTATTCTAGAGAGCAAAAGAGACATGGTGGATTATGATCGGGCCGAGCTAGAATACTTTCGTGCGTCTTTGAAAACGGAATTGAGTAAGATAAGTAGCCAAGGTGTGCAGTCTCGGATCAGTGAGGGTGACACTGCGCCGTCAAATGGGTAATTGAACTTTAGCGCATGCCCTCGGGATTGATCGCCTGGCGGCCGAGCTGCTGCCAGGCGGCGGGCGCGCCGGCTTTTTGCGCGGCTTCCGCCGGCGGCAAATTTTTGTCCCAGCGCATGGCGATGAAGCGCTGACCGTTGATGCCGTCGGACTCGGTCGAGCACAGCCAGACGAGCGGCGCCACCATCACCGCTGGCGCGATCAGCTTCGCCCGATCCGGCTCCTGGCCGACCGACACCATGCGGGTGTCGGCGGCGCCGCCGGGCACCAGCACGTTGGCGGTGACGCCGGTGCCTTCGAGCTCTTGCGCCAGCCCGAGCAGGTGCGCCTCGTTCGCCGCCTTGGAGCCGCCGTACGGCTGCATGCCGCCGCGATACATCGTATCGAGGCTGGTGGTGACGTTGATGATGCGGCCCCAAGCCTGCTTGAGCAGCGGCGGCAGCGCGGCGCGCGTCATCAGAAACGCGGCAATGACATTGACCTCGACGATGCGGCGGAATTCCTGCGGCGTCACCTCCCAGAACTTGCCATGATTTTTCACGTCCGGCGGCCGGAACAGACTCATGTTGATGCCGGCGTTGTTGATCAGAATGTCGAGCCGGCCGAACCGGTCGATGGTGGCGCGCACGATTTTCGGCGCCGCCTCGTCGCGCGTCACGTCGGCGACGATATCGAGGATGCGCTCGCCGGCGCCGGCGTCCTCGGCGGCGCGGCCGGTGTCGTCGAGCGCCTCGGCGTCGAGCTCGACCGCGGCGACCCGCGCGCCGGCTTGGAGTAGCCCGAGCGTCATCACCCGGCCGAGCCCGCGGCCGGCTCCGGTGACGATGGCGACTTTTCCTTCCAGCGGTCCGGCCATGGCGCTCCGCGTTTTTCGCGGCTCCCTTTCGATAGGACGTGGGGTGATCTCTTCGAGTAACGCGTGAGCTTATCCAAATGTTCGCATTACGGCGAGTAGACGGGCCCGGCGATTATACGGCTCGCAATATTTCCTTTGTGCGATCCAATGCCGCTTCGGCGAGCGGCAGAAATTTAGGGCGGATTTGCAATTCCAAGATGGCTTTACGTACAAAGTCTGCATTGAGGCGGCCCAATGCCTTCATTGCTTGTGCTACCTCGGCCTTGTATTGACGCAAGGCTGAAATGACGGAAGCCGAATGTTCTTCTCCTGCAGCTGCGACGTCGAAAATATCGCGCGGCTGCAGGCTTGTTCCTCGATGAACTATTTTCTTAGTTACGATCTCGGGTATCGTTTCGAGCAAAATATTTTGACCCTCAATCACTCGTTCAATCGTGGGCTGCACCGTCTTTGGTTCATCCACAATGAAGTCGATTTCACCTATATCGAATGCCAACTTCAGAAACTTGGCGCCGTCGCCGGTGTAATTGATCGACTCGATATCAAATGTGAAGTCATGCTTTTGAGGGTCGAGAAAGCCAAGCAACTGAGGATCGCGCAGAAAAATATCGACATCATGACTTTCGCGGTGTCCTATCTGCAACATCAGCGCAGTTCCGCCCCCGAAGGTCCAATGATCGATTATCAATTCGTTCGCATTGACCTGTCGAATCACGTCGCTCGCTATACGAAATAGCTGCGCCCAGTCGGCTTGATTGGCGAAGCTGTTCACTCTGCAAGCGGGTAAGAGGCACCCGAATACTTAGCGAACGCCTTGGCCGCCTCAACGAGCTTTGCATGAGGAACGTTGAAGAGAGCGGCAAATTGCGACTGTAGTTCCGGCTCAACGTCGCCGAAGAACGACGACATATGACCAGGAACGGCCTCCGCCGCCTTCGGGTCCCATAAGCAATGAACCAGCTCTTGCGCGGTCAGCTTCTTGCTGTACGGCGCATTCACCGTCGTTAAAACCAGAGCCGGCTTCATCTCACTTACCACCTTAAAGCCCGATATATTGATATTGCCAGGAAGATTCAACGCTCTGCATCTGACCCATCTACTGCACCGTGATATGCCGTTCGCGGATGACGCGGCCGAGCTGTTCGGACGTCGTCTTCCAGAGCTTGTCGAACTGCTCCGGCGTGCCGCCGCCGGGTTCCCAGCCGTCGCTGGTCAGCCGCGCGGCGATGTCGGGACTGCGCACCGCGGCCGTCACGTCGGCGGCGATCTTGTCGATGATCGGCTTCGGCGTTGCCGCCGGCACGAACAGTGCGAACCAGGAATTGACCTCGAGGTTCGGATAGCCGGCTTCGCTGAACGTCGGCACGTCGGGCAGGCTCGGATTGCGCTTCAAGCCGGTGACCGCCAGCGCCCGCAGGCGGCCGGACGCGACCAGCGGTTTGGCCGAGCCCATTTCGCCCATCACCATCGGGATATGGCCACCGAGCAGATCCTGCATCGCCGGCGCCACGCCCCGATAGGCGACGTGCTGGAATTGCGTGCCGTAGGCGAGATTGAACATTTCGCCGATCAGGTGCGGCTGCGATCCGGTGCCGGGACTGCCGAACGGCACCGGCTTTTGTTTGGCGTAGGCGACGAGCTCCGCCATGGTGTGGAATGGCCCGTCGGGCGCGACCAGACAAATCAGCGGCGAGTAGGCGAGCGCGGTGACGCCGGCGAAATCGCGCGTCGGACTATAAGGCAGCTGCGGATTGAGATATTGGGCGATGGCGTGGCTGCCGGCGACGCCGATCAGGATGGTTAAGCCGTCGGCCGGCTGGTGCGCGACATATTCGCTGGCGAGCGCGCCGACCGCGCCGGCCTTGTTCTCGACCACGACCGGTTCGCCCCACACCGCCGAGAGCTTCGGCGCCACGAGCCGCGCCACGATGTCGACGCCGCCGCCCGGCGCGAACGGCACGATCAGCCGCGCCGCCCGATCGGGAAATTTTTCCGCCGCACGCGCTGCGGCGTTTAAGCTCGTCGACGCGAACGCAAGCGCAACGGCCGCAAGCCAATAGCGTCTGCCGGTCGCCATCCGCGCCTCCGAACCTGCAGGAAAGACCAGCAATAGCGGTTCAGTCAGCGCCCCGCCATGCGCCGCCAAACCGCATGCCGCGAAACCGCATAATGGTTGCACCGGCCGCGCCCGCGGCCTATATTTCGGCAGTATTTCCAGTCATCGTGCAGATGAGTGGCTTCGCCCGCAGGGGCGGGCGGAGCGCAGAGGAGATTTACCCATGGCGACCGCGCCCTTGATGCCGAAGGCCACAGCCGTTTGGCTGGTCGACAACACCTCGCTGTCGTTCGACCAGATCGCCGAGCTGTGCAACCTGCATCCGCTCGAAGTCAAAGCCATCGCCGACGGCGATTCGGCGCAGGGCATCAAAGGCCTCGACCCGGTGCTGACCGGCCAGCTGACCCGCGAGGAGATCGCCGCCGCCGAGGCCGATCCAGGCCACCGCCTGCACATTTCCGAGCCGAAGGTCCGCATGCCCGAGCTCAAGCCGAAGAAGGGTCCGCGCTACACGCCGGTGTCGCGCCGCCAGGACCGGCCGAACGCGATCCTCTGGCTCGTGCGCAACCACGCGGAACTCAAGGACAGCCAGATCATGCGGCTTGTCGGCACCACCAAATCGACCATTCAGGCGATCCGCGAACGCACCCATTGGAACTCGGCAAACCTGACGCCGCTCGATCCCGTGACGCTCGGGCTGTGCACGCAGACCGATCTCGACCTCGAAGTGCAGCGCGCCGCCAAGGAGAAGCCGGCTCCGGTCGTCGAGCAGGGCGCGACACTGCTTCCCGCCGCGGTCACCACGGCACCCAAGGAGGAACCGGCGCCCGCAGAGAAGAAATCGGGCGACGAACTCGACGTCAACGCCGTGTTCGCCAAGCTCAAGCAGCTCGGCGGCAAGAGCGAATAAGCTTTCAATTGAGCGCTCGAAGTTCGTAGCCCGGATGGCTCACTGTCCGCGACCGTCGAACAAATATATCCCCTCGACCAGTTCAAGCAGGCGATCGACCGCTCCTTGAAGTCCAGTCGCGACGGAAAGATCCTGATCAAATTCGACGCCGGCTGATTCGCCGCCTGATCGGAGGATCGCGGCGTCAATGGAAGCGGCTTTAGCCGCCGTTCTGTTCAGAACCCGGATACGTGCCGTAGCCTGGGAAGACCCCATAATAGTGGAGACCGGGCGCGGCCTGCCCATAAGACCCGTAACCGCCGCCGCCACACGATTCCGCGGCGCCTGACTCCAAGCAGTCGGCAAACGTCGGCGAGGCGAAGCCGGCCACCAGGACTGCCGCGATCAGGGTCAGTTTGGCCTTGTTGATCATGGACTTCTCCTGGAAGCCAACAAAGAACGCGACAGCCTGTTCGGTCTTCAACGCGGCTTGCCTTCTTCTTGTTCTCGGCAGGACAGCAGCCCTGGGCCTGCGCTTCGCATGATGGATTTGTCTTTTGCAAAATTGCCGCGCTTTTCCTTTCCATGACCCCGACGCGAGGTGATTCCTCGATTCATTCGCAAAAATCGCCCACTCCGGTACGGTTGATGAGACAATCTTCTGGACAGAAACCGAATTATATCAATAACTTATAAATATTAAAGAGACTATCATTGACAATCGTCTCTGATGTGAGTAGTACAGAACAAATTCTCGCTCTCAAAGGACGCCGGCCGGACGGCAAGCCGGGCGGTAGGAGCGAGTGCGGTGCCTGCGCGCGGCCTTGCCCGCCGCGCCCGGGCGGCTCCGGGCATCACGCGCTCCGGTACTACGGCCGGAGTGAGGGGTGCTGCCTCTGGACTGGGACAGGAAGGGGCGGGTAACGCCCGCCTAGCGACCACCTCGAAGTC
>Ga0335081_10005730_pt1 | contig 19680 bp, 12 predicted proteins | sample Lox_Sample_35_FD_206713 | JGI IMG/M metagenome (GOLD analysis project Ga0335081, IMG submission 206713) | Soil microbial communities from Loxahatchee National Wildlife Refuge, Florida, United States - Lox_Sample_3.5 | ecosystem: Environmental > Terrestrial > Soil > Wetlands | place: USA... | reverse complement strand
TTTACAACGTGACTGCAAATGCGAAGAGCTTCCGTTCGCTGGTGGCCGCCGACACGGGTTTGCAGGTGATCACGGTGCCCGCCGATGCCACGCTCGATCCCCAGCACCCCACGCCCATCGTGGTGCAGCCGTTCACCGCCGGGTTGAGTCCGGGAATCTACGCAGCTACGTTGACGCTTCAGTTTTCCGACGGGCGCGTGCAGCCGCTGAATGTGAAGGTCATAGTATCGGCCACGGGAGGCGGAGGCGCGAGTACCGTAACGCAGCAGGCGGTGAAGTCAGCCGATTCGGCGGCCACACCATCCTGCGCACCAACGAAACTCCTGCCGGCTTTGATCTCGCTGGCCGATTCCTTCCAGGTCCCGACCGGGTTGCCGGTGAAACTGGGGGTATATGTGAAAGACGACTGCGGAAACGCGTTGGAAGCGGGTTCGGTGAAAGCTACCTTCTCCAACGGCGATAGCCCGGCGACTTTGATTCCGCTGGGCGGCGGGCTCTGGGAAGGGCAGTGGCTGGCACAGAGCGGATCGCTTCAGCAAGTGAGCCTTAAGCTGCACGCCGAGAATGGGGCTTTGACAGGCGAACAACAGGTAAGCGGAAACCTGCAGGCACTGCAGACTCCGCCAGCCTTCGACCAGGATGGCATCGCCAGTGTGTTTGGAGGTTCGGCATACACGCCGTTGGCTCCCGGTGAAGTGATCTCCGTTTACGGCAGCCAACTGGCGGCTGACTCGGGAGCGGCGAACGGGAGTCCGCTGCCGCAGCAGTGGATGGGGACGCAGGTATTCATTTCGGGTGGAAACAATGTTCTGGCGCCGCTGCCGTTGTATTACGTGAGCCCGGGGCAGGTGAACACAGTGGTGCCGTACGGCGTGAGCATCAATGCGCCGCTGCAGTTGCTGGTACAACGCGGCTTCACCTTGTCGCAACCGGTAGCGGTGAATCTGGCCTCGACGGCGCCGGTTCTGCTGGGTGGCGGCGGAGCGATTGCGGATTATCCTGCCGGTGGGGGCCCATGGTATACGGTGACGGCGAACGCACCGGCACATGCGGGGGACACCCTGGTGTTGTACGCCGTGGGGCTGGGCGGGGTGACCCCCGGCGTGGCGGACGGGGCATTGCCAGGGTCGCTGACCAGTACCGCCAATGCCGCCCAAGTGCAGATTGGGAGCCAGACGACGACCGCGGCGTTTGCGGGATTGAGCCCGCAGTTTGCCGGCTTGTATCAGGTCAATGTGGTGGTGCCGGCGGGCACCGGTACCGGCAGTGCGATTCCGGTGACGCTGAGCATAGGCGGACAGACCAGCCCGGCCATCACCATGGCCATCCAATAGAAATTATCAATGCTGGCGCCGGCCGCGAAAAGCGTCCAACGGCCGGCAGATCAGACGGGTTGCGGTGCTCCGTTAAACTGCCTTACCGCGTCGAACATGGCAACGATGTTGGCGACCGGTGTCCCCGCCTGCAGGTTATGGATGGAGTTAAACACAAATCCGCCGCCCGCGGCGAAAACCTCACAGCGCTCCAACACCTGCTTGCGCACCTCTTCGGGCGATCCGAACGGCAGCGTCATCTGGGTATCCACGCCGCCGCCCCAGAAGGTGAGGCGATCGCCGAAATCCGTCTTCAATCCGGCGGCGTCCATGCCCAAGGCGGAGCATTGAACCGGGTTCAAAATGTCGAAGCCTGCCTCGATGAACGAAGGAAGGAACCGCACCACGGAGCCGCAGGAGTGCTTGAAGCAGTGCCACCGGCTGTTTTTGTGGATCCAGTCGAGCAGGCGGCGGTAGTACGGGAAATAGAGATCGCGGAACGTCTTGGCGGAGCAGAAGGACGAAGTTTGGGAGCCGAAATCGGTTCCGCAAATAAAGACTGCATCCACGGCGTCGCCCACCGCGGCATGAATCCGCGCGAGGTTGCCAGTGGCGATCTCGCATTGCCTGTCGAAAATCCGATGGATGTATTCCCGCCGGTTGCTGGTGGCCATGTACCACTCGGCCACATCGCGAATTCCCTTCGGATGCTTCAAGAAAGGGCCTGGGACCAGGGCAATGTCCCCAAAGGCCGTACCGCCGAAGGTGGCCATCACCGCGCGTCCGGTGGCAGAGGCACGCTCCACCTCTCGGCGAAAGTATTCGACTTCCTCGTCCGCGATGGGAGCGAATTCTTCAAGGTTGTCGTCGGGATTGAGGCGGTCCTCGTCGATGGGCGGCTGGCGCACGATAGCGTCAAAAAAATAGCCATCGCGCGGCATGCGGCCGCTGGGCGCAACGGAGGTATCGCCTTCGGGATAGATGAGAGTGTTGCCGCCGGCATCCACGGTGACGCGGAAATCCTCCGAGACCAGCACCTCGAGGCCATCCGGCATGCGCCAGGGCTTCCAGTCGAGGTTGGAGAAACCGAACATCGTTTTGCGGGGAAACACGCCTTCGACGTCGATCCCCAGGGCGTTTTGCAGATCCTCCTCCACCAAACCGAGCATCTGGTAGGGTTCGTGAACCTTGACAGGTCGATTCTCCAGCCCGAAGTGACGGCGGAGGGCCGCCACGCAGGTGGCATGCATCCCGGTAACGCCGGTGCTGCCGAAATCGACCGGCAATCGGTCTGGCTGGCGATGATTCAGTGCGGCTAAGACTCGTTCTTTCCCCGTCATGGAATGCTCCTTTCATCCTCGCAGACGATAGCGGGTGAACGCCATCATCTCGCCATACACGTACTGGAAATCGGGGTTGGCGGCGAGCTCGACGTGCCGTGACAATTCTCCCACCTTGCGGACCCGGGATTCGCGCGTGGAAGGCGCCAGCAACAGCATGCGCGCGCCGCGTAGAGCACTGTTGCCCACAGGTTCCACCGGCAGGTCGTCGGGCAGCAGTCCGATGGTGCGCGCGCTCGCCTGGCGTATGTAGTTGCCGAACGCGCCCGCCAGGCAGAGCCTTTCGACGGCTTCGCCCGCGAGCATGCGCAAGCCGGCCGCCATCGCGCCCTTAGCCAGTTGCAGTTCGCGAACATCGCTCTGCGCCAGTGCGACGCCATCTGCCAGCGGCAATCGCCTGCCGGTGTTCCGCAGGCGGCCGTTGGCGGCGATCAGGCCCAACTCGGCGCCAGCCGCCGCCGCGTCCACCAGTCCGCTGCCGCAGATGCCTCGCGCCGGCCCGCCGCCGATGACGTGGCAGTCCAGCCCGCCGTCGCGCACCCGGACGCTGTCGATGGCGCCCGCACCCGCCCGCATTCCAGCGCCGATGCGTCCGCCTTCAAATGCCGGACCCGCCGCCGTCGAGGCGCACCGAATCCCCTGGGCCGCCCCCACAACCACCTCGCCGTTCGTGCCGATGTCGAAGAGCGCGCGCGGCTGCGTCTGCTCGTCCAAATGCGTGGCTACAATGCCGCAAAGCAGGTCGCTGCCTACGAATCCGCCCAGGCAGGGCAGGAATTCCACCGGCCCCGGCCATCCCAACTCCCAATCCGCGAAGCGGTAGCCGCCCAATGCGGGCGAGAGGAACGGGGCGCGCGTCAGCGGTTCTACATCCAGGCCGCAAAAGAGATGGTGCATCGCAGTATTGCCCGCCACCAGCACTTCGCGGAGCGGCTCGCCGCCCAGCATGCGCCCGAGCTCCGCGCGGATGAGCCGGCCCAGTTGGCCCGGCTGGCGCAGGTCGTATTGCAGGCGGCTCATCACGTCGGCGCCATAGCGCGCCTGCGGGTTGAGCCCGGCCTCCACGCGGACCACTTCACCGCTGGCGAGATCCACCACCTGCACCACCAGCGTGGTGGTGCCCAGATCGATCACGGCGCCCCGCCCCGTGCGTGGTTCCACGGGCACCTGCGCTTCGTCGGTGAGCACGCCGGTAGACCACTGCGCCACTTCGATCGCTACCGGTCCCGCCGCGGAAGCGCAGCAGGCCAGGCGCCAACCATCGCGAATCTCTTCTTCGCTGAGCGCATCCCGCATCGCCGCGGTGACCGGCACTTCGCCTTCCATCACCCGCACCTTACATCCCCCGCAAGCCGTCTCCCCGCCGCACGGGAATTCCACGCCAGCCTGAAAAAGCTGATCTGCCAGCGTCTGGCCGGCGCGGGGATGGAGTTCGAGCTTCACGAGCGGCTACGCGCGACGTGCTGTCGTGCAACGGTCATGCCTGCACCTTCACCACCAGCGCGTCATAGCTGGCGGCGAGGCGCTGGCCGGGCTCGGCGATGACAAATCCAGCCGGCGGCCACTCACCGTCCACCAGGCGCCGCAGCCACGCCAGGTCGCCCCGCAGCCGCTCGAAACTCCAGCCGTTTTCCTTGGCCTCGGCGGCCGCCTCAGCCAGGAACTTCCCGCCCGCCTCCAGCCCGGTCTCGATGAACGTGAGCTTTGCGTACTGCGAGCGGTAGCGCGTCATCTCTCCGTACAGGTAGCGTCCGTTGTCCTCGCCGTATTTGCGGATCAACGCTTCCAGCGGCTCATCCAACCCCAGGGTCTGATGAGTCAACTGCTGCAGGCCCTTGCCGCGCTCCAACCAGCCGGTCGAGCGGTAGAAGGTGCCGGGGTTGCCGTCGAAGTACTGCTGGTAGCGTTCGCGGCTGCCCATCAGCAGCGCGATGCAGTCATGCGCGCGCGGCAGCACCAGGCGTGTATGCCGTGCGGTCAACCCGTCGAGCCCGTTCCCGCAGAGGCCGTAGCCGAGCAGAATGGCGTCGTACACGCCTTCCGGAATGCGGTCCACGGTCTCCTGAATCTTCGCCGCCATGGGCTTGCCGCCCAGATCGTGCAGCCCCTTAGGCAGAAACTCCAGGTCTACCTGGTGCGCCGAATGCGCGCAGGAGTCGCACATTTCCCGGAAAAGTACCTCGCAACTGATCAGCTTGAGACGCATCGGGCGTTTACGGACGCAAAGAGCTCACGCCGCCACCAGTTTGCGCGCCAGCGCGACGGCGCTTCCCGCGCTGTCGCTATAACCGTCGGCGCCGATTGCGTCGGCGTACTGTTGCGTAACCGGCGCGCCGCCTACCATGATCTTCACCTTCTCGCGCAGTCCCGCGGCCCGGAAGGCGTCAATGGTGGTTCTCATCGAGGGCATGGTCACCGTCAGCAGCGCCGAAAGCGCCACCAGGTTCGCGTTGCGTGCGGCTGCCGCCTCGGTGAAAAGTTCCGGGGCCACATCCGCGCCCAAGTCGATGACCTCAAAGCCGCCGCCTTCGAGCATCGCCGCCACCAGATTCTTCCCGATGTCGTGCAGGTCGCCTTTGACCGTCCCGATCACCACGCGCCCCACCGGCTCGGCGCCACTGGCCGCCAGCAATGGGCGGACAATCTCCATCGACGCTTTCATGGCGCGCGCGGAGAGCAGCATCTCCGGCACGAAGTATTCTTCGCACTCGAACAGCCGGCCCACTTCGTCCATGGCGGGCACCAGGTGTTTCGTGACGATGGTGAGCGGCGCCACCCCTTCGGCGAGGGCTGCCTGCGTCGCCGCTGCCGCGGTCTTCCAGTTTCCCTCGATCAACGCTTGCTTCAGTTGTTCCAGATCAGGCATTGCGAAAACTCCATTGAATTCACACCGCGCCGAACACTGCACCGGGCTGACGATAGCGGCGCGCAGGTAGTACTCGCGCAGGACCGCCACGCAACAGGCGATTTATAGCACGACGACACCACTACGCGCGGGGCGCGGGTCATTTTCCAGCTGCGGCCTTGATTGCGACGTTACGTCGGCTGAGCGTCGGTTGTCCCTTTCCGTCATCGGCTTTGGCCTGCAGTAGAAAATCGCCCGGAGTATTGGGTACGTCGAGATCGATATAGAGCGTGGTCTGGCCCAGCGCACCAACAGTGAATGGCTTTTGCGCGCGTGCCACCTCGCCTGCCCCCTTTGTGGCCAGCGAAACCGTCAGAGTGCCGGAGGCGTCGCGGTACTCGTCATTCACCAGCATCACGCGGAAGGTGTGCTTGCCGGTTGCGAGTTCCGGCTGCCAGAAACTCAGGTAGACGCCGAGCGGTGCAAAGGCCTGCGACACGTAGTCGCGGAAATGCGGATCCAGTTCCAGTTTCTCGACGTCGCGGAAGTGATCGGAGGTGTATCCTGACGGATCGCTGCTCATCAGGTAGACGAAGTGGAGCACCCCCGCGTACTGCCGGTAAGCGCGCCAGAACTCGGTGATGCCTGCCAGCAAATACGCGTTCAAAGCCAGCCGGTCGTCCGCGGTGGCACTCGCGGGCAGCAACCTTGGATACAGATCCTTGGTGAGTTCGGTGGGTGAGCCGTCGCGATTCAGCCAGGTCCAGCCATATTCGTTCAGGATCAGCGCGTGGCCGCTCGGTGCGCCGGGAGCTTTGCCATTCGGGCGCTCGAACGTGGTCATGCTGAAGTCCGGGCCGTCTTTCTCAGACATGCCCTGGAATTCATAGGGATGATCCTCAACCGGATCGTCGGGACCTGCGGGCGGATTGTAGCTGTTTTCCCAAGGCCGGTTGGAAAGGTCGAACCCGCGCACTGCCGGGATGATTTTCTCGCCGAACATGGGATCGAAGGTCTCGTTGTTGGCATCCCAGATGGCCACACTGGGATGGTTCCAGTTGTCGCGCAGCCATTCGCCGTACTCTCCGATCATCTCCGCGGCATCGAAGCGCACCTGGTTTTCCGCACCGTGCCAGGCGTTTCCGGTCCATACGAAATATTCGTTCTGGATCAGCAAGCCGGCCTCATCGGCGATCGCGAGCCACTGGTCCGGCACCGGACCGATACAGAAGCGGAACGAATTCCAGTGCATCTGTTTGGGAATCTCCACGAGCAATTTGCGCACCCACTTTTCGTCCCACGGCAGCACACCGGATTTCGGGTCTTCGAAGAAGCGATGTAGCGTAATGTTGGATCCGCGCATGAAGTATGGCCGCCCGTTGAGATAGGCGCGCTTCGTCGCAGTCTCGAAGTGGAACTCGCGCATGCCGAAGCGCGTGCCGGTGGAGTCGCCGCCCGTGCCGGTTTCGAGCACGTAAAGATTCGGTTCTTCGGGCGTCCACAACTTTGCGCCTGGCATGGCGATCGTCTGCGTGATGGTACGGGTTTCGCCTGCCGCGAGTTTGACCCGCAGGGCAGGAACGCGCACCACTGCGGCGGCCGACTTCCAGGGGTGCACCGCCTGCCCGAGCGAAAAGGCCACCGGCTGGGCGGAGTGGTTGCGGAGTTTTGTCTGTACGGCGATCGACCGCAGATCGCGGCTCGGCGCCACCTGGATGCTTTCAATCGCCGCGTCGCCGCTGAGCGCCAGCGAGACGCTGTCATAAATGCCGGGCGTCCAGCGGTTCTTCTCGAAATCGGTGCCCGCCGAGACGGAGGCGGGCAACACGCCCGGATGGGCGCCCAGCCGAACCACAATTTCGTTCTCACCCTGGCGCAGCTTGCCGGAAACGTCGATGACGGCAGCCGAGAAACACGGCAGATGCTCGCCCACCTTCTCGCCGTTCACCCAAACAGCGGTGCCAAACTGCGCCTTGTTGATTCGCAGGATCGCAACGCTGCGAAGGGCCGCCACCTGGAACCGACGCCGGTACCAGAACCAGTTGCGCTCCTGCCGCGAGACGCCGGCGGTCGACACCAGTGCAGAGGCGGGCGCCAGGCCGCGCTTCACCCGATTCTGCAGCAACTGACGGCTCTCGAACTGATCCACGTCCTGAAAACCGGGCACGGCCGAATGGGCGAGGCCCGGGACCGGCGCATGATGAGAGTACGCTCGCGGCGCTGCGTCCGCCTCGACTGAATCGGCGATCTCCCACTGCCCGTCAAGCGACAACGTGGTGCGCTGGGCAGCCCCCAGCGGGACCGCCAGCAAAACGAAAAGGACCAGCGACTTGGACATAAGCTCAAGAACTAACGAAAACCGCTCACATGCCGCATAGAGGCCGCAACGATTCAACCCCGGCGATGCTCTCCACCATAATGTTCAGAAACAGTCCGCGCGGATCCAGCGAATCGAGCAGGAGCCGCACTTCCTCGGCGCTGAAGGAACCGCGGATGAGGAGCGGCTTGCCGGCTGTCTGCACCTTACGGTAGTGCGGAATCATGGCTGCGGTGGCCGGGCCGAGCGCATCCTTATTGATTTGAAAGCACTGGATCTCTCCGATCTCTAGAAAGGCGTCCAGCAGAAACATCGACGTCGAGTGCAGATGCATGAAGGCGCACGGAAACCGCGAGGCGAGCGCGCGGTCGACCGGTTGCACGAACTTGCGATACAGCGCCGGAGAGTAGACCGCGGTGGCATCCTCCTGCAGGCGCATAATGGGCTGCGGCGACCATAGGGAATACTGGGCATCGAAGTACCCGCCGTGGAAGAGCGGCAGGTGCCGCCAGAATTCCTGCTGGACCTGGCAGAATAACCCGGCGAGGCGCCAGAGGATTTCGGCCGCGCGCTCGGGTTCATCCACCAGATCCATGATGCATCGGGTATGGCCTCGAAGGACCGCGTGCAGATCGGTGGGGCCGAGTTCCGCGGAATGGCTCACCGGGAATCGACCCTCGGCCGCGTCAACCAGGGCGAGGCCGAACTCGACATATTTTCGAAACCAGGGGTTATCGGGATCGAAAGCGCGGTTTGCCGCCTGGAACAGAGACAAGCACTGTTCCTCGCCGAGAATGCTGGCAGGCAGCACACGCATCCGGCAGCCTGCGATGGCCGGCAGCCAGGGAATCGCGACCTGACCGGGACAGGCTCCGCGGATCAGATCGTCATCGACGATTTCTCCCTCGCGCAGCAGGCGGAGGTGGTCTTCCAGGAACGCCTCAGGATCGATCATCTCCGGCGTCACGTAATCCAAAGAGTGCCATGCCCGGCAAGCTTGGAATTCCTGCACGGGGAACCAGCCCACGAGGCTGAAGCCCACCAACGGACGTGGAACGGAGCTCCGATCCCAAAAGGCCTGGTAGCGGGCAACCTTGGCCGGGTCGTTTCCGAACGGGGCGGCGGCGCGCCTTCCGTCAGAACGAGAAGGAACGCTGGTCTCACTCAACAGGCGATTTATAGCACGAATGCAGCACCGCGCGCCCCAACCTGCCCTCTCTCAAGTGAGTTGACTCCGCCTTGCAGTGGGGCGATATTGTGATGCGTATGCAAAACGATCGGGCAGCGCTGTATGAGCGAAGATTGAACCGCTACGTGACAGCCATGCAAAACGGGCAGCCCGACTGCGTGCCCATTCGCCCCTTCGCCGCCGAAGTGACGGCAAAATACGCGGGATTCACCTGCCAGCAGGTGACGCACGACTACCGCATGGCGTTCGAGGCCGTGCTGCGCTGCTGCCGCGATTTCGATTGGGACGCGGCTGTCCCCAACATGGTGTATGTGTGGACCGGTCTCACCCAGGCCGTCGGGCTGCGCTACTACGCGGTGCCGGGAATTGACGTCGGGCCGGACGTGACCTTCCAGTACCGCGAACCCGCCGAAGACCAGGCCTTCATGAAGCGCGAGGAATACGACGAGCTGATTGAGGATCCCACGCGCTTCCTCTACCAGACCTGGCTGCCGCGCGTAAACGGCGAGGCCGTCTCCAAGGGCTGTCCCGTCACGTACCGAAACAACCTCTCCTTCGTGAAGGGAGGGATGGCGATGCTGGACTACTTCCATGCCTTCGGCCCGCAAATCGAGCACATGCGCACTGAGTGCGGGACGGTCTCGGCCATCTGCGGCATGCTGAAAGCGCCGCTCGACATCCTGGGCGACAAGCTGCGGGGCTACATGGCGCTGGCCTTCGACCTGATGGAGATTCCCGAGAAGGTACAACAGGCGTGCGAGGCCCTGATGCCGCACCTGGGGTACCTGGCGCTGACCGGGGCCGACCCGCAAGGCCGGATTCCGATTCCGATCTGGATGCACCGCGGGTGCACGCCGTTTATTTCCAAGCGGCACTTCCGCTCGATCTATTGGCCGACGCTCAAACCCATCATCGAGGCGCTCTGGGCGCAGGGGACCCAGACGCTTCTGTACGCCGAAGGCAAGTGGGACGCGCACCTGGACGACTTTGCGGAGCTTCCTGCCGGCAGCGTCATATTCCACATCGACCGCAGCGATCCGGTGGCGGCCTACCGTGTCCTGGGACGAAAATTCTGTTTGAGCGGCGGTGTTCCCAACACGCTGCTGGCCTTCGGCTCACCGGAGGACGTCAAGGCCCACTGCCGGGGCCTGATCGAGAGCCTCGGCGCCGAGGGCGGCTACATCATGGACGCCAGCGCCATAATACAGAACGACGCAGCCATCGAAAACCTCAAGGCCATGACGGACGCCACGCGGGAATTCGGTGTTTACCGTTCGCCGTCGGCAGCCGCCGGCAGCCAACCGGCCGCTCGCGAGCGCCAGACCGGCGTGCTACCGGGTTGGGCCGCCTCCGGGAGAGTTCCGCCCGGCGTGTGCTTCCCGTTCGAACATAAGGCGCACGAGTTGCCGCCAATCATTGGCGATACCGCATTGACCAGGAGAGTGTGGAACGATATCGAAGGCCTGGCGTACCTGTACATCTGGCATCTCCTGCTCAGTTTCTGACGGGATGCTGCTGGCAGCCTAGCTCTTCACCAGGATGCGATGCACGATCTCCGCATTTTCCCGTACTTCATCTTTAAACTTGGGAAACATCCCCACGTATATGCCGTCGGTCGGCTTGATGCTCTCGAAAGCCATCCGAAACGCCTGCTCTACGCCGCGTTCCGGCACGCGGCCCGCGGCCAGCACCTTGAAGGCGAAGCACGGTTTTTTGGTCTGGCGCATCACTCTGTACATGCGCGGCGGATCGCTCTGCATGTAGATATCGCCGGGCATCTCCATGATTTCGCCGTTGAGCGCCCGCTTCCATTCGTCCGCGGTACGGCGGCGATTGTACACGCAGCCCGAGTAGAAATCCACGTCCCAGTTCTCTTCTTCGACCTTGGCTATCACTTCCGGAATGTGCGTACCCACGCCGACCAGCACACCCGTGTCGCGCACTTTCTTGCACCACTCTTTGACCGTCGCCATCTTGCCGTCGCGCCAGGCGTCGTCCACCACTTCGCCCTGCCGTTGGAGCGCCAGGGGTTGGAGCGTCTTCACCAGCGTTGCGGCATCGGCGTTGGCGGTCACCTGGATGATGAGGTGCATCTGGCCGCCCTCGGACTGGAAGCGCGCCCAGTCCTGCGGGCCGCGGTCCAGGTGGACGTAGTTGAAGGCGTTGATGCCGAAGCGGCAGCACTGGTGCATCACCGCGCAGACGCGATCGGCCGTGTACCACTCCTTCATGGTGCTGCCGAAATTGTTGTTGTAATGGGCAAACCCATAGAATGGATTCACACCCAGGACGACGCGGCTGATCTCGGTGTGAAAGAACTTCATCCTGGGCACCTGGATCTCGGAGGCCGGCTTGAGCGGCTGCGCCGGTCCGCTAGCTTGCCCGGTAGCCTGGGCCTCCACCGCGGAAGCGCCGGCGGTTAAACCCGCCAGGGCCGCACCCGATTGCAGAAAGGTTCGCCTGCTCGTCGACATTTGCGTCTTCCTCCCTTCTCAGTCCATTTTTTGCTATACGGCTTCGAATATCCGATATGTTAGCTCACGGCTCGTCTCCCTGAAGGCTCCGTGCTCAATCATCTCGGAGTCGCCTGTCCGGTTCGTGTATCATGAACTGTAAAATAACGTTTGGCGGAGGTTGCCATGGGCATTCCAACGACGGCCCCGCGCCGGAGCTTTTTGCAGGCTGCCGGGGGCGCGCTTTTGCTTAAGCCGCAGACCGTATTCGGATCGCAGGCCAATTCCAGCGTGGAGGTGGGCCTGGTGGGCTGTGGAGGCCGCGGAAACTGGATCGCGCCCTTCTTCCCCGAACATGCGGGCGCACGCGTAGTGGCGGTGGCGGACGTGATTAAGAGCAGGCTGGATGCCACGCGGCAGAAACTACAGGTGGATCCGGAACGGGCGTACTGGGGGCCGGAGGCCTATCGGGAGCTGGCGGAATCGAAACTCGATGCGGTGGTGATCGAGACGCCGCCTTATTACCACCCGGCGCACGCAGCCGCGGCGGTGGATGCCGGCAGGCACGTGTTCTGCGCCAAGCCGATCGCAGTGGACGTTCCGGACAGCAAAAGCTTTCTGGCCAGCGGGCGCAAGGCGCAGAGCAAGGGTTTGAGCTTCTGGGTGGATTTCCAGAGCCGCGCACGACCGGTGTTTCAGGAAGCCGTTGCTCGTATCGAGCGCGGAGACATTGGGAAGATCGCGATGGCACAGGTCTACTACTATGCCAACCGGCCGTGGGAGGACCGCTCCACTCCCGATATGGAGCCTGGCCTGAAACGGATGGTCAACTGGCTGAGCGACCGTGTGCTGAGCGGGGACATCATCGTCGAGCAGAATGTCCACGTTCTGGATATGGCGAACTGGTACCTGGGGGGACATCCTTTGAAAGCGACGGGGGCCGGCGGGCGGACGAGCTGGGCGGGAACCAAGAGCGACAAGGGCGATGCCTGGGACCACTTCGCAGTCACGTTCTGGTATCCCGATGAGGTCCACGCTACTTTCAGTTCGCACCAGCTTACCGGCAAATTCTCCGATTTGTGCGTGCGCTGCTTCGGTCTGAAAGGCTGCGCGGATACCCATTACGGCGGACTGGTCCGGATCAATTGCGACCAGCCCGACGGGGCATGGATGGGCGCGCAGAAAGATGATACCTTCACCGCCGGATGCATTACCAACGTGCAGAATTTCGTTGACAGCATCAGGGCGGGGAAGCCGGTCAACAACGCGGCCGCGGCGGTGGAGAGCAACCTCACCGGCATTCTGGGCCGCACCGCGGCATACCACGGAGGCGTGGTCACTTGGGACGAAATGATGGCTTCGAGCGAGAAGTGGGAAGCCAGCCTGAAACTGAAGTGGTAACGGAGGCCTGAATGCCAGATAAGACGCGCCGCCGGCTGGTCCAAGCCATGGCGTTTGCCGGATTGGGCTGGCGCCTCGCGGGTGGATCCGGCGGCAAATTGACGGTCGGCGTCACCGACTGGAATTTGAAGCTCGGTGCCAACCCGGAAGCGATTCCTTTAGCGAAGCAAATCGGCTTCGACGCTGTTCAGGTATCGTTCGGCAGGCGCATTGTCGACGACAAGATGCCGCTGGATAATTCGCAGACGATCTCCCAATACCTGAGCCTTGCCGCCAGGCATCGGATTCCGATCGACGGGACATGCGTGGACAGACTTCACGATAATGGTTTGAAGAGCGACAAACTGGCGATCCGGTGGGTGCGCGATGCCATCCGGCTCACGAGCGCGTTGCGGGCAAGCGTGCTGCTTCTGCCGTTCTTCGGAAAATGGGCTATCGAGAACTCCGATGAACGTAACGCGGTGGGCGATGCCCTCCGCGAGGTCGCACCGGAAGCCGAAAAGACCGGGGTCATTCTTGGCCTGGAAGATACCATCTCCGCCGAAGATAACGTCCGGATCATGGACCGCTCGAAGTCGAAGAACGTGTCCGTGTACTACGATGTCGGGAACTCCACGCAGGCCGGCTTCGACGTCATAAAAGAGATTCGCTGGTTGGGCAAAGACCGCATCTGTCAATTTCACCTGAAGGACAACCCTCACTACCTGGGCGAGGGCGCGATTTCCTTCCCGAGAGTGATGGAAGCCATTCGCGATATTGGTTTCACCGGAGCCGCAAACCTCGAGACCGACACGCATGCGGGATCTGGCGTCGAAGCAGATATGAGAAAGAACCTGGCCTACATTCGCCAGGTGATCGCTTAGCTTACCAATCGACTACCGATCCGTCATCGGGATCGAAACGGGGCCGGTACTCCCTGGGTTCGCCAACCTGCGCCCGGAGTTTCTCTTCGTCGATGGTGATTCCCAAACCCGGGTCGGTCGGCAGCGCCCGGTATCCGTTCTTCACCGGCGGCAGCGGCTTAGCCAGCAGATCGTCGTAGCTGAGGTCGCCGTTCTCCTGAATCAGGAAATTAGGGATGGAGGCGGCGACCTGGAAACTGGCCGCCAGCGAACACGGTCCCTGTGGATTGTGCGGTGCGAGGGGCGAATAGTATGCCTCCGCCATGCCGGCGATCAGCCTGAGTTCGGTAATTCCGCCGGCGTAGCATACGTCCGGCTGCAATATGGTTGCCGCCCGCTTCTCGATGATCTCCCGGAACCCCCACTTGGTGAAGATGCGTTCCCCGGTGGCTAGCGGGATGTGGGTCTTGCGAGCGAGTTCCGCCATCACGTCGACATTGAGGCACTGCACCACCTCTTCATAAAAGAACGGCTGATACGGCTCCAGCGCTTTGATAAGCAGGGCGGCCGTTGGCGGCTCGACGGCACCGTGGAAATCGATGGCGATATCCACCTCGCTGCCATACCGCTGGCGGGCGGCCTTGAAGTTGTCGGCAACGGCATCGACGTACTTCTGCCCTTCCACGTACTTGATGGGGGTCCGGCCCAGGCCTGTCGGGCCGATTTTGACCGCATTCACGCCGGTTTCGGCGTTGACTCTTCCGTACACCCGGATGCTGTCGCGGGTTGGGCCGCCGAGCAGTTTATAGATTGGGACGCCGTACACTTTGCCCTTGATGTCCCAGAGCGCCTGGTCGATGCCGCTGGATATTGCGGTTTTGATGGGGCCGCCGCGATAGAACGCGCCGCGATGGATTGCCTGCCAATGGAAGACCACCCGGCATGGATCCTGACCTACCAGGTAGCGGCCCACTTCCTGCGCTCCCGCCGCGCATGCCTTGGCATCGTCTTTGAGCATTTCGCCCCAACCGGTGATGCCGGCGTCGGTGGAGATCTTCACAAAGACCCACGAGTTCTTCAGGACGAATGTTTCCAGCTTGGTGACCTTGATGGGATCGTTAGGGCCGATGGCAGCGGCCGGGCTGGGTTCGGCGGCCAAGGCTGAATCCAATCCAAACAGCGCACCAGAGCCAACTAACCCCCTGATGGTGGAGCGGCGATCGATATCGGACATACCACACCCCTTTGGTTACCTGCTCGAATTACTTGCCTTCCGGATCATATAGCATGACGCTGCCCGCAACGCCACTGCTTCTCACTGTGTACGCGCATAGCCGTGCAACTGGGGGCCGATGACATTGGAGAAGTTGTAGTTGGCGCGGCGGTCGGCATCGATGGTCCAGAACATGGCACCGATCATGCCTGGGTAGCCGTTGGGCTCGCGCAGTTTGTACGTGGTTCCGGCCGGCGCCTTGCCGGTGATAATGTAGTCCATCGCCTGGCCGACAATGGGGGGCGTGGTGTCTCCGGTGAGAAAGCCGACCGCAACTTTATCGGGCGGCATCGGCGGGAAGAATTGCTTCGGATCGCCTCCCACATTGAAGCCGTGTAGCAGAAGCTCTGTCATAGCGGCGTGATAGTCGACGGAACCGGGCTGATAGATCTCACCGTCAAGACCTTCCAGCGGCGGCGTATTATAGTCCTGCACATCGACGAACGAGAGGATGTCCTTGATGGCATAGAGAATGGGCAGATACGAACCGAACTGCCCGCCATAGCTGGGGTAACCGGAAGGAATCTGGGTGCCCTCGGGCACAAGGCTGATCATGAAGCTTTGTCCGAAATGATCGTGCAACTGCCGCAAGGCCGAAATGAGATTCACAATGGATGGCGTCGTCGGATGCTTGAAGTCGCGGTCTCCCGGGTCGATGGAGAGAGACGGGCTTTCAAAATCGATATCGATGCCGTCGAAGCCGTACTCGGCCACGATGCGTTCGACAGACGAGACGAAGTTCGGAATGCGCTTGGGGTCGGCCAACGTGAAATGCTGGCCGCCGCCGCCGAGCGAAATCATGACCTTCTTCCGTTGACTTTTCATGAATGCAATGTCGGCCTTGAACTGCGTGGTATCCAATCCCGCTGGTGTGTGGAACTGCATGGTGCCTTCGGGCGCATTCCGGTCCGGCGTGGCGAAGGCAACCAGGATGACGTCCCATTGCGGCGAGACCTCGCGCAGCGAAAAGGTGGAACCGGCGGCGCCGTATCCAACCCAATAGCCGATTAGTTTATGGCTGTTCGACTGACCGTTTAAGGGGATCGGTTCGACTGTGGGCTTAGGAGGTGCGGATGCGCCGCCGCGGGCGCCGCGTCCCGGGCAAGGCTTTGAAGGTTCCGTAAGTACACGCGAATCCGGAAAGCTGTAACTGCTGCTGGGAGTGCCGATATACCAGGGCAGCAGAGCGATGTTTTGCAGGTGATAAGCGGCGCCACTCAGTTGGGCGGCGAAGGCCTTCGACGCCGGAATATTGTTCTTGGGGTTGGTGTCGGTCGGTTCGAGAAGAAAGTAGGCCGAACCGGCGCCGGCGCCGCCGCAGCCGCCCTGACCTGTGGGCCGCATCCAGTTCCGAAAAGGTGTGCTGGCGCGGCCGTGCTGCAGCGGATTGTGCAGAGGATCTACGACGAACTCGCCGAGTTGCTGAGTGAGTGGTTGCACGTCTTCGTCTTGCACGACGGAGGGCGCGCCGTGGAGATACGATCCGAGCACAAAGGAATTTCCGCTGGCGGAATCGATGCCGTGCGTCCCCCAGGAACAGCAGAGCGTGGCATCGCCCTCGGCGTAGTAAGTGGTGTTATGCGTGACCGCGATGACCAGCTTGCCCGGCTGATTGGGAACCTGTTTGAAAAGCTCACGCTGCAGAAATTCGATATCCACCACGGCGAGCGCGCCGCCTGTGTTTTTTGAGGTCAGGATATAGCCGTAGCCGGCCGGGATGGCGATCTTGACGGGCTTCAATTCCGGCTTGCCGAGAAGGGTATGCGACGCCGCTGCCTGGGGAGCGGTGGTGCGCAGCATGGCATCGACGAACTGCGTGGTGCCGCCGGAGGGGAACGCGAAGTTGGAGAAGACGGGGGATCGGAGCACGCTTCTCACCTCCGCGCCCGCATCCATAACGAAGGGCTTGCCGGCGGTTTTCTTCACTTCAAACGCGAGCGAAATGGGAATCAGCACGGTGGGAATTGTGGTGGTGACTCCCTTGGCCGGATCGCCACCGGCAAGATTGTACGACGTTTCTCCGATAGTTTGGCGGAACGTGGGCACGGTACCTTGCGCGCCGGCAAAGTACAGCGGGATCAGAAGGAGCAATTGCGGTTTCACGGATTGATATGCCTCATCAGGCGGCTGTAATGATGCGCCAGGTTACGATCGGGCAGCAGGATGACGGATTTCAGCATTTCCTCCGCCGCCGCGGATTGGCCCAGCTCCGCTTCGAGCAGGCCCCAAACCATCGTGGGCCACGCGCCGGCGGCGGCGTTGCCTTGGGCGCGCTCAGCGACTGCGTTCAGGCGCACTGTCCAGGCGCCGGCGTCGAACTGCGGAAGGTCGCGGGCAAGCAGATAAGCAAATGCCAGGCTGGCAGGGTCGCCACGACGGACCAGGGTTTCGACTCTTTGCGAAGCCGCGGCGGCACGGCCGCATCTCGCTTCAACCGATCCCAGGGCCGGCTGGTTGCCGGCTTCCGCCAGGAACGGCGCCAGGCCATCGCGAGTGAAAGCCAGATTCGGTACGGCGTCGCCCAGGTGATCGAGTATTCCCAAAGCCCCATCACAGGAAGAATGCGCGGCTTCGAGTGTGCGCACGCGCACCCAGACCTGCCGCACGTTCACGCCACCTTCTTCGCGCGGGAAAAAGCGGTTCTCGAACAATGCCTTGGCGCTGTCGAAGCGGCCGGCTTCGGCATAGGAGAGCGCCAGTTCATACACCAGCGATGCGGGCATGGCGGCGCGGTCGGGATATCGCTCCAACTCGGCCACGCGTTCGGCTGCAGGCGTACCGAGAATGCTCATCGCTTCATCCATGCCGGCGTAAACCTGCAGGTTTTGCGGGTCGGCGGCCAATCCCGCGCGAAACGCCTCCAGGGCCGATTGCGCATCGCGCCGGATGCGCAATAACGTGCGGCCGAGGCTGGCATCGAGAACCGGAATCGCCGGATTGATCCGCCGCGCCGTCCGCCACTCCTCGACCGCCTGATCCACCAGGCCGGACGCCAGCCGAAGATTCCCCAGCAGGTAATGTGCGGTGGCATCGGCGGGCCGCGCGTGAATGGCGGCTTCTAACACGGTGAGGGTTTGCGCGCCGTTCGGAAAGACGTACGCGGTCGGAAGCCCGGAAGCGGCGTCGTAATCCGCCGCGGCGGCCTCGCCCAGCTTCTCGCGGCAGTAGGCGCGGTAGTAGGCGACAATCGGATCGTTCTTCGGCAGCGGAGCGCCGGGTTCTCTCTGCTCTGGCGGCAGTTCGGAGTATTCGCGCGAAAGCAGCGCGAGGGCGTCGCGCCAGAGGCCGAGCCGCATCGGCAGGCCTGCGGCACTCAGCAGGCGCTCGGGATCGGAGGCGATCGCCCGTAAATCGGCTCCGGGCGATGTTAGCTCGTTCAGCTCTTCGTGCGCGCGAAGATCGCCCGGCTGTTCGCGAAGTACTTCGTTTAAGTACTGCACTGCCTGCTGATGATCGCCTGATTGCGCTGCGAGCTCCGCGAGTTTGAGCGCGGCTGCCGCTCTCCAGGCCGGCATGCGGTAAGCGGCTTCGAACTGCGTGCGGGCCTCGCGCGTTCGGCCCAGACCCTCGTAGGCAATTCCGAGATAGTAGGCGATCTCAGGCTCCGCCGTGAAATGCGATTGCACTGGAGCGAGCCAGCGCACCGCATCGTCGTACCGCAGGAGTGAGGCCGCTAGCCGCCCTGCGGCGAGCCGCTGCATCAGGCTGGAGCCAGGTCCGTCCAGCGCCCGGCTATAGGTTTCGTAGGCAGCCAGAAGGTTGCCGTTCAATTCCTGCTCGGTTCCGATCTCCAGCGGATCGGTGGGCGTGGCGCGCGGCTGCGGACCAACGTGAATTTCTGTTTCGGGCGACCAATCGTAGACGCCTTCCGTCTGCTGCATCAAGGCTCGCCCATCGCCGCTACGCAGATCGAAGGTGATCTTGCCCGGCGGCGCGGCAATTTCGTGCGTCCACGTGCGGACGGGCGTGAGATCGGCGGTTTCCTGGTAAATCACCCGCGTGCCTTCCAGGAGGCTAATTCTGGCGCCGGGAAATGCTTCGTTGGCATTGAAACCGGCCGCCAGCTTGCCGCCGTCGCGTTGCAGGTTCAAAACTCCGGCGAGACCGGCGCGTGCGATTCCGCCGATGCCGCGCACCGGCATCCAATATTCGGTGAAGTGGATGCTCTGCCGCGGCTCGAGAAACGCGTACGTTTCCTGGTTGCGCATCAGCCCGGCCTGCACCTCCACGTAGGCGCTGTTGTCGTCGGAGAGAGCGCGGCGCCAGTCAAGGCCGTCCGCATCCACGCCCCAGGACCAGATCTTCTTCCCCGGCAGTTCGGCGAAATCCGCATAGTGGGCTACGCCCGTCTGCGTATGCGGATGGTAGACTCCCATGAACGGTTCGCGGCTGCCGTGCACAAATAGCGATACCGTGCCTTTGGTCTGGTTGCGGATCACGCTCAGGTCGATGCCGCCGGAATCCACCGGCCAGGTGTCCACACGCGTGAAACCGTGGCTGGCGGTCCAGCGCATGGGGTAACAGATTTTCGAATCGTCCCAAACCCGCACCCCGGCGTTGTTCCACCAGTAGTAGCGATGGCGGACGTCGCTGCGGTTGTAGAGCGTGACGCGCTCTTCCAGCAGCGTGCTGCCGGGCCGCAGGCGCAACTCAACCGTCCATTGCATGCCGTAGGGCCGATCGACATTGCCGACGAAAATCGAGCCA
>Ga0335081_10005729_pt1 | contig 19682 bp, 11 predicted proteins | sample Lox_Sample_35_FD_206713 | JGI IMG/M metagenome (GOLD analysis project Ga0335081, IMG submission 206713) | Soil microbial communities from Loxahatchee National Wildlife Refuge, Florida, United States - Lox_Sample_3.5 | ecosystem: Environmental > Terrestrial > Soil > Wetlands | place: USA... | reverse complement strand
ATTGGAGTCGACGCCGCCCGAGAGCACCTTGCCGCTGGGCGGAACGATCGTGTTGTAAGCGCGCGCCAGACGCGTGATCGAATCCAGCAAAATGACGACATCGCGCTTGTGCTCCACCAGGCGCTTCGCCTTCTCGATCACCATTTCGGCGACCTGGACGTGACGCGCGGCTGGTTCGTCGAACGTCGAAGAAATCACTTCGCCTTTCACCGAGCGCTGCATATCCGTAACTTCTTCCGGCCGCTCGTCGATTAGCAGTACCATCAATACAACTTCGGGATGGTTCGCCGTAATCGAGTTGGCAACGTTCTGCAACAACATAGTCTTGCCGGCCCGCGGAGGCGAAACGATCAGGCCGCGCTGTCCTTTGCCGAGCGGCGTCAGCAGGTCCATGACGCGGGCGCTGGCGTTCTCGCGTACGGTCTCAAGTTTAATCCGCTCCTGCGGATACAGCGGCGTCAGGTTGTCGAACAGAATCTTGTTCCGCGCCTCGTCGGGAGACTCAAAGTTGACGGCCTCGATCTTGACGAGGGCAAAATATTTTTCGCCTTCATGCGGCGGGCGAACCTGTCCGCTGATGGTGTCGCCGGTCTTGAGGTCAAACTTGCGGATCTGGGACGGAGAGACGTAAATATCGTCGGGGCCCGGTAAGTAGTTGTAATCGGGCGAGCGCAGGAAGCCGTAGCCGTCTGGCAGGATTTCCAGCACGCCTTCGGCAAAGATGTGGCCTTCCTTTTCGCTTTGCGCCTGCAGGATTTTGAAGATCAGATCCTGCTTGCGCATACCGCTGGCACCGGGCAGATCCAAGGTCCTTGCGATCTTGGTCAGCTCGGTGATGTTCTTTTCTTTCAATTCAGCAATGGTCATGATTCACCTGAACCCGTGCACTTAAACGTATTCGTGAGTGTCTACGGGAGATTTTCAAGGGAGGGGACTCAGGAAAGATGCAAACTACCGCCAGGCAGGAGGGCAGGGCTGGGTTAAGCAGCCCGCCGTTGTGCCTCGACAACGTTCTCTGGTTCCGACAAAACTGCCTGCCGCTCCGAGTCAGCGATCCGGTCCAGCACGCCGTTCATGGTTTCCTGGATTCTAGTGCTGGGACGGTGGAACTTGCGCGTGGCTTTGGAGGCTAACTGACAAAGCATATACCGGTTCCGTAAAGTCTGTAAAGCGTCAAACACACGATCAGAGCGCATGTGTTTTTCTCCTCGATTAATGATTGTGGCCTTCCGCCTTCGTCCTTCCCTCTCACAGAGGGCGTGACTCAGAACCCCAGGAACGACCTAAGTCACTGATTCCGAATAGGTTGTAAAGGATTAAGCGTAATAACTCACTCTTTGTGATAGATGCACGACAGGGTACCAAAGATGCTCGATTTTATAGGCTTAAGCAGTACGGACCGCTGATGACTCTCAAGCAGCCTGCAAATTCGGAGGTCCCTGGAACTGAACAATGTAGCGACTACAAGCGGCAAGGTCAAGTGTATTTTTGTAATCTGGTTAGCGACAACGGGGGAACCTCATCGGCGATCCGAAAACGGGCTCGGTCGACGTATCGCCGGATCGATCCCTGAAGCTCGGCACCTACCAGCTTCCACGACTTGCGCCGTCTTCGGACCTAAGTAGCTGAGCCGTCAGACGATGATTCGATGTCCCATATAATCTGCGCACGGGGGCTCTGTTGTATCTAGGGTTAACGGCTGCCTCAGCACCGGATTCGAGATTCGGCCTAAGTGCTCCAAGATCCTGCCCTATTCAGCTTTCCCGCCGTTCCCGAACAAGTTGTGGCTGGCCGACAATAGTGGCGGCCGTGGTCAGGTTTGAGACTCGAAGCGTGTGTTCCTGGATGGCCAACTGCAGTTCGTGAACCGTGGCCTTCCATTGCGCTCCTTTCTCAAAAACGGCGCGGGCACACAGTTCGCGAATGCGGTCCTCAAGGCGGCGCGCAGGCATAAAAGATTAGGGACGAGCAGCGCACACCTAGGATGCCATCACCCCTTTCAGTGTTCGATACCTTACATACTGTAGGATAGTTTAATTTTTCCTGAGATAGCTTTATTGTTCGAATTGGTACTTTTTGGGATGTGTTTTGCCGCCAGCCCCTTAAGCTTCGCTGCCAATGTGACCTGCTTCTGGGAGATGCAGAGTAAACCTTGTTTTCGAGGATGGGTTTAAATGCCGACTGTACGAATCGATTCCTGGCTTTGGGCGTCGCGCTTCTTCAAGACGAGGACCTTGGCCAAGAAAGCCTGCGAGTTGGGAAGAATATTGACGGCTGGGCAGCCGGTGAAGCCAGCCCGCGAAGTTCACGTGGGGGATATGCTGCGGATCACAAACGATGGCGGCGAGTTTGAGATCGAAGTGCTCGGTTTGAGCGACATCCGCGGACCCGCCTCTGAGGCCCAGAAACTCTATCGCGAGACCGAAACCAGCAAAGAAATGCGGGTCAAAGTTGCCGCTGAGCGCAGGGCAGCCAGAGAGTGGGAGATCCTTCCGCAGGGCCGACCCTCGAAACGGGACCGCCGCCGGATCATTCAATTTCGCGCAAGAGGATGAGCGCAGTGCGCCCTCTGTGAGCAATTGACGCTGCCTTCTTTCGCACCTACTATTGCCCGCAATGGCTTCATCTTCCCAGATCATCGGGCAAACCATATCTCACTACCGCATCGTCGAGAAACTCGGTGGTGGCGGAATGGGGGTTGTATTCAAGGCGGAGGACTTGAAGCTGGGCCGTTTCGTCGCCCTGAAGTTCCTGCCTGATAACGTCGCCAAGGATTCCCAGTCTCTGAGCCGGTTTCAGCGCGAGGCCAAAGCGGCATCGGCGTTGAACCATCCCAACATATGCACGATCTACGAGATCAACGAACAGAATGGCCAGCCGTTCATCGTGATGGAATTTCTCGATGGCACGACGCTGAGGCACGTGATGGGCAGTCGCGCCATGGAAATGGATCGCGCGCTCGAGATTGCGACCGAAGTAGCCGATGCCTTGGAAGCAGCTCACACGGAAGGAATTGTTCACCGCGACATTAAACCCGCCAACATTTTCGTCACCAAGCGCGGGCACGCCAAGATTCTCGATTTTGGGCTGGCCAAGATGAGCCCGGAGAAGAGCGGTGACATCGGAGTCGCGGCGACCGCCACCGAAATTGCCGAGGAGCACCTGACCAGCCCGGGCAGCACCCTGGGCACCGTCGCCTACATGTCGCCCGAGCAGATCCGCGGCCAGCAACTCGACCGGCGCACTGACCTGTTCTCCTTCGGAGTGGTTCTGTACGAGATGGCGACTGGCACACTGCCATTTCGTGGCGACACATCGGGCACGATTTTCGACTCTGTTCTTAACAAGGCGCCTGTAGCAGCAGTGCGATTAAATCCGGATGTACCGGGCAAATTAGAAGACATTATCGGCAAGTGCCTCGAGAAAGATCGTGAGACGCGCTATCAGTCAGCCGCGGAACTGAGAGCCGACTTGAGACGCCTGAAGAGAGACACGGAATCGGGCCGCTTGCAAAGTGTGCCCTCCCAACTCGTGCGGCAGGGTGGCCGAGTGCACTGGAAATGGTTTGTGGGCGCAGCGGTGCTGCTGGCAACTTTGACGGTGCTTGGGTGGCGTCTTTACCAGGACCGCCCTTGGATAGCGAGGCCGACCACGGTTGCGTTGAAGCCTTCTGTGGAAACTATGGCCGTACTTCCTTTTCATGACATCTCGGGCGCAAGCAGCAGCGACAGCTGGGGCATTGGGATTACGGACGCGATCATCAGCCGGCTGACTTCGCTGCAGAATCTGGCCGTTCGGCCAACGACCTCAGTACTGAAATATGCCAAGGAATCGCCCGAAGCAACCGAGGCGGCCAAAACGTTGGGCGTCGACACCGTGCTGGAAGGCACCTATCAGCGTTCAGCGAATGTGGTCCGCGTGACTGTGCAATTGATCGACGGACGCAGCGGAACCACGAAATGGTCGCAGCGCTACGACCTGAAGAGCGCAGATATTCTCAGTTTCGAAGACGAAGTGGCCGGCAAAGTCGTAGACGGGCTGCAAGTGCAGATTTCTCCCACGGAGCAGAAGACCATCCACCAGCGCCCGACGAACAATGTCGACGCCTACAACGACTATTTACAGGCGCGCTTCCATTTTAATGAATACCTCATGTACTCGCAGTTGGACAGTTTGGAAAAAGGCGAGCGACTGCTGTTAGATGCAATTTCTATAGACCCCAACTTCGCCGAAGCCTACGCCCTGCTCGCCGAACTTTATGGTTTCCAGGCCGCCAATTTTGTAGTCAACGCGCCTGAGAATCTCAAGAATGCGGAGAAGGCGGCTCAAAATGCGCTTAGGATCAATCCCCACTTGATCCAGGGCATAGTCGCCCTGGGCCACGTCTATGGCGAGGAAGGACGGGAGCGCGAAGCGATACGCCAGGGAAAGCAAGCCGTTCAGCTTGCGCCCAACGATGAAATTGCCTGGCAGGTGCTGGCTTACTCCTACTATTACGCCGGCCTTGGAGAACTAGCCGAACAGGAGTACCGCCGGGTCGTGGAACTGAATCCGGTTCCTCCTCAAGCTCATTGGATGCACGCCCGCATGCTGATGTATATCGGGCGAAACTCGGAAGCGGAGGACGAACTTCGCCAGATCCTGGCCAAGAATCCAGATCAATTCAAAGCCTTGGCTTATCTCGGTGCGTTGCTCTATTACGAAGGAAAGCTGGATGAGGCTGAGCCCGTTCTGGAACGCGCGCAGCGGCAATCAGCGGCTTCCGCCGACGCGACCGCGGAAATGATGGCTGCATTTCTCTACGCCTCGCGGCACCAGCGGGACAAGATTGCTCCCAGAATTTTCGAGCGCGTCCCCTCCCGCGTCATTGACGGAGATGAGGCTTACTGGCTGGGCGGCATCTACGCCTTGCTTGGCGACAGGAAGAATGCCTTGCTCTGGCTGCGCCGAACCGAAGAGCTCGGCAATGTGAACTATCCCTGGTTCACGAGAGACAAGAACTTCGACAGCCTGCGGCAAGATCCGAAATACCAGGCGATCATGGCCGACATTCGCCGGCGCTGGGAGGCCTACAAGAACGAGTTCGCGCCTGGAACGTAAACGCTCGATCTTCGAACCTGTCCTTCCGCTCTGCAGGCGCTGCAACCCACCTTACAGCTGGTTGTGATCAGGATCACAGCCGAGTCCACATCCGATAAATAGGGTTGTAGCAGATCTCACACGCGAGGCATTTTGCATGTCTACAATCGCCGCTGCCGCACGGGTATTGAACTCCAAACTTGAGTCGAAAATCATGACTGCCCAGGAGGCGGCGGCTCTGATCCGGTCGGGCGATCAGATCGGCATGAGCGGCTTCACCGGCTCGGGATATCCCAAGGCGGTGCCAATCGAACTCGCGCACCGCATTGCGGACGCGCACTTCCGCGGCCAGAAATTTCAGGTAAGCGTGTTCACCGGGGCGTCGACCGGCCCCGAACTCGATGGCGCGCTGGCGATGGCAGGAGGCATTCATCTGCGGCTGCCGTACCAGTCGGATCCGGAGACGCGTAAACGCATCAATGCCGGCGAGATGGACTACATGGACATCCACCTCAGCCACGTGGCGCAGTTTGTCGAGTACGGATTCCTGGGCAAGCTGGATGTAGCCCTGATCGAGGTGACCGCGATCCTCGAAGATGGGCGCGTCGTGCCCAGTTCCTCGATCGGAAACAACAAGACGTGGATCGATTGCGCGGAGCGCGTGATTCTGGAAGTCAACTCTTGGCAGCCCATGGCGCTGGAAGGAATGCACGACATCTACTATGGTCTCGAGCCGCCACCGAATCGCAAGCCGATTCCGCTGGTGAAGGCGGGAGACCGGATCGGATCGCCTTATTTGCAGGTTCCGGCCGAAAAAATAGCAGGCATCGTAGTGACCGATTCCCCAGACCGCAACAGTCCCTTCAAAGCGCCGGATGAGGCTTCAAAGCGCATCGCCGGGCACATTCTCGAATTCTTGAGTTGGGAAGTGAAGAAAGGGCGGATGCCGGCCAATCTTCTGCCGCTGCAGTCGGGCGTCGGCAATATTGCCAACGCAGTTCTGTTTGGGCTCGAAGAGGGTCCGTTCGAGGGGCTCACCTCCTACACGGAAGTGATTCAGGACGGCATGATCCGGCTGCTGAAATCGGGCAAGCTGGAGTCGGCCTCGGCGACGGCGTTCTCCCTGAGCCCCGAAATGCTCCACGAGGTCAATGCCGACATGGCTTCCTACCGGCAGCGAATCGTGCTGCGCCCGCAGGAGATCTCGAACAATCCGGGGATTATTCGGCGGTTGGGCGTCATCGCCATGAACGGCATGATCGAAGCCGACATTTACGGCAACGTGAACTCGACGCATGTCATGGGATCGCGCATTCAGAACGGCATCGGCGGTTCGGGCGACTTCGCGCGCAACGGGTATCTATCGATCTTCATGGCGCCCTCGGAGGCGAAGAAAGGGACGATCTCGACGATCGTGCCTATGGTTTCGCATGTCGACCACACCGAACACGACGTGCAGGTGCTGGTGACAGAGCAAGGTCTGGCCGATCTGCGCGGTCTCTCGCCGCGGCAGCGTGCCAAGCTCATCATCGAGAAGTGCGCCGCGCCGGAATACAAGCCGTTGTTGAGTGATTATCTCTCGCGGTCGGAACAGCTCTCGTATGGCAAGCACACACCGCACCTGCTAACCGAATCACTGGGATGGCATAGCCGTTACCTGCGCAGCGGAAATATGCGGCCGCGGGAAGAGAATTAGGCAAGGCTCAAGGTTTCAAAGTCTCAAAGTGAAAACCTTGCCTTCGCAATGAAACTTTGAAACTTTTCCACTTTGCCACTTTGAAACCTTGCGTTATCGCGGCCAGAGCCACCCAAACGTTCCCGCCATCAGCAGTGAGTAGATCAGGCCGTCAATCATCTCTTTGATGACCATGCTCCAGGGCTGGCCTCTCCAGATTCCATTGACGATGTTCGCGAGGCCAAAAGCCAGGAACGCGGCAGTCCCAACAATTCGAAAGACGTGCCGGTAGTGGTCACCGAAAGGAAGCGTGTGAGCCGCAAGATAGGCGGTAAAAAATCCTACAAGGAGGCAGTATACGAACCACTGGCCGAGGAATTTCGGCATATTGACCGGTCCATTCGGATAGATGGTCAAAAAACCGACCGGCCCCTGTTTGTATTTCTCCATCACCTCGGGCGACTTCATTTCTTTGTGGGTCGCGTACGGAAAGATGTACAGCCCGCGCTTCAGGGCGGCGGCGCGCAGTGCGGGCATCACTTTGTCTTCATCAGGCAAGCGCTGATAATCGCTGCGGTGATAGGGCAGCACCATGTGCAAGATGGAACTGGCGACGAAGACGATGACGGCCGATAGAAGAATCGGCGCCCAAAGGGCAGCGAGGTGGACCATAGGACCTCCTGGGATGAAGCCCGAATGTTCGCGTCAGAGGCTAACGCGGCGAGACACTGGAGTCAAGGGCCGCTGCGCAAATGGCTAGAAGTGAAGCGCAATTTCGCCTTCGATGGTTCGCGGCGAAACGAAGTGGGTCCCGGAAAAACTAGAGAGGAAGTTGTAAAGGCCGACTTTATCCATCAAATTGACGACGGTGATCTTTCCCCCTAGCCAATAGCGGTCGCTCTTCCACAGTTGGTCTGACCCCAGCGCAAGGTCGAACAGATTCCGTGGGCGTATGCGGGAGGGGTTCGTATCAGGGTTGTAGGTTCCATCCGGAACGATGCGGATGAGACTGGCCCCGCGATGCGGAGAATCGCAGGATTTCAAAGGCTGCGCCAGCGTCGCAAAAACGTTGCCGCAATAGAGTCCCATCGCCTGCTGCTCGTCGGCCGTCAGGGCCAAGGCCGAGGCGTAGCTTGGAACGCTGACGACAACCAGGCCGCTGTCGAAGCGCCACGTCACCCCGAGCCAGAGTGCGCGCAAATTCTTGGTGGGAAACTGGTATTGCAGGTTTGTCGTCTGCTGGAATGCTTGGTCGTGGTCGGGCCGTGCGACCGGAGCATACGCAGTCCCGAAGTTGATGCCGCCAATCTCGGGGCTAAACAGACGCGATCGGGTATGGCCCATGACGGTGAAGGCGCTGAAGCCATGAATCTTGTTTAGCGTGGCACGTATCAGGGCACCATCGATCTTTGCCTTTCGAAATTGCACCGGGAAATTAAGCGGCGTATTCAGAATCGTGTTGAAGTCGTAAGCGCCGCGCGTAAACTTCCAGAAATATTCCGCCTGCACACCGAGCTTGGAACCCAACTGCTGTTCAGCCCCGACATTGAATTGATTGCGGCGCGCAGGAGTGAGCGGTTGAACACTTCCCGAGCCGCCGGCGAGGCCTCCGACTCCCGTTGAACTGGATAGGACAAGGTTCTCGTTGTAGGGCGTCAAAAAAACTCTCGCGTAGGAAAGGTGCAGGACGGTACCTGTCGACCGAATCTGATATGTGATGCCACTGCGGGGCTGAACCGCGAAAGCCTTGCTCAATCCTTGATAGTCGTCATACCGGATACCAAGATTGACGTTAAACTGGCCAAGTTTGAGGCTGTCTTGAAGGTAAGCACTCTCCTCGTAAATGTTGGCGGCTCCGCGAAAACGGAAAAGACGTCCACCCCGCGTGAGGTCATATGCCAGCAGCGCGGGCTGATAGGCGGGGTTTTGCGTGAAACCGGCCGCAGCACACTGGGCTGGGGATGTGAGCGAAGCGTCGGGAACCGGCGCTCCGTTTGCGTCGACACATGGAGAATTGAATCCCGGATCGGTCAGGCCGGTACTGAATGCCTCTGATAGAGGCGTAACCTGTACCAGCACTCCTCCTTTTGCCGTATGCCGGCCGCGCGAGTAGCTGAGATCGCTCCGGAAGCCGGTGCTCGTGAGTCGCCTGGCCTGCGACAGAGTCGCCGGCTGATCGGAAAACACTGTCTCGGACGGAAAATAATTGACTCGGTCCTGCCGCACCCATGTGTTCGCCGACAAAAGCAGCGCTGGATTGAACACGTGCGAGAGGGCCAGCGCGACATTGAAGCTGGTCATGTGCTGGCGCTGATCCTGATTGGCAACCTGCTGATCGTACGTATTCGGAACCTGGAACCACGACCGCGCGGCAGTCAGATTCAAGTGGACCGAGGTTGCATCGCTCGGGCGCCAGTCCACACGGTCGAATACGCTTTCGGCATTTCCACTCGAATGCAGTGGCTGGAATTCCGGCGCATCCAAGAAACGGTGGCTGTCAACCCCATCCAGAGCCAGAAAATTGCCCCACCTCGCCGAACCGGAGGCCAGCGAAACGCTGGCCGTAGGAGTCTGGAAGGATCCGTACCCCAAAGACACAGTGCCATTGGTTCTTCCGGTGTTTAGCCCGGAGCGCGTCGTAGCCTCGACGATGAGACTGGTTTTGTCGCCGAATTCTGCCGGCGGCGCGCCCTGGAGCGTTCGCATCTCCTCAATCGTGTTGGCCGAGATCTGGTTGGAAAAAATGCGGCTTTGCTGGTCTGAGATGGGCTGGCCATCGACACTGAATGATGTCTCAGCGTGTTCTCCCAAGGGGTGGAATACGCCGTTCGAATCCGCAGCGACCCCGGGGGTCGCCAGCGTCAAAATCGAACTGAGCTTTGCGTTGACGCTCTCACTGGGCAGGTTCTGAATTAGTCCAGTCCCGATCTCAGTCTGCGCCACATTGAGCGCGCTGAGATCTGCGGCTCCTTCTACTACAGTGACTTGTTGAGTTGTGCTTTCTACACGAAGCGGGATCGTCAGTTCGAGAGCCTGCGCTGCAGGCAGATGGAGTGCCCGCACATCGGCGTGGAACCCCTGCGCCCGTACTGACAAGTGGTACTCGCCCGGTTCGAGACCTTCGAAACAGAACCGCCCGTTTTGTCCTGTAGTGGCAAAGAGCCGCGTATCCGCGGTGCGCAATTCCAGACTGGCTCCCACAATGGCTGCGCCGCTTTGGTCTCTGGCATCCCCGCAGATTGACTGCTGGCCAAGAGCTGCTGAAACGAAGAACAGCAACATTACGGCCAGAAGGGCGAACTGAATCAGGCACAAACGGGCTACCCCACTCACGGCTACCCCAACCCACTTTGTTAACCACAGATGATGTTTTGTAGTTAATCATAGTTAATGACCAGGATCAAGGACATTTATTGGGAGGCTGTTGCAATGTTCTGGTGATTTCACGCCCAATACGTTCGATCCAGGCTCCGGTATTGGATCGCTTCTGCGATGTGTTTCGGCTGGAGATTTGCGGAATCTTCCAGGTCGGCAACCGTACGTGCGACTTTCAGGATGCGGTCATGGGCGCGGGCGCTGAGTCCTTGCTGGGTCATGGCACGTTCCAGCAGGCGCTCTCCGTCGGCGGAGAGTTCGCAGAAGCTCCGAATGTGGCGGGAAGGCATCTGCGCGTTGCAGTAAAGCTTCTGGCGCGATGAGGCGAAGCGCTCCAACTGTTTCTGCCGGGCGCGCACGACGCGCTCGCGGATCTTGGCCGACCCTTCCGGCTCGTTTCCCGATCGCATCTCTTTATAGTTCACCGCCGGGACGTCGATGTGGATGTCGATGCGATCCATGAGCGGTCCGGAGATTTTCGAGATGTAGCGCTGGATCATCATCGGCGTGCACTGGCAGTCTCGCGTACGATCGTTGTGAAACCCGCAGGGGCACGGATTCATAGCGGCGGCCAGCATGAAGCGTGCTGGAAAGGTTAACGACATGGAGGCACGGGCAATGCTGACGGTTCCATCTTCAAGCGGCTGGCGCAGGACTTCGAGAACGTTGCGGGGAAATTCCGGAAGTTCATCCAGGAAAAGCAAGCCGTTGTGGGCGAGGGAAACTTCTCCGGGGCGCGGAATCACACCACCGCCAATCAGACCAGCATCGGAAATCGTGTGATGGGGCGAGCGATAGGGCCGTGTGCCCACCAGTCCCGTTCTCTGGTCGAGCACTCCGGCGACGCTGTGAATTTTCGTCGTCTCCAGCGCCTCTTCAAAGGTGAACGGCGGCAGGATCGTCGGCATTCGCTTGGCGAGCATGGTTTTGCCAGACCCCGGCGGCCCGATCATCAGGATGTTGTGACCTCCGGCGCAGGCGACCTCAATGGCCCGCTTGGCGGTCTGCTGTCCCCGAACGTCTTTGAAGTCGACGAAGAATTGTTGCGACTCGCGCAGCAGCGAGTCATGGTCGGCTTTCACCGGCGCGATCCCATTCCCCGAATTCACAAAATGAATGACGTCGAGCAGGGAGCGGACGGGGTAGACATCCACGCCTCCGACCATCGCCGCCTCTTTCGCGTTTCCTTCTGGAACGACCATCCGCGAAATTTTTCGTCCGCGGGCTTCGATTGCAATCGGCAAGGCACCGCGAACGCCACGAACACCGCCGTCCAAAGAAAGTTCGCCTACAAACAGACAATCGGGAATCTCTTTCCTGGTCAGACCGCCGTAGGCCCCTACGATGCCCAGAGCCATCGGCAGATCGAACCCGGACCCTTCCTTCTTGATGTCGGCTGGCGCAAGATTGATGGTGATCTGAGTGGGCGGAATGTCATAGCCGCAGTTCTTCAGCGCAGCACGGACCCGGTCCCTGCTCTCGCGAACGGCTGCGTCGGGCAAGCCGACCGTATGGAAGTGATCCTGGTCGCACTTGATGCCGGAGCAATCGACTTCCACCTGAATGATGTTGGCGTCGATTCCGTAAACTGCGGCGCTGAGAGTCTTGTAAAGCATGCGTTGCAGAGAACTTGCTTTGCCAGGGAGTCCCTGGCGCCGGCGGCCATTTTGGCTTTGGCTACACGTCGGCCTGATCTGCCAGCTACTCACGTTACGATTTCGGGAATAAAGCAGGCTGTGACGGATGTCACCAAGCAGCTGTGGAAAAATCAGCGTGAGTCGCCGCCAGCTGTTCGGATAATAGGTTCTGTCCCCACGCTGGTTCAACGTCTTCCGGAACCGCCGGACCCAACAATCTGGTTGTCCCATGAACCTGAATCCAATTAGGATGATGCATTCTTACACAATCTTTTCCCGATGACTCAGGACCCCGGTAAACCGTCATCCCCCCCGCGCCCACCCGCCACTCTCGAACGAGAGGAATCGCAGCTTTGGCGCTGGCTTCTGGGATTCATGCTGCTGCTGGCTGTCGCTCTGGCGGCCTTGCTGTGGGAGCGTCTCGAGTCCATTCCCTATCAACTCCGTGCGATTCCCATTGGCGTGCTGATCTTGTCCGTGCTGTTTGCGGTCTATGCGGCGGGCCGCAGGCGGGAAGTGTCTGAACTGAAGAGCGTTTTGCGGGGCTTGCAGGAGCACGTCGGGGCAGCACCCTCCGAAGAGCAACTCGATCAGCTCAGCCAGGTCATCATGCGCTCGCAGCGCAACTTCAAGGAGCTGATCGATTCCTTTGACGATCCGGCCTGCGCGCTGACGCTCGATGGCACGGTACGCACCGTGAACAAGCGCATCACCGACCTGACCGGCCTTCCTTATTCCCAGCTGGTCGGGCAAAAAATCTACGATTTGATCGACGAGCCGACCCGCGAAGACGCCGAGCGTAGTCTCGGACCTTTCCTCGAGAAGAAGCGCTGGGCCGGGATGCTGCGTCTACGCCTCAAGAACAGCACACGTCCGCTGTATTTCGATTGCGTAGTCAACGGCATCGTCAAAGGCGATGAGGTCGTGGGAGCCAGCATCCTTGGCCGCGATGTGACCGAGCAGCGCGAGAAAGAATTGCGCTTCACCGAACTATTCGAGACGCTTCAGGAAGGCGTGTACTTCAGCACGCCGGAGGGCCACCTGCTCGATGCCAATCCTGCGCTGGTCAGCATGCTGGGATATCAGGAAAAGCGCGATCTGCTAGCGGTGAATCCTTCCGCTTTGAACTTTGACCCCGGGCCGCCGGTGCTCGGACGCGCTGTGGATGACCGCGGGGGAGTGCGGACCCGGGAAGTTATTTTGCGAAGGAAAGATGGACAGGCGGCAATTTGTCTCGATTCATCGCGCGCCGTGTGGGACACATCGGGAAACATCATCCGCTATCAGGGCACGCTGGTCGACATCACTGAAAAGCGGAAGATGGAGCGGCAACTTGCGGAACAGGAAGAGTTCCGGCGGCGGCTCGTGAATCAATTCCCCGATCTCATTCTGGTTGTCGATTTGGCGGAACGCTACACGTTCGTCAGCGCCCGGGCCAAGGATCTGCTCGGCTACGAACCGCAGGACATGATCGGGAAGAAGATCACCGATGTGGAGGATCATTCGCCCGAACTGGCGGCGCTATACCACGACGTGGTCTCTGGAAAACAAGCCTTCGGGTCGACCGAGTACAGTGCGCGCCACAGAGATGGAAGCTGGAAGACCATGCGGGCATCAGCCAGCCAGCTCGATGCGGAAGGAAAGGTAACGGACGTCATCATCTCCGTGCGCGACATCACGCTCGAACGCAGACTCGAGCAACAGGTCGTGCAAAGTGAGCGGCTTGCGGCCATGGGCGCGATGATCGGCGGCGTGGCCCACGAACTCAACAATCCTCTGACGAGTATTCTCGGCGTGAGTGAACTGCTGCAGGACACCGAAACAAACGAGACCTCCCGCAAGCAACTTGCCATGTTGCAGCAACAGGCGCGGCGCGCCGCGGAAATCGTGCAGAACCTGACGTATTTTGCCCGGCCTCCGGCGCCGGGCAAGAGCCGCATCAATCTGGCAGAAATCGTCGAGCGCACTCTAAATCTGCACGCCTACTCCCTGCGCAAGAACAACATCACGGTCGATTTCTTGAAGGAAAGCGGGATTACCTACGCGCTCGGAGATCCACATCAACTGATGCAAGTGTTTCTGAACTTGATCGTCAATGCCGAGCAGGCCATTCGTGAAGCACGTGAAAAGGGCACACTACGGATTCGCATGGGCAAGGGAGAAAATTCCGTCTGGGTGAGTTTCCACGACGACGGGCCCGGCATTCCGAAAGAAAATCTGGCCAGCATCTTCGATCCGTTCTACACGACGAAGCGCCCGGGACGCGGGACGGGGTTAGGCCTCAGCATCTGCAAATCGGTGATGAAAGAACACAACGGTAGCGTGGAAGCGGCGAATGCCTCCGATGGTGGAGCAGTTTTCACCGTGACCCTGCCGGTTGGGTGAGTGAGTTAAGAGTGGACAGTGGGGTGCCCCATGTCTCGCCGGTGTTGCGAGACATGGAGCAAGGTCCGGACGGGGCACTACTGCACGAACGTGTTCTGCGCGATCGGTGCGCGGCGTATCAGCGAGCCCTTCCGAATCTCCTCACGAACAGCCGAAACCTGCTCTGCCGTGAGCTGCTTCTCCAGAGAAGCCAGCAATTCGTCCCCGCGTTTATCTCCTGTAATCGATGCGGAGAGCACCCAGTAGTAGGCTGTTTGCAAATCCTTGGTCGCGCCCAGGCCTTGGGAATACATATAACCTAGCCTGATACGCGCGTCAGTCGATCCGTCGGCGGCGGACTTCTGAAACCATTTGAATGCCTCCCCATCATCCCTCGGAACGCCCTCTCCGTTCATATACATATCTGCAAGGTTGTTTTCTCCGAGCGGATTTCCCGCATCGGCCGCCTTGCGATACCAGAACACTGCGGTCGTGGCATCGCGGTCGCAGCCGAGACCGCGATCATAGAAGTAGCCAAGATTGGTTGCGGCTGAGGAATCGCCGGCTTTGGCTCCTTTCTCGAACCACGCAAACGCCTCTTTATAGTCCTGAGGAACGCCTCCCCCATTCATATAGAGAATGCCCAGGTTGTAATAGGCACGTGCGAATTTCTGGTCGGCAGCCTCGCGAAGCCAGCGCAGGGCGGCGCCATAATTTCGTGGTGTCGCCCACCCATTGGCGTACATCACAGCCACATTTACCTGTGCTGGAGCATAGCCTCGGACTGCCGCTCGCTCGAACCAGTGAAGCGCTTCTTTCTGGCTGTAGTCCGGGCCAATTGCGAGCATGGAAGCGATCCCAAGCTGATTCTGTTCAAAGACATGCCCGCGTGAGGCCATTTCCTTCACCAGCTTGCCGTCACACACCTTCTGCGTGCTTGGGGTCAGATTCGAAAGCACGGCGAGGCTACATTGTTCACTCTTGCTCTTAGATTTCTGTGCCACGCAGATCGCCGAGAGCACAAGCAGTTCGACCGCTATAACAGCTGCAAAATCGCGTTTCATGGGGCGAATCTGGCAGCGTCTCGCGGCTACCTCAATGGCGTTGGGATCGTTTCTCTCTGGATCCGCAGTACCCGGCTGCTCATCTCCAGATCACTGGGCAATAAACTGATTTCGCTGGACTTAGTCATTGCCTTATGGAAGGAACCAGACCCTCCAAGATTCATCGCTGCGAACAAGCTGCTTGCGCTCACGGTCGGGTCCAGATCGAGTCTATTTAAAAGGACTGAACAGAACGACGTTCGCCACCGTAACGTTCAGAAGACGCCCTAGGGAATAGGTGCGTTCGTGGCAAGGCTGGAAATTTGGGCTAATTTCTGGGGTTATCGACTCCAAAGTCAGCTACCCGGAGGCAAAATTGTCCGAATGAATTCGAATGACAAGTCGCGTCGCATTCGGTTCGGGCCTTATGAGGCCGATTTTCATACGCAGGAACTCAGAAAACATGGTGTCCGGTTGAGACTGTCTGGCCAGCCCCTGCAAGTCTTGGAGCTTTTGGCTGCCCGCCCTGGGGAGTTGGTCACCCGGACTGAACTTCAGCAGCAACTTTGGCCAGGGCAGGTGTTCGTCGATTCCACTCACGGGCTGAATGCCGCTATCAACAAACTGCGCGACGCTCTGAGTGACTCGGCCAGCGAGCCAAGATTTATTGAAACTCTGCCACGCCGCGGCTACCGGTTCATCGGAACTTTGGAATCAGATCCTCCGCAAACGGTGCCGAGTGCGACAGAGCCTGTGACGACGCGAACAGACGTGGCGTATGACTTGGCTGAACCGAACGTCGGAACGCCAGTCGTAGACATTTCCAGCCGACGAGCTCGTTCATGGATGATTTTGTCGATTGCCGCGGCGCTTCTCTTCGTTGTTGGCTTAACCTTCATTGGCAGAAAAGAAATCAATCCCTCACAAAATCTCGAATCTCAGAAACGCAAGGCAGAAGCTGAAAAGCTCGTTCGCGCAGAGCTCGACTCCACGTCGAACAGCTCCTTCCTGGAAAAAATCCTTCGAGGACGATCTTCTGCTGCCGTAGGGCGCGTTGCCGACGCGGCGAACGATCAAAGTCCGGTTATGCTCGGAGGCGCAGCAACTCTGCGTCACGCACTCAGCATCCACAGGGTGATCTGGGGCGATGGCGGGAATGCCGCACCACAGTTTTCGCCGGACGGAAGACGAATCGCATTCATGTCGGATCGCAATGGCCCCTGGCAAATCTGGGTCAGCGATGTGGATGGTTCGCGGGCAAGGCAAGTGAGTTTCACAGACAGTGCCGGCACCCCACGCTGGTCTCCAGATGGAACCAGCATTGCCTTCGACGCTCCCTACGACGGCAGCACGTGGATCTTTGTCATCCGGGTGGATCACAGCGAACGCGCTGAGCCCATTGTCGAAGGACGAGTACCCAGCTTTTCTCGGGATGGAAACTGGATCTACTTCGCTTCGGACCGAACTGGAGATTGGCAGGTGTGGAAAACGTCGACGCGCAGTCGCTCCGAAGCCCAAATGTCGTTCAACGGGGGCTTCGCCGCGCTCGAATCCACCGATGGATACGTCTACTACTCCAAGTCGCGCTATCCTCAACCAGAAATCTGCCGCGTCCGAATTGGAGGAGGGAATGAATCCTGCAGCTTCCAGCACTTGCGTCCACGTACCTGGGCAAGCTGGGCGCCGACACGGCAAGGTATTGTGTTTGCCGAAGATCTGCCGAACGGAAAATCAGAGCTGAGCCTTTACGACCCGGCTCGGCGGCAAACACGAGATCTCGCTCTGCTGCAAAGCGCCCCATTTTGGGTGGGAGCGTCAGTCGACGGGAAGAGAGCGATCATGAATGACGCCGCCGAACGACAGATTTCGCTGGTGGAGAACCTGCCATAGGCGCTGTGAACGATTAGAGGCGGCCAACTGGGGGTGCCCCATGGCTCGCCACCGTTGCGGGACATGGGGAGTGAGTCGTTTGATCCCAGGTCTCACAAACCCGGCGAGACCTGGGGCATCCCAATTTAACAAATTATCTTTCCACCGCCATCGCCACGGCATTTCCTCCACCAAGACACAATGCGGCGATTCCCCGCTTCACGTCGCGGCGGATCATTTCATAAATCAGCGTCACCAGCACCCGGGCGCCGCTCGCGCCGATGGGATGGCCGATCGCAACTGCCCCGCCGTTCACGTTGACCTTCTCGGGATTCAATCCAAGTTCGCGCATCACGCCGAGCGCCTGCACCGAGAAGGCTTCGTTCAATTCGTAGAGATCGACATCGTCCTTGCCCCAGCCCGTCTTCTTCCAGATCTGCTGAACCGCACCGACGGGCGCCATCATCACCCACTTCGGCTCGACGCCGCTGGTTGCCTGCGCGACAATCCGCACCATCGGCTTCGCCCCGAGTTCCTTCGCACGCTGCGCGCTGGTGACGACAACCGCGGCGGCGCCATCATTCACACCGGGAGCGTTGCCTGCGGTGACTGTGCCATCTTTCTTGAATGCCGGCTTCAGACTGCGTAACACTTCGATCGTGGTGTCTTCGCGCGGGCTCTCGTCTTTATCGAAAATTGTCGGCGGAGCACCCTTCTTCTTCGCCGGAATCTCGACTGGCACGATCTGCGACTTGAATCGGCATTCTTTGATTGCCGAGACTGCTTTGCGATGTGAGTTGACGGCGAACTCATCCTGCTCTTCGCGCGTAATGCCGTATTTCTCCGCGACATTCTCGCCGGTGATGCCCATGTGGTAGTCGTTGTAGACATCCCAAAGGCCGTCGAGAACCATTGAGTCGATGATCTGCGCGTTGCCCAGACGATATCCCTTGCGCGCCTGCGGCAGAAGGTACGGAGCATTGGTCATCGACTCCATGCCGCCGGCGACGACGATCGAACTGTTCCCCGTCTGTACCGCTTGCGCCGCGAGCGCCACCGATTTCAACCCCGAGCCGCAGACTTTGTTGATTGTCATGGCACCTGTCGTCGGCGCGAGTCCGCCGAAGATGGCGGCCTGCCGTGCGGGATTTTGTCCGAGTCCTGCGGACACCACATTCCCCATGATGCATTCATCAACTTGCGCGGGATCGACGCCGCCTCGCTTGACTGCTTCACGCACAACGATGGCGCCGAGCTGTGGTGCGCTGAAATCGGAGAGGCTGCCCTGGAATTTTCCTACCGGGGTGCGACAGCCGGAGATGATCACAACTTCGTCAAAAGAGGCCATGAATCGGGCTCCTGCGAACGTTTCGCTCTTTCATTATAGATGCTGCAGTCGAGAGATTCGCTTCGCCATCTCAACACGAGCAATCCGGCGCAGCTCGATCCGAACCCACAGCTTTCACGTTCAAATGCCAGTCACAAGCTTGAAACCTCACTCGCCCCGCACCGATTTCCTGCTCGCGTTTCCACGCCACGAAAGAATCTTGTTGACTTTTTGCGCGAAACTTTCTCCAACGTGACTTCCGTGCCGCAACTCGGAGAATCGCATCATCATTTTTTCCTTGACTTCATTTTTCATTGACTCTATGTTTCAACTAGTTGCAGCAGACCATCGTTGCAAATTTTCCATGAAGAATGGAAGGGAGAATAGAAACAATGGCAACCAAGAAAAAGGCAAAGAAGAAAAAGAAACACTAGCAGGTTCCGTACGAAGTCAAAAGGGGACGCTGAATGCGTCCCCTAAGTTTTTTGTGCGAGTTTTTTTGCGAGCTAGTTCGACGTCCCGATCTCCAGCCTCCGCGGAATGCGCTTCTCCTTCTCCGGACACAGACTGCGGAACGCGCAGAAGTTGCAGTGCCCACCGATTTTCGCTTCGAAGATATTGTTGGCGATTCCATCCGCAGCTTTCTTCACCTTCTCACGAGCGCTGAGCAGATCGGAAGCAGTGCGCGTGCTGACGACGGGGACATTGCCGTCCAGGTTGTAGAAGACCAGCGTGCCAACGTTGTATCCCCACTTTTCCTGCGCGGCCATGGCATACACAGAGAGCTGCAGGCTTTCGTCTGCATTCTCCTGGACGCGCGGCTTGCCGGTCTTGTAGTCGACGATCGCCACGGTGCCGTCGTCGAGGCGGTCGATCCGATCGATTCGCCCCGCCACCACCGTGTTGCCAATCCGAATCTCGAACGGTTCCTCGGTGTGCAGAACCTGCTGCGCCGTGATGGCGCGAGCGGAAGCCAGGAATTCATGTAACTGAGCAACACCCTGATTTTCGTACAACTCATGCTGATAGCTCTCTTGAATCTTCGAACCAGCAAGATCGGCGCGGAAGATCTCAACTAGTTCCGCCTCAGTCTTCGGACGACCCAGACGCACCGAATCGAAATACGTTTTCAAGACCCGATGGATAGCTCCGCCATACTGCATGGCCGCGACAGGCTTGGCCGGAATGCGCCAGTCCCGTTCGAGCTTGAATCGCAGCCCGCAGAGCTCGTAAGTATCGACCGCAGAGGCGCTCAGCCGCTTGTGCAGCCCCTCGAGCACGGGCAATTCAAACCAGCGGCTGGTTTGCGACTC
>Ga0335081_10005728_pt1 | contig 19683 bp, 18 predicted proteins | sample Lox_Sample_35_FD_206713 | JGI IMG/M metagenome (GOLD analysis project Ga0335081, IMG submission 206713) | Soil microbial communities from Loxahatchee National Wildlife Refuge, Florida, United States - Lox_Sample_3.5 | ecosystem: Environmental > Terrestrial > Soil > Wetlands | place: USA... | reverse complement strand
ACACGCTGTAGCCGAAGACGGCCTCTTCTTTGTCCGGGTCTGCGCCCAGCACGTGGTGATAGGTGCGCAGCTTCTGGTACTTCGCAGTTGCCGGAGCATCTGCTGCCAGCTTTTGCGTGCGCGTGTAATAGAACGTATCGTCGGTCAACCAGCTCGGCTGCCCGAACTGCGCCCGGTCAATCACATCGCTCAGCACCTTGCCGGTCGCAGCTTCGGAAACGTGCATCACGCTGTCTTCCGAGCCCCCCGGAGACAGTCCATAAGCCACGTACTTGCCGTCCGGCGAGGGCTGAAAGTAATCAATCGAAAAGTGCCTGCCCTCCGGCGTGTTCAGCTTCTCGGGATCCACCAGCAGCCGCTCCCCCGCGGAAAGATTGTCGCGCACATAGAGCTTGCGGTTATCCGAGCCGGGCTCAGTCTTGTAATAGAAATAGCGGCCTCCCCACACCTGCAAGCCTGAAACCACGCTGCCCGCGTTATCCAGCGCCCGGATGCGCTCGCGCAGCTGATCGCGGCCCGGAATTTTCGCCAGCACCTCACGCGTGTAGTCGTTCTGCGCTTTCATCCAGGCCACTACTTCGGGGTCTTTCTGGTTTTCCAGCCACCGGTATGGATCAGAGACCTTCGTGCCAAAGTAATCGTCCGTCACCGAACGCACCGGCGTATTGGGCAGCTTCGACTGGGCCAGGGCACTCGATGCAACTATCACGAAAGCGAACAGGAATGTGAGGAGACGGCGCATAGGCAATCCTTTCTGCGAAGAAGTCAGAGATGTGAAACGGCCTGATGTGAGACCGGTACGACTTGGTTATGGTGCGACCCAATTATGGATACGATGCTACCCAATCATGACCGACCCGGCTATATGAGACGAAGAAGTTGCGAAAAAGTTTACACGAATCGCCGCCCCCAGCTCCCGTCCATCTCTGGCCGCAACTCCGGCAACACGTGAAATCCCATGGGACTTGTCTTTCCACAGCGAGAAGAAAAAAGTCCCATCCCAGTTATCCCCTAATTTCTTGACAAAAACGGCGCACCTGCTAAAGTTCGTTTAATCTGTCATCTTGCAGCTTTTCTAGGTGCCGACGTATGAAGAATGTTTATGAGGTTCTGAGACAGAAAGAGCTGGAACTCACCAAGTTGGAAAAAGAAGTCGAGGCATTGCGCGTGGCCGCGCCCCTGCTCTCGGAAGACAAAGATTCTGGCCTGGACCTGGGCAACAGCAAGCCGACCCTGGCGTCATCCACACTCGCCCAGCAGCCCATTCGGATTCCGCAGCCGCCCATGAACGCCGCCCCGCAACCCGCCCGCGCCGCGGGCTGGGAAGATACGGCGAAGCGCTGGCCCTAGGCTTACCGGCATCCCCCAACTATTCGGTTCGCAGCCCGGGCTCCGTTCTGGGCTCTTGCGTTCTCGCGTTCACCCGCTAGCCAGTCCGACCGGCTAGCCTGCGGAAATCCCGAAGCGCCGGCTCCGCCATCCGCCCCCGGAACCACAACCGGCATCTTGGTGTCTGGCAGATGGACTTGCGAAGTACTATACTTCCGGCGACTTCATCAAAATCTCACTATCCGATTCGGGCGCAAGTGTAAGTATTTGCAGCTTGATGTTGGGGACGATCATGGGCACGCCAGGGCGGGCGCCATCGCGCAGTATCAGTGGTCGAAGCAGTCAGCGTTGTCCGCTCGCCGTGCCCGTCCGGTTGACCGCCCTTCGGGGAGGAAACGCCTACAGCATTCCAGGGCGCTCGATTAACCTGGGTGAAGGGGGCATTGGGGTGGTCCTCGCCGGGGATGTGCGTCCCGGAGACGCGGTTGGCGTGGAATTTCCCCTGCCCGAAGTTGGCCTTGGCGTGCAGGCGAAAGCCGTGGTCCGCCACCAGGGCCCTATGCGTTGCGGCTTGCAGTTTCAGGAACTTACTCGCTATCAGCAGGCATTAATCCGGGAGTGGACACGGCAAGCCCTGGGCGCCTCCGCGCCGTCCTCCGGTGCTTCGCCCAGCGCCTCGGCAGGCAGCGAAAGCTCCCGTGCGGCAGAACCTGGCACTTATGCCTGGTTTTCAGATCAGACCGTCCAGCGGCTCCTGTGGATTCTCGCCGCGCTGCTTTTGCTCGGAAGCTTGTTCGCGTGGTGGAACTGGCAACGCGGCTGGAAAGAGCTCGAAGATCGGCTTCCGCGAAACACCGCGCACATTCAGACCGATTCGCCCGCGCGTCCCGTCACCCCGGCCGGCAACTCGGCCAAGTAATTCAGCACGCCGCCGATGTCCTCGCTGAGAGCTTACTTCGCGAGCGGCCGTCCTTTGCGAAACATGTGCAGGATGATTGCGCTGCTGATGGCAAAGCTCCCCACCGCCGCCAGCGCCATGACCTGGGCCAGGTCTGGGTTGATGTGTAGCCGGTCGGCGAACAGTACCGCCAGCGCGAGCACGATTCCAACGACATTCAGAAAAATCGGCGGGTGCACTGCCGGGGTCTGCCGCCGATTGTAGAGCCGCACCTGAAGCAAAACCGCAGCCGTACCGATGGCCGCTACCACCAGAACGGCGGACGGGCTGAAGAACGCGCGCCGATTGGTGAAAATCACCACCGCGGCCAGCACGCCGCAGAGCAGGCCGGAGCCAATCACCGTCCATCGGCGAGTGTTGAACTGGGGCTGGGGCACGTCGTTCCTTCCCGGCCTTTATACAAGGCTTACGGACGCTTTCAAAGACGGAAAGCTCGAAGGGGGTTGATGATCAGACTACTCGCCGATTGCGTCCAAAACGCCCAAAATTCGCCAAAACTCGACCCGTCTCGTGCAAAAACGCAGCCGGCGTCCGAACCAGACCCCGGTTCGCAGACGCCGGCCGAAAAACTACTCTACAGCGCAGTGCAGACAGCTTTGACCTCGGTGTACATCTCAAGCACATCGCGGCCCATCTCGCGCCCCCAGCCCGACTGCTTGTAGCCGCCAAACGGCAGGGCTGCGTCAAAGATGTTGTAGCAGTTCACCCACACCGTGCCGGCGCGCAGCTGTGCGGCCAGCTTGTGGGCCTTCTGGATGTCTTTCGTCCAGATGCCCGCCGCCAGGCCGTACACGGTGTCATTGGCCTTGGCCATGACCTCCTGCGGCTCGCAGAAGGGAATCGCCGTCACGACCGGCCCGAAGATTTCCTCCTGCACCACCTTCATTTTTTCGTTGGTGTTCACCAGCACAGTGGGCTTGACGAAATAGCCCTTGTCGCCGTGCTTGCTGCCTCCCACCACGGCCTTGGCGCCGTCGGCGAGCCCTGATTCCAGGTAGCCGCAGACCCGCTTGAGCTGCTCTTCCGAAACCAGCGGGCCCATGTCGGTATCAGGGTCCATCCCCGAGCCGATTTTGATTTTCTTGGCGTTGGCCGAAACGCCGTCCACGACCTGGTCGAAGACTTTCTCTTCGATGTAGAGCCGCGACCCAGCGCAGCAGCACTGCCCGTGGTTGAAGAAGATCGCCATCGAGGAACCCGCAATGGCGCCCTCAATGTCGCTGTCGGCAAAGACCACATTTGGCGACTTGCCGCCCAGTTCGAGCGACACTTTCTTCAGGTTGCCGGAAGCCGCCTGCAGAATCAGCTTGCCGACTTCTGTCGAGCCGGTGAAGGCGACTTTGTCCACGTCCGGATGCGCCGCCAGCGCCGCGCCTGCCGTCTCGCCATAGCCGGGCACGATGTTCACCACGCCATCGGGAATGCCGGCTTCCTGAATCAACTCGCCGAGGCGCAGGCAGGAAAGCGGCGTCTGCTCGGCCGGCTTCAAAACGACCGTGCAGCCGGTCGCCAGCGCCGGGCCCAGCTTCCAGGCCGCCATCAGCAGCGGGAAGTTCCACGGAATGATCTGGCCGACAACCCCGACCGGCTCTCGCAGCGTATACGCGAAATAGCTCGCGCCCGGTGTGTACGGCACGGAAATCGGAATGGTCGTGCCCTCGATCTTGGTCGCCCAGCCCGCCATGTAGCGGAACAGGTCCACGGCCAGCGGCACGTCGCCGGCGCGCGCCATCTTGAGCGGTTTGCCGTTGTCGAGAGTTTCCAGGTTGGCGAACTCTTCCGTGTTTTCTTCCAGCAGGTCGGCCAGCTTCCAGATCAGGCGCCCGCGCTCCGATGGGGTCATCTTGCGCCAGGGGCCGACCTCAAAAGCCTTGCGGGCGGCCTTCACCGCGCGCTCAATATCTTCGTGGTCGCCCTCGGCCACGCGCGCCAGCACCTCGCCGGTGGCCGGATTGTAGGTGGCAAAGGTCTGGCCCGAAGCGGCCTCGACCCACTTGCCGTTGATCAGCATTTTTCGCGTTTTGGAAACAAAACTTGTGACTTTATCTTCCTGGGGAATCTTCAGAGCAGTTGCCATATCCTCATCCTCACGCAGATTTATGTGATTTGGTTGTGAAACTTGCCTGCCGCATGATGGCAGCCTTCCCGGGTTTCGAATCCTGCAAGTCAGGCGGTTGAGTCACGATGGAGGAACCCAGCCGGCGGGGCCTGCGCCTACGATCTTTCGTGGCGGGACGCAATTATAAGCCTCCTGGGCCATGTGCAAGGACAATTATCTGGTGACACTCAGCGTCCTGGCGTATGCTGGCAGGGTGCGCCACAAGTTGAAACGGGAACAAATCCAGCGCCTGGATCGCGGTTTCTGGCTGGCTTTTGTGATTTTTGCCCTCCTGGGCCTGCTGATTGTATTTCTCGACCACTTCCTCCGTGCCCGGTAGCTTCGGGACAGTCGCTCCGGCCTGAAACTCAGCGCCATTTCCACTTCCGCAAGATCTTCCACGCCGCCACCGGCTGCTGCATGGTCTTCGGTCCGGGCCGCTGCTCTGCGGCACACTCGCCGTGCGTCTTGCGGTAAAACTCGATCACGCTTGCCGGACTGAGCATCGAGAGGTTGCGGTGCAGTTCGTTGAGTTCGGCGCGGCTGAAAGCCTTGTCTTCGCTGCCGGGGCGACGCGCCATGAGGAAGCGATCATACCCTTGGCGAAGAAAAAACGAAAGTACTATGAATTTCGCGCCACCGCCTGCCCCTGCAGCCACTCCGCCTGGCACCAGGCGCTGTGGTTCACCGCATAGAGAACCAGTTCGACCCGGCTGGAAATTCCCAGCTTGTCGAAAATCCGAAAGAGATACTTCTTGATGGTGTGCTCGCTCAGGTTCAGCTCGACCGCCACCTCGCGATTTCCCAGCCCATCAGCTACCAGCGCCACCACCTGCTCCTCGCGCGGCGTAAGCAACTTTTCTCCGTTCACGTTCACCACGCGCAGCGACGGCACCTGCGTAATGCCCTCCACGAGATACTGCAGCTGCTCGCTGTTCGCCCACACCTGCCCACGGTGAACGCTGTGAATGCACTTGCAAAGCAGGCGAAAGGGATAATCCGCAAAGCAGAAAATCCCTTTCGCCCCCGAGCGGAACGCTCCCAGCACCGTCTCGCGATCGTAAGCTTCGAGCAGCAGCACCTTCGCCACTCCGGGCTGGGCCAGATGGAAACGCCGCATGATGGACATGTCATAACGCGCATCGCGCGGGTGCTCAGTGTTCATGACCGCCACGTCGGCGCCGCACGAAATTGCGGTCTTGAGCAGGTCTTCGGGCTCGATGCTGCACGAGGTCACGCGGAACTCCGCCCGCCGGCGTAGCGCGCGAACCAGCAACTGACACTCCAGTTGATGGGAGTCGGCGACCAACACATTGATTGCCTTCGAACTGATTGTCCTGGAAATGAGAGTGGAACCATTCAAGCTCGAGATGGCGACATCGGAAGAAGCGGCGGTTTCCATAAGTCCTCGGCGAAGCTGCGTTGGGGAACATTAGTAGCCACTTTAATCCGGACACGCCGCCCGGTTCTGTGACGAACAGCCACGGCTTCACGGCGACTCCCATGTGGAAAAGTCGAATGCGGGACGTTGTGAGTGGCTTTTTTCCCCTTTTGGACTCGAGAGGAAGACCTGAAGTGGCCGTGGCATTCAATTTCTTGGTTATTCCGGCTCAGGGCGAGCCAAAGAATCAACGATTCATGCCTGACGCAAGTCCACTTTCCGCCACGCCCTCAAAAGTAGTCTTCCCAAAATCGTCGGCAGAGATCTTCACAAGATCGCCAAGAACAAGGCTGGCCAGAACGCGCTGCGTCTGATTTTGGTCCGCCGGTCGGAGTTCGCGTAAGTCGGGCGCCTGCTTCCCATCGCCGCGACTTGCCGAATAAGAAATCGCGCGGAGCTTTTCTTCGATTGTCCACTTTCGTACCCGCCACTTCCCATGTCTTGCCGCTGGCGGCGATGCCGGATATTTTCACCACGTTCGCGGCGGAAACAGAGTTCGCGACCGTGGTCTCAGGGGGCATAAGGACAGCCGGGATGCGGACTGCTCGCAAAGTCGTCGTGTTTGTTCTGGCCTGTTGGCTCTCCCAGCAGGCCGGAGCAAGGGCCCAGGCCCAACCGTCAACGCAGACGCAGCCTCAGGAACGGCCCGGGAAGACATCTGCCGTCGTCTTGGGGACGTTTGCTTCGGTTGGGCCGTCCACCGTCGTGCAACCCGAGACAGCGGACGGCACTCCGAGTCCAGCCTTGACGGGCGAACGCCGTCCGCTGTATCGCCTGCGCAAAAGCGATACGGTGGAAATTGATTTCACCTTCGTTCCTGAACTGAACCAGATCGTCAGTGTTCTGCCGGATGGCTTTCTCACTTTACGGGATTTGCCGGCCCTCTACGTCGAAGGCATGACCGTGGCCGAGTTGCAGGCGGCCGTGGCACAGGCCTACGCGCCCACCCTGCACAATCCCGCAATCAGCATTGTGCTCAAGGATTTCGATAAGCCCTACTTCTTCGCGGGCGGCCAGCTCGAACATCCCGGCAAATACGAATTGCACAGCGACACAACCGTCACCGAAGCCGTGGCCATGGCGGGGGGCTTTACCAGCCAGGCCAAGCATTCGCAGGTCGTCCTCTTCCGGCGGGTGTCGGGCGATTTGGCCGAGGCGCGGGTCATCAATCTCAAGGCGATGCTGAAGTCGCGGAACTTGCGCGAAGACCTTCACCTGCGGCCCGGAGACATGATTTACGTGCCGCAAAACACGCTTTCCAAGCTCCGCCGGCTGGTACCGGCGTCGGACCTGAGTCTTTACGCCAACCCTTCACAGTTTTGAAGCGAGAGAACCAGCAGCTTGCAACGGCCATGCGCGAAGAACTGCAACTGATTCCGAGAATGACGCGCGCCCCGGAGCCAACCCTTCGCGACCTGGCGGCCGTTTTCTTTCGGCAGCGCCGCCTGATTCTGTTGTGGTTCGGCGGCATTTTGGTTGCGGTCCTGGTTTACGGGCTGATAGCTCCCTCGTACGAATCGGAGATGCGGGTGCTGGTCCGCCGCGGCCGCGCGGATCCCCCTGTGACCTCCGCGACCGAGCCGTCCCAACTCGAGCGCGACGACGTCACCGAAGAGGAGCTGAACTCCGAAGCCGAACTTCTGCACGATAACGAGATTCTCACCTCGGTGGTGCGCGCCTCCGGCCTGGAGAAAGACAGCTCGTGGTTTCGCCGGCTCCGCGGCGAAACCGCCGCGCAGCATCTGCAGCGAGCGGTACGCAAGCTCGACCGGCGTCTCGATGTACAGGCAGCGAAGAAGACGACTCTGATCACGGTGAGCTATGCCTCTGCCGATCCAGAGCAGGCCGCGCGTGTGCTGCGCTGCCTGGCCGATGCTTATCTCGCCCGCCACCTGCAGGTCCGCCGCCCCTCGGGCGAATTGAATTTCTTTGAGCAGCAGATTGGCGAATCGCGCCGGGCGCTGGAGCAAGCGGAACTGAACCTCATGAATTTCACCCGCGATGAAGGCGTCATTTCCGCGGCCCAGGAGCGCGACATCGCCCTGCAGAAAATCAGCGAAATGGAATCGGGTCAGCGGCAAACGCAGGTCGAAATGGCCGAAACCTCGCAGCGCATCCGCATATTGCGCAGCAAACTCGCCGCTCTGCCGGAGCGCGTGACCACGCTGGTGCAGAACTCGGACAATCCGCAGTTGTTCGAAAAGTTGAAGTCCTCGCTGCTCGACCTGGAGCTCCGGCGCACTGAGCTGCTGACGAAATACGAGCCTGCTTACCGCCTGGTGCAGGAAGTGGACCGCCAGATTGCCCAGGCCAAAGATTCCATCGCCCACGAAGAGCTGGCTCCCTTGCGGGAGCAGACCACCGACCTCGATCCCAATCATACCTGGGCGAAGGGCGAACTGGTCAAGGCGGAGGTGGAGCTGGGCGGGCTCGAGGCGCGAAGCAAGGCGGCGGCCGCGGTGTTGTCAAAGTATCAGCAGAATGCGCAAGAGCTGGGAGTCCGTGCCCTCAAGCAGGAAGATCTGCTGAGCGCGTTGAAAGCCGAAGAAGACCAGTATCTGCTCTACATGCAAAAACGCGAGCAGGCCCGGATTGGCGACGCGCTGGACCAGGAACGCATTTTGAACGTCACCATCGCCGAGCAGCCGACCGTCCCGGCATTGCCCGCCCGTTCGGAGCTGACTTACGGATTGCTGGGATTTGGCCTTGCTGCCGTGGCGAGCACGGTCATCGGCTTCGCCGCTGACCGGCTCGACCCGGCTTTCCGGACGCCGGATGAAGTGGTTGCGTACCTGGGCACGCCTGTGTTGGCGTCTTTGCCCCGCCATAGCGAATAAGCCCGCGTCGGGAGAAGCGGAACGCAAGAAACTCGGCCCATTGATTTCGAGTTGCGCGAGGACATTTTCATGAGCATCCAGCCCGGCCTGCTGCAACCCGCCGCCGAGCCGGAAACTGCGCCGGTCTCAGCGCCGCAAACCGAAGCCGAAATATCGCCGATGCCCGCGGCCTCCGAGGCATGGCGCGTCAACCGCCTGGCGGAAGAACAGATTCGGCGTCTGGTGTGGCAGGTCTTCATTCCGGGCTGGCCCAAGCCGGCGCGGCACGTGGTGTTCTGCGCGGTGGATCCCGGGGTGTATGTCGCCGAAATCTGCATGGACGTCGCCCGCGAGCTGTCAACCCAGGTTGCTGGCAGCGTCTGCGTCATTGAGGCCAACCCGCAAAATCCCGCGCTCGAAGAGATTTTTGGCCGCAAAGAAAAAGAAAAGCGATACGACGACGAAAAGGACGAATTCAACCTGGTGCGCAGCCTCTGCCAGCATGTTTCCGGAAATCTCTGGCTGGCTCCGCGCCGAGTATTGAATGGCGAAGGCGCGCGCGCGCCCGCGTGGCTTGAGCGCCGGACCACCGATTTGCGCCTCGAGTTCGATTACACCTTGTATCACGCTCCGCCCGCTGGGCTGAGCGGTGAAGCGGCGCTGCTGGGCAATATGAGCGACGGTGTGGTTCTGGTGATCGAGGCCAACTCCACGCGGCGAATCAGCGCGCAGCGGGCGAAGGAAATGCTGTACTCAGCCAATGCCAGGGTGCTGGGCGCGGTGCTCAGTGAGCGAACATTTCCGCTGCCGGAATCAATCTATCGCAGACTTTGAAACTCGCAACCCGTCGGGAAATCACTGCTCGTTTCGTCGGCCACCAACAACTTTCTACCTGTGCAACAACTCGGGAGCAACTGGGCGTGCCATCGTCTGCAGCCGTTCGCGCCAAATCGTCGCCACCATCCGCCGGGCGGTTGCGCACACCTGACTCGCCTGCTCCGGCACGCGCCGCTACGAAGATCGAAATCTTGCTCAAGCGGCTCATGGATATTTCTCTCTCTGCCGCCGGTTTAGTCGTGCTCGCTCCTTTGCTGGCCGCCATCGCGCTCGCCATCAAGTTGGATTCTCCAGGTCGAGCGTTTTATCGGGCCCAGCGCGTGGGCAAGCGCGGGAAAACCTTCCGCTGCTATAAGTTCCGCACCATGGTGGCGGAGGCCGACGCGGTCAAAGACTACCTCCGCGGCCGCAACGAGCGCGAAGGCCCGCTTTTCAAAATCGCCGCCGACCCGCGCCTGACCTCGGTCGGCCGCGTTTTGCGCCGCTACAGTCTCGACGAATTGCCCCAGCTCTGGAACGTGCTGCGCGGCGAGATGAGCCTCGTCGGTCCCCGCCCCCACCCGCTCGACGACTGCGGGCAATACGCTACGCCGCATTTTCGCCGCCTCGACGTCACTCCCGGAATGACCGGGCTGTGGCAGATCATGGCGCGGTCAGACCCCTCCTTCGAGCGCAGCATGGAACTGGATCTCCACTACATCGAACGCTGGCGCTTGAGCCTGGATTTCTGGATTCTCTACCGCACCATCTTCACGGTCATGGAAGGCAAAGGAACCTAGGACGAAATCACGGTATGAGGTCACGCATGCGATCACTCGAACCCACTTCGGAATTCCAGCTCGCGCCGAGCCGCGGCACCGGCGCGCTGCACTTGGCGGCCGGCGCGGCGTTTCGTCCGCTTCATGCGCTGCTCACATTCCCCGCGCTGCTCTTCATGGCAACGCTGATGGCGATGCTGTTCCGGCCGCCCGACCTGCATCTTTTGTATCTCGACCGCATTGCGCTCGTGCTGCTGATCTTCATTGCGCTCCTTCGCATTTTATTTCTGCGCGTGCGCCTGCATGCCGGCCTGGTGACCTGGCCGCTGCTCGGCCTGTTTCTTGTGGCGCTGGCCAGCCTTCTACGTGAGCCTTTCGAAGCCGAAAACTGGAGCGTCTTTGCCGCCAAGTGGCTGGTGCCGTTCGTGTTGTTTCAAATCGCCACCATCGCTTTCGATGATCCAATTTGGCAGCGCCGCTTTGAACTTTTTGCGCTCATTCTGCTTGGATATCTCACCGTAACCGCCATTTTCTTTCTGCTCGGCATAAAAGAACTCATCTTCCCGCCTTTCATTTTGGATGAAAACCTCGGCATTCACGCCGACCGCGCCCGCGGCCCGTTTCTTCAGGCCGCGGCCAATGGCGTGAGCTTGAACCTGCTGGGGTTGATCGCGCTGGATTCCTACCGCCGCCGACGCCTGGGCGGCGCGCTCGCTTTGCTGTTCGCGCTGGGACTACCGGTGGCCATTCTCGCGACCAAGACACGCGCGGTCTGGCTGTCATTCGCAGCGTCAGGCGCGGCTCTGATGTTTTCCTCCAGCGCGCGAATACGCCAGGCATGTTTCTTTTTTCTCGCGGCCGGCGGAGCTGGCTTGTTCTGGGTGTTGATTTTCCAGGCCAACAGCCGCGCGCTGTGGGACCGCCTGCAGGAGCGCAGCCCGGTCGAGTTTCGCCTCTCCGTGTACCGCGCCGGTTGGGAGATGTTTCGCGAGCGCCCGTTGCTGGGATGGGGAGCGGCGCAAATGCAGGTCCAGCTCACGCGCCGCGTGACCGATTTTCATCAGCAGGAATTTTTCTTCCACAACACTTACCTCGAAGTCGCGGTGCAGCACGGCGTCTTTGGGCTCGCACTCTATCTCTGGATCATTCTCGATTTGTTTCGCCTGGGGCTCGCGCGAAGGCCGGCAGTTGCAGCTGACGGCAATTTTCTTGACTTGCAGTTTCGCGTTCTGTGGCCCGTGCTGCTGGGAGTTTACTTGCTGAACGCCTGCTTCGTGGTCATGAACTATCAGTTTGTCAACGGCCTGATTTTCACACTGGCAGGAATGCTGTCTGCCCAAAACGAGAGAGGAAATCATGCTATCTCGTGAGCAATCCGTTTTGGCGACATGGCCGGCAGGACAGGCCCAGTCGGGCCTGGTCATGGGCAACGGCGCTTACCTTGCCGCGCGCTATGGACTGGGAGTGCTGGTCAGTGTGGCCAACATGCTGGTCATGACCTGGTGGATCGGCCCCCATGACTACGGCGTGTTTGTGTCCGCCATCGGCCTGGCCGCTTTTCTGGCAAGCCTCGCGCGCGTCGGCGTGGACACCTACCTCGTTCGCCGCGAGGCCGCTCCCCATTCCCAAAGCTACGGCGTTGCCACCGGCATCATCCTCGCAGCTTCGTTGCTCCTCACGCTTGTGGGCGCGCTGCTGCTTCGGCCACTGGTTCGCTGGTATGGAAACGCCGATTTCGGTGCGCCTTATCTCGTTTTGCTCTTGACCGCTCCCATCACAGGCCTGACCGGAATTCCAACCGCCCGCCTGGAGCGCGAGATGAAGTTTCGCGCGCTCGCAAAAATCGAGCTGGCGGGCCAGGTGATCGGTCTCGCCGTCGCGGCAACTGGCGCTCTGCTCGGAATGAAAATCTGGGCCCCAGTCGCGGGACAGGTCGCGTGGCAGGCCTTCATCCTGGTCGCGGGGTATTTCTGCGCGCGAATGGCTCCGCGCGTGAGCTTCAATCTTCGCGAGGCGAAAGAAATGCTGAGCTTCGGCCTCGGCGTCACGGCATCTTTGCGCGTCTGGCAGTTGCGCAGTCTGGTCAATCCGCTTCTGGTCGGCCGCTTTGCCGGGGCGGAGGCCGTCGCGTTCGTAGCGCTTGCCATTCGCATTGCCGAAGCGCTGGGCACATTTCGTCTGGCTGCAGGACGCCTGGCCATCGCCGCGCTCTCGCGCCTTCAGCAGCACAGGCACGAATTCCGCGCCGCGCTCGAGCGCGCGCTTTTCCTGCAAGTGATCAGCCTCGGCCCGCTGCTTTGCCTCTTTGCTTTCGCCGGCCCACTCGTCTTCCGCTACGTCGTCGGCTTGCGCTGGATGCCGAGCCTCGCCGTGTTTCCCTTCGTCGCCGCCGGCGTGCTGGTGAACTCGATTTACAACCTGCAGGCTTCGGCGCTGTTCGTTTTAGGCCGGCAATGGCTCGTGATGCGCGCCTACCTGGCTCACGTGGCCCTGCTGGGCGGAAGCGTTCTGTGGCTTTTGCCGCGCTTCGGCTCGCAAGCCTACGGATGGGCGGAACTGGTCGCCTGCCTGGCGTATGTGATCATCCACTCCGGTCTGGTCCAGGCTGCTGAAATTTCCTATCGCCGGCTCGCGCCGTGGCTGGTGATTTTCTTCGTTCTGCTGTTCGCGCCGATGACAGACGGCGGAATCAAATTCCGGTTCGCGCTCATTCCGTTAGACCCGGCGAGCGCCTCGAGACAAGATTCCTCACCCGCGGGCGCTGCCGACATATTTCCAGCTGCATGATTCCGCTATGCCGACAATTGTCTATCTCGCCAACCAGTTTCCGTCGCCGGTCGAGCCCTACGTCGCGGATGAAATCGCTGAGTTGCGGCGCCGGGGCTGCAATGTCCTTGCCTGCAGTGCGCGCCGCCCCTCCTCACCCATTGCGGAAGAACTTCGGCCGCTGGTGGCGAGCACGCTGTACCTGCAGCCGGCCCGTCTGTCGCTCGCATTGCGCGCCGGTCATCTGTGCTGTTCCCGTTCACTCCAGGGGCTCATGGCCCACATCTTGCGCGGAAGCGAATCGGTTTCCGCGAAAGTGCGTGCCCTGGCTCACACCTGGCTTGGCGCCTGTCTCGCCCTTCAGCTCGAAGGGCGCGGTGTTCAGCACCTTCACGTTCATCACGGTTATTTCGCGTCCTGGGTTGGCATGGCCGCAGCCCGCCTGCTCGGGGCCAGCTTCAGCTTCACGCTGCACGGGTCCGATCTTCTGCTGCATCGCCGCTTTTTCGAGATCAAGCTGCGCGAGTGCAAATTCTGCTTTACCGTCTCCGGGTTCAATCGGCGATTCATTCTCGAAAACTATCCACAACTGGATCCGCAGAAAATCTTTGTGCGGCGGCTCGGAGTCGAGATTCCGCCTCGACCGGCAAACCAGCCTGTTCTCAATTCCCCGAAGCTCACTTTGCTCGCGGCGGGCCGCCTGCACGCGGTCAAAGACCATGCGTTTCTCATTCAGGCTTGCCGGAAGCTGAAAGAACGCAACGTGAACTTCGTCGGCCTGATTGCCGGCGACGGCCCCGAACGAAACCGCCTGCAGCGGACAATCGGGCAACTCGGCCTGGCGCGCGACGTGGTTCTGCTCGGCCACCTCTCGCGCCGCCAACTCGACCATTACTACGCTCTGTGCGACGTAGTTGTGCTGACCAGCCGCAGCGAAGGCATCCCGCAGGTGCTGATGGAGGCCATGGCCCGCGAGAAGTGCGTGCTCGCGCCGGCGATCACCGGCATACCCGAACTAGTGGAGGATGGGCGGACCGGTTTCCTCTACCAACCCGGTTGCCTGGCGGATTTCGTCGCCAAGATCGAGTTTATCCGCGACCACGAGCCACTTATTGGTTCTTTGCGTCGCGCGGCCCGGCAGAAAATTTTCCAGGATTTTAATCGCGACAAAAATCTGGCTGCGTTCGCCAATTTCTTTCTGAATCTGATTTCCCTGCCCGAGGAAAAACGCTGTGAGGATTCTCTACTGCAACAAATATAACTTCCGTTTCAGCGGCACCGAAGCTTACCTGTTCGATCTGATGCCGCTGATGCGCCTGCACGGCCATAATGTCGCGCTCTTCGCCATGGCCGATCCTCGCGCCCAGGAATCCGCCCAAGACCAAAACCTTTCTCAATACCTCATCCCGCAATACCTGGTCCCGCCGGTGGATTTCAAATCTGCCGGCCTGTTGCGCCAGGTCCGGCTCGCCGCCCATGCGATTTATTCGCGCAGCGCCCGTCAGTGGCTGCGCGACGCCATCGCCAGCTTTCGCCCCGAAGTGGCCCACGTACGCAATATTTATCACCATCTTTCGCCTTCGATTTTCTGGGAGCTGAAGGCGCAGCGCATTCCGGTCATCTACCACCTCAACGATTTCAAGCTGCTCTGCCCGAGCTACAACATGGTTTCGCAGGGCCGCGCCTGCGAGCGCTGCCGCGCGGGAACGTTCCGGCACGTGATCAGCGAGGGCTGCTACGGCGGGCCGCGTTTTTCGTCTTTCGCATTGGCCGCCGAGGCGTACTTTCACAAATGGCTCCGTACCTACGAAAAATGTGTGGACTGCTTTCTCGTTCCCAGCCAGTTCGCCAAAGACAAACTTATCGAGCATGGCTGGGACTCCGCCCGCATTCGCGTGCTGCCGCACTTCCAGCGCCTGACCGGCCAGCTTCCGCACAAACCGGCGGCCGATGCGCCAATTCTCTACTTCGGCCGCCTTTCCAGCGAAAAAGGTGTTGACGATCTGCTTCGCGTCATGCAGCTCTTGCCGGCGGTCCGTTTGCGGATCGCCGGCGACGGGCCGCAGCGGGCGCAGCTGGAAAGCCTGGCGCGGTCGCTGCGGCTGGAGAACGTTGAATTTCTCGGCCACCTGCACTGCGAGCAACTGCCCGGCCTGATCGCCGGCTCGCGCTTTACTGTCTTTCCGTCGCATGCCTACGAAACCATGGGAAAAAGCATTCTGGAATCTTTCGCCGGGGGGCGCGCCGTTGTGGCTTCTGACCTCGGCTCGCGCCGCGAGTTGGTGCATGAAGGAAAAACCGGCGCGCTGTTTCCGGCAGGCGACATCCAGCGGTTGGTGGCGGCAATTTCGTTTCTGGCCGCACATCCCGAGCAAGCTGAGGCCATGGGAGCGGCCGCACGCGAGCTTGTGCTCAAGAATCACTTGCCGCAAAAACATGTCGCCGCGCTGACGCAGCTTTACGAACAATTGCTGTGGACCAAAAACCCGACCACGCCGCAACCGGGCGAGAGGCTCCCCGCCACTCCGCCACCAAAGCTGCGCGTTGCTTTCATCGGCGGACGCGGCGTGATCTCGAAATACAGCGGCATCGAAACCTATTACGAAGAAGCGGGCCAGCGCCTGGCCGCGCTGGGCCACGAAATCACCATCTACTGCCGTTCCTATTTCACACCGCCCGTCCACAGTTACAACGGCATGAATCTGGTGCGGCTGCCCACCATTCGCTCGAAGCACCTGGAGACCATGGTGCACACGGCGCTGAGCACAATGCATGCGCTCTGCCGACCCTGTGATGTCGTGCACTACCACGCGCTGGGTCCGGCGCTGTTTTCCTTCATTCCTCGCCTGTTCGGGAAGAAAACCGTCGTCACCGTGCAGGGCCTCGACTGGCAGCGCAAGAAATGGGGCGCGCTGGCGGCGGCCGTGTTGTGCGCCGGAGAACAGGCCGCCGTGCGCCTGCCCAATGCCACCATGGTCGTATCGCAAACTCTGCAGCACCGTTATCGCGCGCGCTATGGCGCGGAGACGCTGTACGTTCCCAATGGCACCGAAATTCGCTCCCGCCGCAAAACCTCGCAGATCGTGCGCTGGGGAATTGGGTCCGGCAATTACATTTTGTTCCTCGGCCGCTTCTCGCCGGAAAAGAATTGCCACCTGCTGATCGCCGCTTACAAAAAAATTGAAACAAGCGTCAAGCTGGTCCTGGCTGGCGGGGGCAGTCATTCCGACCACTACGCCGGCGAGCTGCGGCAACATCAAAGCGACCGAATCCGCTTCTTGCCGTGGGTCGCAGGCCCGGACCTGGACGAGTTGATCACCAACGCGATGCTTTTTGTTCTGCCCTCCGACCTCGAAGGTCTTTCGCTGGCGCTGCTCGACGCCATGGGCGCGGGGGTCTGCGTGCTGGCCAGCGAAATCCCGGAAAACTGCGAAGCGCTCCATCAGGCCGGATTCACCTTCAAGCCTGGCGACGGCAAAGATTTGGAGCGCAAGCTGCGGCTGCTGATCTTCGACGAACGTTTGCGCCGCGATGCCGCGCGCCGCGCTCAGCAAAGGGCCAGAGAGAATTATCTATGGCCCGAAATTGCCCGCCAGATTGATCAGGTTTATTCGGCTGTGGCCCAGGCTGCCCCGGGTCAGGCGGGAATGTCGGCTGCCGCCATTTCCCATCTGCGCAAGCAACGTTTCCCGCAAAGCTACGCTGCCTAGCCTGTTACCACCGAAACGCTCAGCCCCTCAGTAAGCGCGCTTCTTCCTTTACAATCAATGCGGCAGGCTGTGATGCGAACATCATCTGCCGCCGTCCCGCTGCATGGAGAGCGCAATCCTCGTTACCGGAGGGGCCGGTTTTATCGGCTCGAATTTCATCCTGCAATGGATGATGCAGGCGCCCCAGCCCGCGCCAGTCGTCAACCTTGACAAGCTCACCTACGCCGGCAATCTGCGCAACCTGGAAAGCGTCTCCGCCGATCCGCGCTACTGCTTCGTGCAGGGGGACATTTGCGATCGCCAGCTGGTGCGCGACCTGTTCCAGCGCGAGCAACCGCGCGCCATCGTGCATTTCGCGGCGGAGAGCCATGTGGACCGCTCCATTCGCGGCCCGGATGATTTTATTCAGACTAACGTGCACGGCACATTCTGCCTGCTCGAGGAAGCGCGCGCCTACTGGGGGTCGCTTTCGGGGCACGAAAGCGACCGGTTCCGCTTTTTGCACATCTCCACCGACGAAGTCTATGGCTCTCTGCGGCCCGATGACCGGCCTTTTTGCGAAACGACGCCTTACGCGCCTAACAGCCCGTACTCAGCTTCCAAAGCCGCCGCCGATCATCTGGTGCGCGCCTATCACCACACCTACGGCTTGCCCACGCTCACCACAAACTGCTCGAACAACTACGGGCCGTATCAATTTCCCGAAAAGCTGATTCCGCTGATGATTTTGAACGCCCGCAGCGGCAAGCGCCTTCCCGTCTATGGCGATGGCCAAAATGTGCGCGACTGGGTCTTCGTGGAAGACCATTGCGACGCGCTGCGAACGGTGCTGGCGCGAGGAAAAGTGGGTGAGACCTATAACATCGGCGGCTGGAATGAGAAGACGAACCTCGGGATCGTCGAAACCATCTGTTCGATTCTCGATGATGTCTGCGCCGATGATCCGGTGCTGCCGCATCGCCAGCTGATCGAGTTTGTGAAAGACCGGCCAGGCCACGACCGCCGCTACGCCGTTGACGCGGGCAAGATCGAGCGCGAGCTGGGCTGGAAGCCGCGCGAGACCTTCGAAAGCGGCATCCGCAAAACCACCGCATGGTATCTGCACAACGAAGCGTGGGTGAAGGAAGTCACCGCCGGAACGTACCGGCAATGGATTGCGGCGCACTATTCATGATCGTCCCGGATCGTGATCGTCCCGGACGACTACAACCGAATGCACGAACCTGAATGAAAGCGAATCAGCAGAGCAGCTTGTATAAGGGCATCATTCTCGCGGGCGGGTCCGGCACACGGCTGTATCCCGTGACCAATGCTGTCTGCAAGAGTCTTTTGCCGGTTTATGACAAGCCGTTGATCTATTACCCGCTCTGCACGCTGATGCTGGCGGGCATTCGGGAAATTCTGGTGATCTCCACTCCCGGCGACACGCCGAAGTTCAAGCAACTGCTGGGAGACGGATCGCAACTTGGGCTGCGCCTGTGCTACGCGGTGCAGACAAAAGCCGAAGGCATTGCGCAGGCTTTTCTGGTGGGACGGGAATTCATCGGCGAGGATTGCATAGCGCTGGTGCTCGGCGACAATATTTTTTATGGGCACGATCTGGCCAAGGGCCTGCAGCGGGCCACGCAAAAGAAAACCGGCGCGCAGGTCTTTGCTTACGCCGTGCAGGACCCGGAACGCTACGGGGTGGTGGAATTCGATGCGCAGGGGCGGGCCTTGCGCATTGAAGAAAAACCAAGAGTCCCGCGATCGCGTTATGCGGTCACCGGGTTGTACTTTTACGATTCGCAGGTAGTGGAAATCGCCGCAGGACTCAAGCCTTCGGCCCGCGGCGAACTCGAAATCACCGATGTGAATCGCACCTATCTCGAGCGCGGCCAACTCGACGTTGTCGTCATGGGGCGGGGCATGGCCTGGCTCGACACCGGCACTCACGATGCCATGATGGAAGCTTCTCTGTTCATTCAGACCATCGAGCGGCGGCAGGGGCTGATGATTTCCTGTCCCGAGGAAATTGCTTTTCGTTACGGCTACATTGACGCCCAACAGCTTGAGGCCCGAGGCAACTCCATGAAAAACAGCACCTACGGGAGTTACCTGCTGCAACTTCTGCGCGAGCGAGTCTTCTGAAATGGCCCTCGCCGATAGTTCGGTGATGAAAATGAGCAAGACTTCGCTGCCCGGCGTTCTGATTCTCGAGCCGCGGGTATTTTCGGACGAACGCGGATTTTTTCTCGAAAGCTACAACCAGAAGATTCTGGGCGAGGCGGGCATCGAAGAAGTTTTTGTGCAGGACAATCATTCTTTTTCCCGGCGCAATGTGCTGCGGGGATTGCATTATCAGGTGAAGCACGCGCAGGGAAAGCTGGTGCGGGTGGCGGCGGGCGAGGTGCTCGATGTCGCCGTGGATCTGCGAAAGAGTTCTCCGGCTTTTGGCAAGTGGCAGAGCGTCCGGCTTTCGGGTGAAAATCACCGCCTGTTGTGGATCCCCGCCGGATTCGCGCATGGCTTTCGCGTGATTTCCGAAGGGGCGCACGTTCTGTACAAGGCAACGGATTTTTATTTCCCTGAATTCGAGCACACGCTGGCCTGGAACGACCCGGCCCTGGGAGTTAACTGGGAGTTGGACGGCGAGCCGGTGGTTTCGGCGAAAGACGGCCGTGGGGTCTTGTTCAAGCAAGCGGCTGTGTACGATTAGGCGCAGGATTTCCGCGGCATGCGTGTGCTCATCTTCGGCGCGACCGGCCTGCTGGGCAAAGCTCTACTACACAATTGGAATAACGCCGAGCTTCACGGGCTCGGCTCCAGAGACGCTGACATTCGAGACCGCAACGTGGTCGGCGCTGTTGTTGACCGCGTTCGTCCTGACTGGATCGTTTTGGCTGCGGCCTTCACCGACGTGGATGGTTGCGAGAGCAATCCTGAGCTGGCATTTGCCGTAAATTGCGAAGGCGCGTTGCACGTGGTGCA
>Ga0335081_10005727_pt1 | contig 19686 bp, 19 predicted proteins | sample Lox_Sample_35_FD_206713 | JGI IMG/M metagenome (GOLD analysis project Ga0335081, IMG submission 206713) | Soil microbial communities from Loxahatchee National Wildlife Refuge, Florida, United States - Lox_Sample_3.5 | ecosystem: Environmental > Terrestrial > Soil > Wetlands | place: USA... | reverse complement strand
CCTGTGGGGGCGGGTGTCCTCGTTCGCCGAGTGCCCGGTGATCAAGCCGCCCGCCGATGAGCTGAAGATCTGCCCGTCCGGGACGCCGTCCAGCCGGACGCCGCCCGGCGACTACGTCTGGCACGCGCCGCAGGTGCACCACGTCCCGGGCGGCCCGGTCAGCGTGGCCGGCAACACGCTGCTCCGCGACTTCGCCATCCGCGCGGTCGAGGCGCAGCCGCTGGGCTACCTGCACTCGATACTCAGCGGCCTGGCGCTCTCGGTGGAGTGGCCGCGACGCCCCTACCCGGACGCCGGCACCGTGTACTTCTACTACTTCCACCTGACGCCGTACACCCTCCCGGCCCACCACTCCTGGGTGGCCGGCGGCACCGCCTACTCCGACGCCGTGCAGTACGGCCACGCCGTCCCGGAGCGCGTCGTCAGGCCGTTCGCCATCCTGATCGACGGGTACGAGCGGGTGTTCTACACTTACGGGCCGCTGTTCGGCCTGATCATGCTCACCGGCCTCGGCGGCGTGATCCGGATCCGGTGGGCCCGCGGGCGGCTGCCGCGGCTGGCCTGGTCGCCTCGCGCCGGCAGCATGCTGCCCTGGGCCACCGCGGTGGTGCTGCTCCTGACCCCGATCGCGGTCTCCGACTTCGACTACCGGTACCTGCTCCCCGTCCTGCCGTTCGCCTGCCTGGCCGCGGGCCTGGCGTTCGCCCCGGCCCGGCGCCCGGCCGCACCGCAAGCCGCCGTCGGCCTTAAGCCGGAGCCGGCCCTCGGGCACCAAGAGGACCGCCCCAGCCAGGTGCCCGGAAAGCTCAGCTAGCGGAGCTTTTCCGAATCGTGCTGTGAAGTCCTTGCCATGCCCATTCGGACAGGGCAGGTTTGTGCAAGAGCGGACCCAAGTGGGCGAAGCTGATCGTTAGTGATCGAAGCTGGGGAGGGCTGAATGCGAATGCGTCGACCAGCCGGGCGGGTGCCTTATCTGGCAGTGCTCTTCGTGAGCGTCACGCTGATACTCGGGCTGAGCGCGGCGGCTACCGGAGCCGCGCACGCGGCGAGTACCGGCGTCCGCCCGAACAAGGTCGGTGAGCTGGACTGCAATGGCCTGAGCCCCACCCAGAAGCCGGTGAAGAACGTCGTCCAGTGCGCCGACCCCCGCGGCTCCGACGAGGGGCGGTTCGAGGACAACGGGCACTACATCGGGCACGACGAGCCGTCCGTGCGCTTCCTCTCCAACGAGCCCGGCTCGGGCGCCAACACCACGCTCACCGAGCGCCTGCCGGTGGAGCCCGCGGCCCTGCCGACCGTGCGTCACCCCGGGAAAGACGTGACGCACACGTTCGAGCTGACCATCGCCCCCTGGCTGTCGACCGACGTCTGCGACCCGAATTCAGCGCCGCAACTGTCCTGCACGCCCGAGTCCGACGCCAACGCGCCCGACGGCAACTACCCGGGCGCGGGTGCGGCGTTCGTGGAATTGCAGTTCTACCCGCCCGGCTTCGCCCCCTTCGCCGACAACATCAGCTGTGACAACACGCACTGGTGCTCGGCGCTGACCATCGACAGCCTGGACTGCTCCGCCAGCGGAGCATGCAACCAGAACTGCACCGAACCGGTCAACTTCGCCTTCATTCAGACCGATGGCGTGCCTACCGGGCCGCCCAGCCCGCAGCTGAGCGATACCGCCACGTTCACGCCGAACTCGCGCACCCTGCTGATGAACCCGGGCGACGTGATCACCGTGCGCATGTTCAACGCCAAGATCCCGGGTGGTCACGCGCTCGAAGCGAAGGAGACCGATCTCACCACCGGCCGGAGCGGCTACATGATCGCCTCGGCGGCTAGCGGGTTCATGAACACCAGCCCCGTCGACTGCTCCGGCACGCCGTTCAACTTCCAGCCGGAGTATTCGTCCGCGCGTGCGCAGAACATCATCCCCTGGGGCATCGGACCCTACATGATCAACGACGAGTTCGAGGTTGGTCACTTCGAACCATGCACGTCGGTCAGCAACCCGGTGATCGTACCGGGCAGCGACACCTACTACACGAACTGCTCGGGCCCGTACGAGACGACCGCGGAGGATCCCACCCTCGAACCGGACGACTCGCCCTGCTATCCGTTCGGCGACACGCACGGGGGCACCACGGCGCCGAACCTGGTGACCGGCTGCGACGTCTTCTACAACGCGATCGGTGACCTGGACTGGGACGGCACGTCGTACTACCCGGACTGGCCGGACTCGGTCACGCCGGACCGGTTCCCCTCGACGTTCCTGCAACTGCAGCCCACCACGAATGGCGGCCATCACTATCCCCAGATCCAGTTCATGACAGACGCCAGCGCGAGCGAGCTCAACACGGCCTGCGATCTCAGCTCGGGCGCGGGATGCGTGCTCCCGCCCAAGGGCCCGGGGAACTTCTACCCGTACTGGACCCAGGCCAGAGTCGCCGGTGCGTGCGTGTGGGAGTTCGGCAACATGGGCAACGGCAACACGTTCGGCGGTGACACGCAGTACGGCTCGGTCGGGCCAGACACCATAGGGGCGTTCGCCGGGCCGATCCGCAAGAACCCGAACTGCTGACTAGGACATCGCGCTTGACTCGTCCGGACCGGCCTCAAGGTCCGGACTGGACGAGTCCACCGCCAGTTGGTCAGGGTCGGCCCGCAGGCCGCCCTGGTCCCAGGTCGCGGGCGCCTACACTGTACGCATCGAAAACGGCGGCGCATCCTCGGGAGAAACCATGCCGATCGATCCCGATCTGCGGTCGGAGGCCGCCGACGCCCTGAGCTGGGCGTTGACGCTCACGCTGCCGCCTTCGCGGTGGGACGACGTCAGCGGGATCCTGACCCAGGCCGCCGAGGCCGTGCTGGCCGACGACGCGGCAGCCCTGCGGGAGGCGATCTTCCGGCTCGACACGCTGACCTGGCGGGCGGAGCGGCGGCTCGGCGATGAGCGTCCCGAGGCCGCGCGCGCCGAGACCCAGGCGCCGGAGAAGGTCCACGCCCGCACGGTCGATCTCGTCCACACGTTAACGTCACGCCCGGACCAGCGCGAGACGTCATGACCGCGCCGGCCCTGACCGCTCCCGCCCTGCTGGCCTGGGCATTCCTGGCCGCCGAGGACCCGTTCGCCGGCGAGGGCTGGCAGCGGCTGCGCACACTGTGGAGTGAGCTGGGCACCCGGTTCGGCATGGGCCAGGCGATCCCCGCCCTGGACGTGCCGGCCGGGCTCTCCGCCGGCCCGCCGGCTGACCGGCCCGCCCGGCGGCTGCTCGCCGCGGTGGAGTCCGTCCAGGCGGGCGTGTGGCAGGCGGCCCTGCGCCTGGATGACCGGATCTGGTGCCTGTCGGCGATGCTGGCGCCGCCGCGGTCGGAGGACGGGGCGGACACGGCGGAGGTCTGGGCGCGGCTGCGCGACGCGTGGCCTGGCATCGGCGACGGCCCGGGCCACCTGGGCGAGACGCTGGCGTTCCTCGGTCTCTACCCCGATGGCGCCGGCGTGTCCGAGGTGACCGCCGCGGCGCTCCAGGCCGTGCCGCCCCCGGCCCCGCTGGGCTGGTCCGGGCGGCGGGACCTGCTGCCGCTGCCCGGCACGGCCGGGCCGTTGTGCTGCTGGGAGACCGGCACCGACCGTGACGACGGCCGCCCGCGGCGGCGGCTGCTCCTGCTGGCGCCCAGGGCGGGCGAGTCCGCCGCCGACGAGCTGACCTGGACGACGGGGGACGGTGAGTTGCCGCCGCTCGGGCGGCACCTGCTGACCGCGAGCGCCCTGCGCTACCAGGTCCGGGTCTTCGATGAAGGCGAGGTCAGCCGCCGGCTGCGGCGGGCGCTGGACGACGATAGCGCGGCCGGCCGCGCGCACCTGCTCGCCGAGGCGCGGCAGGTGCGCAAGCGGCTGGAGAGACTGCAGGTCGCCGCCGAGCGACTCGGCGACAACCTGCGCACGGGCGGCCTCGACGGGCCCGGCAACGGGCCGTTCGCCGACGACCACTGGCTCGCGGGCTCGTTCCGCCGCCACCTGACCGACGAGATGGAGGCACTCGACTTGGAGCTGACAGCGCCCGGCCAGGATCCGGCCCGCCCGGTGGTCATCCTCACCGCGCTGGGACTCGAATACGCCGCGCTGCGTGAACGCCTGGCCGGGCATCGTGTCGTCCGGGACCAGACCGGCACGATCTTCGAGGTGGGCACGCTGCCCGGCTGCCCGCGCCCCATCGCGCTGGCGGAGATCGGCGAGGGCAACGCGACCGCCGCCGTCCTGACCGAACGTGCCGCCGCGCTGTTCAAGCCCGAGGCGCTGCTGTTCGTCGGGGTGGCCGGCTCGCTGAAGGCGGACATCCGGATCGGCGACGTGGTGGTGGCGACGAAGGTGTACTTCGTCCACGGCGGCAAGGAAGAGGACGGGGGTTTCTGGTCCCGTCCGCGGGCCTGGGACGCGCCCCACCGGCTGGATCAGCTCGCCAGGTACGTGCACCGGACCGGCACCTGGCCGTCGGCCGTGCACTTCAAGCCGATCGCCGCGGGGGAGGTGGTGCTGGACTCCCGCACCTCGCCCCTGGCCCGGCTGATACGCGAGCGGTACAACGACGCCGGCGCCATCGAGATGGAGGGCGCCGGGGTGGCCCGCGCCGCCCACCTCGCGACCCTTCCGGCCCTCGTCATCCGCGGCATCAGCGACGCCGCCGACGGCGGCAAGTCCGCCGCGGACGCGCGCGGCTCGCAGCCGCGCGCCGCGGCGAACGCCGCGACCTTCGCCCTCGCGCTGGCGGCCGCCCTGTAACCCGCGGCGTCCGCGTGCAGCTCCGGCGCGGTGGCCGTATCCTGAGCGTGGGTGAGTCGGCCGGGCGGTCGCGCAGGGCGCAAGCCCGGTGAGGAAGGTCCGGGCTCCACAGGGCAGGGTGGTCGGTAACGCCGACCCGGGGTGACCCGCGGGACAGTGCCACAGAAAACAGACCGCCTCCGCGCCAGCGGGGGTAAGGGTGAAACGGTGGTGTAAGAGACCACCAGCGCCGCAGGTGACTGCGGCGGCTCGGTAAACCCCACCCGGAGCAAGGTCAAGAGGGGAACCAGAAGGTTCCCTGCGCGAGCGATTGAGGGCGGCCCGCCCGATGCTCGCGGGTAGACCGCACGAGGCTGCCGGCAACGGCAGTCCCAGATGGATGACCGCCGCCCCGCGCGAGCGGGGGCACAGAACCCGGCCTACAGGCCGGCTCACCCACCTTTCGCCTCCTCGACCTGCGTTGGAATATCCGCCGGGCGCGTCCAGTGCACATGTGCGACCTTGAGGTTGCCCGTCGTCAGCGTTGAACCGCGCGGCTATACGTTGATCCGGCGTGGCATCTGCGTCATCCGAGAATCTTCTTTATAAGAATATTCTCTATATCGTTGACCGACCTGGAATAACCGGCTACCTTCCGGGTCAAGACGATTTCCACGGAAGGCGAGATCATGAACCTGATCAAGATCGCGGCGAGCGACTGCAAGGACGGCGACTGTCCGGCGGTCTACCGGACCGATCGTGGCACTATCGGCGTCCAGGGCTACCTGCTCGACCGCGCCGTGCCGCAGGGTGAGGGAGTGGTGGAGATCCCGGTCGAGCTGCTGGTGGAGGCCGCGCGTGCGATTGGAGGGTGAAGCCTGGTCGCGGTACTTCCGGGACTTCGCCTGTTCGGCCTTCCGGCTGGAAACCCACCAGGTTTACACCATGCCTGGTGAGGCTGACGAGCTGCGACGGTTCCGGGCGGGGGAAATGCCGCCCGTCGGCTATCACTACGGCTGGCTGGACACTGTGGCTGAGGCGCGCAGGTCAGGCAAGACGATGCGGCGCGTGCGGGTGGTGCGCCGTCCGCTGACCGACTACGTCCGGTACGAGTTTTCGTGGGGCTTCGTCTACAACGTGGAAGCGGGCGAAGACATCCGGGTCCTGGATGTGACTGAGCAGCCTGGTCCTGCCCTGCCCGATCACGATTTCTGGCTGTTCGATGAGGTCACGGTGGTCAAGCTGCTGTATCGGCCGGATGGCACCCAGATCGGACGAGAGCTCGTCGAAGATCCCGATCTTGACGCCTACCGGGGCTGGCGTGATGCCGCCTGGCGGGCTGCAGTGCCGTTCCGTGACTTCTGGGCCAGGCAAGATATACGTGTTTGAGCCGGAGGCGCTGGGCCAGCGCAAAGACGAGCTGGCGCTCGCACTGCGGGAGGCCCGCAAGCAAGCCGGCCTGACCGGGAACCGCCTGGCGGCTCGCTGCGGCATCTCGCAGAGCAAGATCTCCAAGATCGAGACCGGCAAGGTCCTGCCGTCGGCGGCGGACGTCGAGCGGATCTTGTCCTGCCTCAGGGTGGGCAAGGAGAGGACTGCCGACCTGGTGGCACTGGCGCGGCTCGCCAACACCGAGTTCCAGAGCGTCCGGGCCTCGCTCAGGCGGGGTCTGCACCACAAGCAGCGCGAACTGGCCGCGCTGGAAGCCGATACCCGGCACATCCGGTTCTTCCTGCCACTTATGATCACCGGGTTGTTGCAGACGCCGGAGTACGCTCGGGCGAGTCTGGCGAACTTCCCTGGCGATTACCCTCAGGCGATAGCCAAGCGCCTGGACCGGCAGGCCGTCCTCTACGATCCGGCTAAGCGCTTCACCTTCGTGCTGACCGAAGCCGCGGTGCGCTGGCAGTTGTGCGCGGCCCAGGCTATGGCTGTGCAGATGGGACGGCTGGCCTCGTTGTCGGAGCTGCCTAATATCCGTCTCGGCATTATCCCGCTCGCCAAGCATGTGCCCGATGGGCCTCTCAACACCTTCACTGTCTATGATGAGCGGATCGCGACAGCCGAGACGTTCGGCGGCGTCATCATGATGCGAGATCCCCGTGATGTCACTTATCATCTCGAGCTGTTCTCTTTCTTCGAGCAGTATGCAGTTTTCGGTGATGAGGCCCGGGCGCTCCTTGAGTCGTATGCGGAAACGTTCCGCGCAGCTGCTTTATGGCCTTCACTATTCCAAAACGCAAATAATTTCATTACCAGAATTTGCTTTGGCCGTTCGCCTGGCCTATTAAGGTCACAGGTGTGATTGCCCTTGAACCGCGGCGGCATATCTGCCTGCGTCGCAGGGACGGCGGTTACCCGATGCATAATAGACCGCAGTCCTCCGGTGTTGCCCTCGCCTTCCGTGGCAGCAGGGGGATCGGGTGTCAGTGACCTGCGAACGGGCTGCCGTTCCGAAAAACAGCTGGGAGTTGCACAGCGTACTATCCATCGGAGCCCTGGCGACTGCCAGTTCGTGTGCTCGCCTTCATGCTCGCAATATCGTATGCGAGTGGGGTCTCCATGACATTGCCGATACGGTGGAACTGGTCGTCTCCGAACTGGTCGCCAATGCCGTCAAGGCCTCGATGGATGACGACGGACGGCCCAGGTACTCCGCTGAGAACGGTCTAGCCTACGTGCAAATGCGACTATCATCCGATCGGGTGGTGACATTGGTAGAAGTCTGGGATGAGAATACTGGGCTGCCCGAGCTGACACAGGTCGGCCTCTATGATGACGGTGGTCGCGGGCTCATGCTGGTGGCTGCCCTGTCCCGGCATTGGGGCTGGGATCTCTCCCGGCATGGGACCGGCAAGATCGTGTGGGCACTGATAGGGCTCTGAACATCTCAGATATATAAGCCATGTACGCGTCCAGACGTCCGTCTCCGAGCTGTCTTGCCTCCAGCATGTAATGCTGAGGCGATCCCGGCCTTTGTCTTGATTCATTCCTCCCGCCTGGGTCGTCCTGTGTCTAGGGCTGGTGTGCAGGGCTGGGCTGTCTAGGCATGTCTAGGTCTGCCCATCAGCTTGACAGAGCGCAGCTAGTTACCGCCGTCGGTGCCTCAGCAGAGCGGCACCCGAACCGGGACCATTGCGGTTATGGCAGGTCAGCTCTATGATGCGCCATGGCCCAGGAGGATAAACGGGACGCCATCACGATTGTCCGCGGCCCATGGTCAGGGTGGGTACGATTCGACGATAACGGCATCACGTTCCGTAACCCTGGGGACTGGCGGACCGACACGATCGGCTGGGATGAAGTGCGCTGGTTCAGGGACGGCCGATCACCTGACGATAACGGGTGGGCGCTGGCTATCGAGCTGCGCAACGGGCGCTTTGTCATTGTCGGGGCGACGTCGAGCGGGAAACCGGCCGCCCGCCCTGGGACGCTGAGGGCGATCGGGAGGGCCGCCGAGCGCTATGCGATCCCGACGGTGCTCACCGGGACGCCCGCGAGCTCGGGACCGCCGGCCGAACCCGGGCTTTACTGCGATCCGGGCGGCAAGCTGGGGCTCAGGCAGTGGAGCGGTGCCGAGTGGTCGCCATTCCTCCAGGTTGACCGGGCCAGCAGCGGACCAGAAGGGGAGAAGGGGCCAGCAAGGGTCTGGTCGCCTCTTCCCGAGACAGTCCAGCAGAAGGAATGGGCCGATGCCGCTTCCCGCACCCGCCGGGAAAAGACTTTCTTCACCTGCGCGCTTGTCGCCACGGCTGGAGCCGTGGCCATAGCGCTAGCTCTGTATGTGTACGACCTGAGCAAGCCCCATCCCAATTTCGGCGCAGCCGAGACGGCCTTGACCATGGCGGGTTTCGGCCTGCTCTTCACCTTGCTAAGCGGGTCCAGGTACAGCCGCGGCCGGTACGCCCTGCCCGGTCCGGCCGCACCGGCAGGCACCGCCGCCGACGACGACGACGCCGGACCGTAACCCAGAAACTGCCACGACGTTATTGACCTCCGGCAGCACGGCTTAACGACGCGGCATTGGGTCGGCTAGTGCGCTGACCACAAACCTTTACCGGTTTGATGCGCCAGGCCACGTTGGTTGTCACCTGGCCAGGCGGTCTGTCAGCACGGGTCGGTGCGCGGTGCCGGGTTGGCGCTGAGCCCGGGGAGTGCCATCGTGACGCGCTGGCTGGAGCCTGTCAGGCGAGTGCTTCCAGGCGTGCGGAGATTTCCCGGTAGCGGTTCACCGGCACTAGGTGGACGCCGTCGAAGGCGCCGCTGTCGCGGAGCCGGGTGATCTGCTCGCATGCGGCCTCAACTCCGGCCATCTGGTCATGCGCGACCTTGCCGGCGAGCCAGCCGGGGATCTCGATGTCGGGGATGGCGGCGGCCAGGCGGCGGGCCATGGCGGCGCTGGCCAGCACCATCACGCCGGCGTAGACGGGAACGTCGACGGGGTTGGCGTCACGCCAGCGGAGCTGGGCGTCGGCGGAGTAGCTGACCTGGCTGAAGATGAAGTCGGCGGCGTGCTTCCACCGGGGCAGCGGCTGCAGGGCGGCGGCGACGCCGATCCGCCAGGCCGGGACCCCGGCGAAGGCCGGGTCTGAGGCGGTGCAGGAGCGGGCCTCCTCGATCATGGAGCGGACCGTCAGGTCGCTGGTCCGCGTGCCTGAACCTGGCTTGTCGCCGTAGACGAACAGGAACTGGCTGACGCCGTAGGCGGCGGCGGTGAGCAGGTCACGGCGGAAGCCGAGCAGGTTGCGGTCGCGGGAGTTGATGCAGGCGATGCTGTGGCCGCCCATGGCCTGCACCTCGTGCGCGACCGCGATGCTGGAGACGGTGGCGCGGCCGATGTGGTTATCGGGGATCAGGAAGGTGCTGGATACCGCGGTCAGCACCCCGATCTGGTGACGGGCGTGGGTGAGGTCGGGCCGGACGGGAGGCTCGATCTCGCAGACGATCTCGAACGGGCGCGCGCTCATGACGGCAACGCTAGCGCGCTGGCCATGAACGTCGACCGGCTCGGTCAGGCAGCTTCGGGTTTCGGGCGGCCCCAGCGTTGCTGGCGTTCGCTGCGGATGCGGGCTCGTTCGCGGCGCTGGGCGGCCAGCACGCCGGGGTGGCGGGCGTGGGCGTTACGCCAGCGCAGGCAGGCCTGCAGCCTGCGGGCCAGCGCGGGGTGATTCGGGTGGTCTGAGCCGCCCATGACGAAGGTCCGCAAGGGGCCGAAGTGCGCCTCGATCGGGTTAGCCCACGAGGCGTTCGCCGGCGTGAGGCACAGCTCGACGTTCTCCCGCCTAGCCCAGCGGCGGATCGCCGGGGTCTTGCTGGCGGCCAGGTTGTCCAAGATGACGAACAGCCGGTACCCGCCCGGCCGGGCGGCGCGGATCGATTTCAGCGCGGCCAGGGTGTGACCGGCGCCCTTGTGCTCGCGGGTCACCCCCCACAGCTGGTCATCGCCGATGCTGTAGCAGCCGTGGAAGTAGCGGATGCCGTGGGTGCGGTGGCAGGTCGCACGCAGCCGGCCAGGGTGTTTACGTTTCGCCCAGCAGGCCCCGTGGCACGGGCGGATGGACGGCGGCCCGAACTGGCCGGAGGCAAAGCAGCGGTCCGGGTAATGGCTGGTCACGTACTCGATCCGGTCCAGCTTGGCGTCCCGGTCCGGATCACGGGACTCTTTTCAGGTCCGCGTCCGCTGGAAGGAGATACCGCGGGCGTGCAGGATCTGCCGCAGCCGCTCCCGCCCGATGGCCACCGGCCGCGGGCAGGAGGCTAAGCAGGCGGCCAGCTTGCGCAGGCTCCACCGGGTGAACGGCTGGCCCAGCTTCTCCGGCCTGGTGGTAGCCGCCGCGACGATCACCTCGACGTCCTGGTCACTGATCAGGCGGGGACGGCCTCCCGCCCGCTGAGGGTCCAGCGCGGCCAGGCCCTTCTGTTGAACAGGTGGATCACCCCCCGGACAGTGTCCTCATCGGCCGCGACGAGCCGCGCGATCGCGGGCACCAGCGTGCCCGACGCCGACGCCATGATGATCATCGCCCGGCGCACCCGGACCGACCCGTGCTTGCCACGCCGCACGATCTGCAGCAGCCGCTGCCCCTCCTGATCAGTCAGCCGCCGCGCACGCACCGGCTCCGCCATCACGCCTCCCGCCACTCGACCTCTTCACACGATCGAGTGCGGGAGCAATAACGCGGCTTGTCAGCCGACCCGGCGAACGTTCGTGGCCAGCGCACTAGGCGTCCAGCTCATGGATCCTGCTTGTCGTCCGCGGCTTCATGACTGGCTCGTCGGCGCGTCCGGTGCTTCGTCCGGCTGGTCATCGTGTCGTGTGGTCAGGTCGCTGAGCTTGTCGAGCAGTTCGCGGAGGGTGTAGCGGGTGATGACGGTCTCGCCGTCCGGCTGGGGAATGCGGGCCTGCCACGTGCCGAAGCCACCGCTGCCGATGATCACGCCTGGGTGCTCTTCGCGGAACCGGCGGAGCCGTGGCACCTGGTCTGGTTCGCCTGGCGCTATCCCCAGCGCCGGGACGGTCAGCCATGTGCGGAAGTCGCTCATGGCGCCTGCCCCGGAACGGTGACGCCGGTAACCTGGTTTTCGCCTCGTGCCAGTCCGCAGCCGCGGACAGCGCCCGAGCGGTCAGGCCCGCGTCTAGGCGGATGTCGCGCAGCCGCTCGGCAAGCTGCTGCCTGGCGCGCTGGACGCTGGATGACGGTGAGATAGCCACGACGGCAGTCCTGTGCTCGGTTGCGGGAGACTCGGTCAGGTTGGCCGGTATTCAGCATGCGGGATCGAGCGTTCCCAGGCAGCCTCGAAGGCCGCCACGCCTCCAGGACACCCAATACTGACTGACCTGCCTGGCTGTCGAGATCTCCCGGGAATCAGGTCCCCTTATGAGGGCTGCCGGGTAATGGCGGCCAGGTCGGCGCCGGTCAGCTCGCCTTGCGGTAGCGGGCGAGGATGGCGGCGCGCAGCGATGCGGCCGGTGCGCCGAGGCCGGACAGGATCGCCGGTACCGTGCCGTCCTTCGGCGCCAGCAGAGCCAGGGCCAGATGCTGGACGCCGATGTAGTTGTCGTGCAGCGCCTCCGCCTCGCGCAGCGAGAGCGCCAGGGTCTTCTTCGCGCGCGGCGTGAACGGGATATGGCCGCCGGGACCGAGCCCGGCAGAAGCGGGACGTTGCCGGAACCGGCCTGCCGGCACAGGGGCGTTGCGGCGGGCCCGGCGGCGGCGCCGGCGGCGCGTCAGCCCGGCCAGCGGGCCCTTCCCCCAGGCGGGCCGCCGGCGTTGGCGGGCGGCCGGCAGGGCCCGGCTGAGGGCGTCCGGGCCGAACGCTGCTTCGACCCGGGCGCGCACGACGTCGAGGTCGATGCCGATGGACGCCAGCGCCTCTGCGTCCAGGCCGCCCGCCGGGCCGGCCGTCTGGCCCTGGCCGGCGGTGCGCAGGATTTCCGCCTTGATGCGCTCGGGCGTGACGCCCTGGTCGCGCAGCACCGCGCCGGCCGGCTCGCCGGCCGCGGCGGCGGCCAGCAGCAGGTGCTCGCAGCCGATGTAGTTGTGCCCGAGCCGGCGGGCATCTTCCTGGGCCTGGACGACGACATGGCGAGCGGTGTCGGTGAAGCGCTCGATCATCATCGCCTCCCGGTCAGCCGGCCGTACTTGCGGTGGACGGTCTGCTTGGTCACACCGAGGCGGCTGGCGATGTCCTGCCAGGACCAGCCGAGCTCCCGGGCCTGCTGGACCTGGAGCAGTTCCAGCCGTTCAGCCAGCGCACGAAGCGCGGCGACCGCGCGCAGCCCGACGTCCGGGTCGTTGCTGGCGGCGCCTTCGGCGATCTGGAGAGTAGGTTCCATGCCGTCAGCATATGCTGACAGACCCGGTTCGTCAACATGTGCTGACGCGGCGCGACGGCGCCCGAGATGCGATGTTCTGCGACCGCGGACCTGCGGCACGGTCTTCAGCGACAGGCCCCTCTACAGGTACGCCAGCGCCCGGCAAGGCCGCCCGCACCCGCTTGCCGATACGTTCACACAGCTCATCAAGCCCCGCAGCCTAGACCGCAACATCAACCCTCACCAAGAGGACAGCCTCCCAACCCAAGCCTCACGCCACCGACAAGCCAAGTGCCGTTGCAGTACTATGCCCCCGGGCTCAACCCGGCCGGGCGTCTGGGCGAACATGAAGAACGGCCTGGGCAACCTCGCCGCTCGCGACGTTGACCAGCTCGCCGTGATCATGAAGAACCGGCTCAAGCGCATCCAGTACCGGCCCGCCCTCATCGAGGCGTTCCTCGCCCAGGCCGGGCTCACCCTCGGACCCCAGCCCCCATAGGAAGGTACGAATGCAGCTGGATCGCTCAGTGGCATCCGCCTGCCGTGCGGGAGCGTCGGCTCACCTGCTGGCTGGCGGCGTCCAGACGTAGGGGGTGGTGGAGGCAACCGGCTTGAAGCCGAGCCGCTGCAAGATCGGCTGGCTGGCAGGCAGCGCGTCGACCTGAAGATGGCGGTAGCCGCGGGCGGCGGCCAAGCCCGCCCGGTACGCGACCAGGGCGCGGAAGATCCCCCGGCCGCGCCAGGCCGGAACGGTTCCCCCGCCCCACAGCCCGGCGAAATCGGTCCCTGGGGTGAACTCCACCCTGGCCGCGCTGACCGGCTCGTCACCGGCCATGGCGACGACCATCTGGACCAGCTCAGGTGCTTCCCTGAGCTGGGTCGCCAGCCGCTCGCCGAGCTCAGCAGACGGGTGTCCGGTGAACGCCAGGTCATGCACGGCCATCATCGCCTCGACGCCGGCCTGGTCGGTCACCAGGTCCAGCCGCACGCCCTCTGGCAGCTTGACATCGGAGTCGATGGCAGCGGTCTCGGCGACCAGCATCAGCTCCTCGTCATCGGCCACGAAGCCGGCCACCAGCAGCCGCTGGGCCAGATCCGCAGGCTGGTCGTAGTCATAGAGCTTCCACTCGACGGGCGTACCGCGAGCGGCAAAGTACCGCACCTGCGCGGCGATCACGGCATCGGCGGAGTCGCCCGTGAGCTCGGACCAGGTAATGCACGACGTCTGCGTCCCCGGCGCAAGCCAGCGCAGCACTCCAGCGTCGGCCTCGACGACCGCACCCGGCTCGCCGGCCCGGGTGTTCCGCCGGATCTGGGCATCGAATGCCGCACGCACGGCGTGAGTGTCCACCAGAGCACAGCACCATAGCCGTGCGGGCCGGCGCAACTCAGATAACCGCCATCGATGCTGGTCTACTACCAGGAAGGACTCAAACGCTGGCCTTTCAATCTCTGTAGGCACACCAGTACAGCAGAAAAGCACAGCAACCTCTACGGCCAGCATCGACCTAATGCGACCAACGTAGGCTAACGACCTGCACCAACGGCCAACACTGACCACCATGCATCTCGTTCACACCTAGGTGTTCACGAGCTATGATCCGACTCTATCCATGCTTGCTGGAGAACAGCCCCTTCCGATTACAGGGCGGGCACGCCCCGAGGCTAACGGTGTTGGGCGCGGCGGAGCTCGAAGGCGATCACGATTTCTGAGATGCCGCGGAACAGGGCGAAGAAGCCGACCCAGATCAGCAGCAGGGCTCCTTGCACCGGGCGGTACTGCTGGGAGGCCCAGAAACCGAGCAAGATCTCCAGGATGCCGACCACCAGGCCAAGCCACCACATGGAGTTGACCTCCCTGGTGCTGACGGAGGTGATGATGTAGAACGTGCCCTGGAAGATGAGCAGCAGCCCCAGGATCGAGGCGAGCGCCCAGAACGCGTCGTAGGGCCGGGCGAATGACCAGCCGGCGCCGAAGGCGAAGATGATGCCCATCACGATGTGCAGCCAGCGCCAGCTAGACATGACCGAGGCGATGAAGAACTCGTTGATCGTGGCCACCAGGAAGTAGACGCCCAGCAGCACGCCCACCGTGGGGATCGAGGCGGGGCTGAACCGCAGTGCGATCCAGGCGAGGATGAGCCACGCGATGCCGGTCAGCAGGAACATCCACCAGGGGCCGGCCAGCCGCGCAAGCCCTGCGCGGGCTCTGGACCCGTTGTCTGTGCGTTCGTCCATGGCGCTCATGAGCAGCTTCCTTCCCGGGCAGGTGGCTACCGCGTACGGGGCCGTCTGCCGGATGATTTACCCGATTCCAGGGACTATGACGCCCGGTCGGGAACAAGCATCACGCCAAGTAACGTCAACGTTTGTTGAGAGCGAAACGACTGAAGTCTGTATAGCGCATCTACCCAAGGGTGAGCCGTAGCACTTCGGAATCGCTGGGCCTTAAACGTCAAAGTGGACTATTCCCATGTGTCCTCTTCTTTACCGGCAGCGAACCCGAAGATCGTGACTGGTACCAGACGTTCACAGGCACGCTCACCTATGACCGCCGCACAGGAAGCCGAGATCTCATCCGCAGGTCAAAGCACATGCATCATGAGTTCGCGGTGGTTAAGAGACTGCCTGCACCAGACCCGGCCTACAGGTCGGCTCACCCTCTTGTATTCACAAGGTGGCTCCGCCGCCGCCAAATTCTGCTGTGCGGCGGGGGCGGCGAGCAGAAGGTGGAATCGGGAGTATCCGGGCTGCTGTCAGGTCGGCCACCTTGACTTGCTGTGATGCCAAGACTCGACCAAATAGGTCAGACTGACGTGGTTGCAGATCCACGAGGCGACGGAGGACAGTGAGCAGGTCGTTCAGTTCCTTCGTCCAGTCGTATGGCCATGCGTCAACATGAATCTTGTCTAGCGGGCTGGTGACGCGGCCGCCCGGATTGGCGCTCCGGTGGCTAAACCATGTCTTCAGAACGTGCATGCCGCCCACGTCATACTGCCAGACGGCCTCCGGGACGGGCGCGAAGCATCCGCCGCCGACGTGAAGCGTCTCGCCATCGTGCCGGATCTGCGTTGGCAAAGGCCGGCCTGGAATCGCCACTGTGTTCAAAGGTGACCTTGGATCATTTGCGGGGTATCGGATGTTGTTCTGCGGGCGGCCGAGCGCCGGGTCGTACATCACGGCACCGTATGTTGACGCCCACAGGACCTCACGCCCGACCTTCACCGCTTCGGCCCAGATACCGGAATCTGCGGTCAATGGAACCCTGATACCCGGGGTGACGAGCTCCTCAGCGAATCGCTCGGTGAATCCCGGGTGCGCCACCGCGGCAGCGATGTAAGCCACGAGGTCCTGCACGGAGATCGGCACGCCGACGCGATCAGCCAGCACCGACAGCAGCCGGCCAGGGACGTTCGGCGACCCGTCGGGATGAAGCATCGGGAGGACGCGCCCCCCGCGCACATTGAAATAGTGCATATCGGGGATCAGGAAGGAGAAAACCACGCCGGGCCCAGAGCTGATTTCCTGTGCATGCTGTTCTACGACGAAGACCTGTCCGCCACGCCGGGCTTCCCACAATTCTGGACGCGGACGGTCGAGCAGCCTGCGGTCGGGTATTACCCATTGCCGGTCAAAGCTGCGGTAAGCCACTCGCACAGGTTGAGGGCAGGGGCCGGACTCATCGGCAAGAGCACCACGGTGCTGGTCGCCGCCTGGAAGCGGATCGACTCTGGAGTCGAGATGCCGATCCTCCGTTTCCTTGAATAGCAGAGCCTTGCGCTGCGGGTCTGCCTGAGCGACAAGCTCGGCCCAGCGCTTCTCGAGTATCGCCGGCGAGGGCGCATAAACCCAGGCACGGTTGCTCTTTACGCCGGGTACGGTCCAGGGCATGAGGTCGCTGAGAGCCGGGTAGTCATCCCACTCCGACTCCGCGGCAGGGGTGAAGGGAGCGTGCCAATCCCTGCGGGCCGCCCGCCAGCTCGGTCCGTCGAGCGCGAGCTTCGAGAGCTGCGCGTACTTCTCCGCACGCCGTCCGTGTACCTCGGTGTACCAGATCTGTGCGGGGCTCTCCTTATCGGTGTCTGCGCGGCGGAGGAACAGGCCGATCGCAAGCGGCTGCTGGACCCCGGGGAAGACCCGTGTCGGAACGTCAGGACGATGACCCTCGGGGCTGAAGTTGATGATCCATCCCTCTTCGCACGTACGCCGCAGGTACTCGCGCATTCCCTTAAAGCCGGGACCGCGCAGGTAACCGTTAGTTGTAATGAAGCAGACGATGCCATGCCGGTGATCCGGATGCGCGTCGAATACCTTCCAGGTTGCCCAGCGCCAAAAGTAGACGTAGAGGTTTTTCAGAACATATTCCAGTCGGCCGTTGCCCGCCAGCCGGAACGAATCTAGCGGCGCGCGGGTACTGGGGTTCCCTTTCTCCACCCAACCGCCGAGGCCCTCGGCGCGCTCTCTGTACGGTGGATTGCCGATCACCACGGTGACCGGGATATTCGCCTTGATCTTGTTGGCCTCCCGCCTCGACCGTGCCAGTGGCGCATAGGTATAGGCGAGCTGCATCTGCTCCTGGTACGGGTCATCGAGAGTGTCAGTCACGAACAGCGACAACCCGTCGGGCGGGAGCATCGCGCCGTACTTGCGCACGAGGTCTGATATCCGCAACTCCGCGACCGCGTACGGACCCATCTGCAGTTCAAAGCCAGCCAGCCGGCGGATGGTCTCCGAGACTGCTCCGGGCGCGGCCCCCGGGCCTTCTTGAGTGGTTGCCTGTTCAGCGACTCGCTGGATGATCGAAAGCAGGTAGGTCCCGGTGCCCATCGCCGGGTCAATAGTCACCACGTCAGGTGACATGAATCCCCGGTCGCGGCCAAGCCGGTTCCGCAGGGCCTCATCAGCAAGCCGGACCATCTCCACCACGACATCGCGCGGGGTGTAATAGGAACCCGATGCCTTACGGAGCTCCTCGTCGTACTCTCCGAGGAAGTGCTCATAGAGGTGCAGATAGGCATCCACATGAGCAGCACGAATCGTGTCCCAGTCCACCGCGCCGATTACGCGTACCAAGAGATCAAGGGTGACGCGGAAGGTGTCGGATACATAATCCGTCAGGATTTGCAGCGCTCGCCCCATCAGCGAGTGACCGGGGCCAAGATCATTACCGATCTCATGCAGGCTCCGGTCGGCGATGTCGATGTTCTCCGCTCGTGCCAGCAGCAAGGCGAAGGTCACTGCCTGAGCATAGCCATCCGCAAATGTGTCATCACTGGCGGTAGGGAACAAGAGGCTGCGCCAGTCGGAGGCAAGCCCGGTGAATGGTTGTTCATGTCGCGGGCTGCCCGCTTGTATCGCTCGTGCCTCCCGTGCAAGCTGGTCTCTGACCTCCCTGCGCAGAAGCAGGCATAGCGGGGCGACGGCCTGAACGAGCCGGGTCACCGACGTGATGGGGATTGGCTTCCAGGTAAGGAAGTTACGGAGCAGCAGCTCAAATGATGCATCACCAGCCTTGAGCTTCGAACCAGCCGCATACAAGTCACCATCGAGGTGGACGACCTCCCCCTCCGGCTCGCCGTTGCGGAACAGCGCCCATGATCGGCCGTTGGTGTAAACCAGGTTCGGAAGGTTGCGCAGACGTTCCCACTGGTTACGGTTGTGACCGGTGAAGGAGTCAGGGTCAATGGTCGTACGGGGCTTCTTCACCTCCACGTAGCCCGTGATCGCCCCGTTCACGCGGACGGCATAATCAGGCCTAACCTGCAAGTCGTCCAAGGCGGACTCGCCATGCTCCACCACATGAAGCGACAACGCATTGCCCGCCGCCTGCAGCAGCCCCTCGATGGGAGGCCGGATCGCTGCCTCAGGCTCTCCGGTGCCGTCGAGGCGTTCCTTGCACGCCTTCCCGAATGCCGACACTGCCTGGACAAGCCAGTCAGGAACTTCGCGGGGCATCTGACCGCCTTCAATAGCCGTCTCATGGTGTTGGATCGCTGGTCGATGACGATATCCGAGCGTCCGGACAAAGGCCAGGGAGCTTGCGGTCATGCGCCGCTACGAGCTAAGCGCCGTCCCCGTATCCCCCGAGCTGGCCTGCGGGCCCGGATGGTGACCTAGTCGTCTGGTCCCGGTCCGGCTCGGCAGGGTGGCGGTCCTTCTTCCTTTGTATGTAGTCGATCCAGTCTGCGGCGGCGAGCGTGTCCCGGTGGTCGGGGCCCAGCCTCCGCTGCAGGTGGGGCAGCATATCCCGGAACTCGTTCTCGGCTCCGGCGTAGTCGCCGCGGGCGACCATCTCGCGGGCGATGCTGAACCAGAGGATCAGCGTGACCGGGTGGTCCGGGCCCAGCCGCTGCTCTAGGTGGGGCAGCACGTCCCGGAACTCGTTCTCGGCTCCGGCGTGATCGCCGCGCGCCGCCATCTCGCGGGCGATGCTGAACCGGGTGGCCAGCGTGTCCGGGTGGTCCGGGCCCAGCCGCTGCTCCAGGTGGGGCAGCATGCCGCGGAATTCGTTCTCGGCTCCGGCGTGGTCGCCGCGTGCGGCCATTTCCTGGGCGATGCTGAACCGGGTGGCCAGCGTGTCCGGGTGGTCGGAGCCGAGGGTTCGCTGCCGGGCCGCGAAGACGTGCCGGAACTCCTCCTCGGCTCCGGCGTGGTCGCCGCGTGCGGCCATTTCCTGGGCGATGCTGAAGCAGGTGGCCAGCGTGTCCGGGTGGTCCGGGCCCAGCCGCTGCTCCATGTGGGGCAGCACATCCAGGAATTCGTTCTCCGCGCCGGCGTGGTCCCCGCGGGCCGCCATCTCGCGGGCGATGTTGAACCGTACGATCAGTGTGTCCGGGTGATCCGGGCCCAGGGTTCGGATCTGCCCGGCCAGCACCTGCCGGAATTCGTTCTCGGCTCCGGCGTGGTCGCGGTGCGCGGCCATTTCCTGGGCGATGCTGAAGCGGGTGGCCAGGGTGTCGGGGTGGTCGGGGCCCAGCGTCCGCTGCCGGGCCGCGAAGACGCTCCGGAAGGCGATCTCCGCGCCGGCGTGGTCTCCGCATGCGGCCATTTCCTGGGCGATGCTGAAGCGGGTGGCCAGGGTGTCGGGGTGGTCGGGGCCCAGCGTCCGCTGCCGGGC
>Ga0335081_10005726_pt1 | contig 19689 bp, 17 predicted proteins | sample Lox_Sample_35_FD_206713 | JGI IMG/M metagenome (GOLD analysis project Ga0335081, IMG submission 206713) | Soil microbial communities from Loxahatchee National Wildlife Refuge, Florida, United States - Lox_Sample_3.5 | ecosystem: Environmental > Terrestrial > Soil > Wetlands | place: USA... | reverse complement strand
CGGTTGATGATCTCCGCGACCTTCGAGTCAGGATCGTTGAGGTCACCGACCAGGATCGCCTCGGTCGGGCACACCGTCACGCAGGCCGGCTCCAGGCCGACGTCCAGGCGGTGCGCGCACATGTTGCACTTCTCCGCCGAGTGGTCCTCCGGGTTGATGAAGATCGCGTCGTACGGGCAGGCGGCGATGCATGCCTTGCAGCCGATGCAGATCGTCTTGTCGAAGTCGACGATCCCGTCCGGGCGCCGGTACATCGCCTGCGTCGGGCACGCCGTCACGCACGGCGCATCCGTGCACTGGTTGCAACGCGTGACCTGAAACGTGCGCTGGACCTGCGGGAACCTACCGACCTCGGCCGACTTCACGAACGTGCGGGTGACGCCGAGCGGCACCTCGTTCTCGCTCTTGCACGCGGTGGTGCAGGCATGGCAGCCGATGCACTTGTCCTGGTCGAGCACCTTGACCCAACGCCACGGCAGGTCATCGGGGGGCATCACCGGTTCATTCGGCTGGCTCATGGTCGGGTGGTGACGGGCAGGCCGAGCTGCGCGGCGCGCGGCCAGTCGTCGTCGACATGCACGACGTCCCGCCCGGCCCGGTCGAGGACGGAGGCGCCGAACGCGGCCCGGAACCCGCTGGCGCAGTGCACCCACACCTCGCCCGCGGGAACCTCCGCGGTCCGCTGAGCCAGCTCCCAGAACGGTATGTGTACCGCCCGGTCCAGGCGGCCGGCCTGCCATTCGTCGGGCCTGCGCACATCCAGGACCACGATGTCGCGCCGATCCCAGGCCGCGGCCACGCCGGCGAAGTCAGTGACCCGGTAGCTGGAGAGGCGGCCGTCCGCGGCGAGGTCCGCGGGCCGGCCCGTCGCCGCTCGTTCGATCGTGTCGATGCCGATGCGCGACAGCTGGAGCTGGGCCGCGGCAACCTGACGGAAGCTGTCGCCGACCAAGGTGAGCGGCTCACCCCACGGAATCGTCCAGCCCAGGTAGGTGGCGAACGGATCGCCGAGTTCGATCGACACCGTGCCGCTGACGTGCTCACGCGCAAACGCCGTGCGGTTGCGCAGGTCCACGACCCATTCCCCGGCGTCGATGCGGCGGCGCAGCTCGTCCGCGCTGGCGGGCGCGGGAGGCGACAGGTCCGGCCGCCACGGGCCGCTGCGGTTGGCCGGCCCCATGTGCGCGTAGTACCGGGGATAAGCTCCCAGGCCCGCGATCAGCTCCTTGACGAACGCATCCTCGTCGCTGGTCAGCGCCACGTTGACCTGCCGTTCGTGCCCGATGGTGGACGACGTCCCGCTGGTCGGGGTGGCCGAGCAGAAGCTGCCGAACCCGTGCGTCGGGTACACGGCCGCCTCATCGGGCAGCTCCGCGGCCAGCCGACGTACCGAGCGGTACTGCGCCCTTGTCAGCCGTTCGGTCTGCTCTGGGCTGATCAGGTCGGTACGGCCGACCGCGCCGTACAGCATCGAGCCGCCGGTGAACACGGCCGCGGGCCTGCCGTCGGTGCCGGCAATGGCGTAGGACAGGTGATCCGGCGTGTGACCCGGCGTGTGCAGGACGGACACGGTCATGGAACCGGCGGGTATCCGGTCTCCGTCGCGTACCGGCGTCCGGGCGAAGGAGACGTCCTCGGCCGCGGCGACCAGGTAGGCGGCCCCGGTCTCGCCGACTAGGGCGAGGCCGCCCGTCACGTAGTCGTTATGGATGTGGGTCTCCAGCACGTGGGTGATCCGCACGCCGGCCGCCTCGGCCGCGGCCAGCACGCGTCCGGTGTCACGCTGCGGGTCGACCACCACCGCGTCGGATCCATCGTGGATCAGGTAGCTGCGGTCGCCCAGCTCCGGCGTCTCGATCGTCACTACGTCAGGCATCCGCGCCTACCCCCTGTCTCCCGTGGCCTGCGGCACGGTCAGGCCCGGCCCTCGAGCATCAGGTTCCAGTACATGAACGGCAGCCCGCGCAAGGCCGCCCTTCAGAAAACTCCGAATGTACGTACAATACAATCCTCGGAAGGAGGGCCGCTGTCAACGTCCGGGACCGGCTTCCCGCTCCGGCGGGGCTTACACATACTGGAGGCGTGATCATCGACCGGGGCAGTGCGCTGCCGCTGTGGGCGCAGGTGCTCGGCGACCTGCGCCGCCGGCTGGCCGCGGGGGAATTCCAGGAGAGGTTCCCCGGCGACGAGGAGCTGACCGCGCACTACGGGGTCAGCCGCCACACCGTCCGCGAGGCCCTTCGCAGGCTGGCGGCCGAGGGCGTGATCGAGCGGGGCCGGGGCCGCGGCACGTTCGTGACCGGCCGGGTCATCGAGCAGCCACTGGGCGCCCTGTACAGCCTGTTCCGGTCGGTCGAGGAACAGGGCTTCGTCCAGCGCAGCATCGTCCGCAGGCTGGGGGAGCGCCAGGACGCCGAAGCCGCCAAGGTCCTGGGCTGCGACGCCGCCGCCCCGCTGGTCTACCTGGAACGGCTCCGCCTCGCCGACGGCCAGCCCATCGTCCTGGACTGCTCCTGGCTGCCCGCCGCCCTCGCCCGCCCACTGCTCGGCGCCGACTTCACCCGTACCGCGCTGTACCGCGAACTGCACCTGCGGTGCGGCATCCAGCCCGACGCGGGCTGGGAGCGGATCAGGCCCGTCCTGCCAGGTCCCGAACAACGCAGGCTGCTCGGCCTGCCCGCCCGGACCCCCGCCATGGCCATCGAGCGCCTCGCCAGCTGGCAGACCACCCCGGTCGAATGGCGGCACGGCCTGGTCCGCGCCGACCGCTACTCTTACGTCGCCCGCTGGACCGCCCGCGAGGCCGAAGCCGGCTTCGAGCCCGCCGGCCCGAACACGCGACCGCCAGGACAGCACCAGCCCGACCGCTGATATGGCGGACTTACCGGAACCGATCGCTTTCTGGCCAAGGCCACCCGCACACGTTAGCGGCGGGCGATTACGCTGAGATCGCGATCGTGGCTGGTGGAGGAGCAGTGATGACCACGAGGCTGCGCCCGCCGTCGCATATCGAGCGCACCAGCTCGGGGCTCAGCACCCATGGATCAGGATCCGTCCGGGCGATGCCGGCGGTTGGCCTGCTCTGACCTGGGGTAAGCGGATGAGCGAAGCCGGGATACCGCTGGGCGAAACGATCTGCAGGCTCAGCTGATCCGGCCTCGTCACATTCGACGGCGGCGCTGCGTCATGCGGGTGGGGGTCCTTAACCCGCCGATATGACAGGAGGGTGCCCGATGGCACGCATTGAGGGCGTATCAAGGTCCCAGGCCGGTCCGATCGTCAAGCTCGCCTACCGGTTCGGGCCCAGGGCGATGAAGAAGCTGACCGGCCGCGATCCGCAGGCTGGCAACGGGATCGAGCCGGTGGAGATCTGGGCGCACCAGCCGAAGATGATGATGGGCATGGGCATGTTCAACCAGGCAGTCCGCTCGGGCAAGAGCGTCGATGAGCGGATCAAGAACCTGGTCGAGCTGAAGGGCGCGCAGATGATCGGGTGTGAGTACTGTGTCGACCTCGGCTCGCAGATATGCCGCAAGTCCGGTTTTTCCGACGAGGAACTCCTCGCCCTGCCGCGCTACCAGTCCAGCGCCCTGTTCACTGATCGTGAGAAGGCGGCGCTCGACTTCACGGTCGCGGTGATGCGCACACCGGTCGAGGTCACGGACGAGCTGTTCACGCAGGTGCGGTCATACTTCGACGATCGTCAGCTGGTGGAGATCACCGCCCTGCTGACGCTGGTGAACCTCGACCGGTTCAACGCCGCGTTCGGGATCGGCGCGGCAGGCTTCAGCGAAGGAATGGTGTGCGTCCCGCCAGACCGCCCGCATCCTGCACCGTCGCTCCCTGCGCCCGGGACTTGAGGCCGAAGTTCCCGACTTCACAGGTTCGGTACGCACCAATCGGCGTGATTCCATAGCCACGGGCAGTGTCACCGAGTGGAGGATGCCATGGCTGTGTACGTGAACAAACTGCGAGATCGGAGTCGGTTCTTCTATGGCAGGACGACCCCGCCGCCTCCTATGTTCGGCCTGACGGCTGACACTCAGGATGAGCTGCATACCTTCGCCGCGAGGCTCGGCATCCGCCAGGACCCTGGCACCCCGGTCGGACCACAGCAGGAGTTGGTCACCCGGCATTACTTGCTGACCGAAGGCCAGCGTGATCGCGCCGTAGAGCTCGGAGCGCAAGTAATCACACCCCGCGAAGCGGACAAGATGGAACGGCAGCGAGCGGCCATGCGGGGAGAGAGACAGTTCTGACCTCGAACTGTCAGCTTGGAAACTTTATGGCGCTGCGCGCCTCCGACCTGGCGATTCCGCGACCTGCGGGGATCTTGCTGGTTTGACCGTTAGTAACCGTGACTAGCCGCAGACACTCCTCCTATCGGGCACGCAGCGGGCACGGCGGCCTCTTTGTTCCGAACTGGCGATGCCGCCCGGCCGCTGACCTTCCGCTAATGGCCGGACGTATCCCCAAGTCGCCATGCGAAGTGCGAGTGTTCGTGTGTGCTGCCGACCGCTGACGTTTGCCGTTGGCTGGTGCTGGTGCTGTCAGGGCACCGATGGCCTGACGCGGCGCCCGCCTCCGATGCCGGGATCGGGCACTATCCGGCGCCAGGCTGGTCTCTGCGTTCAGGTTAACTGCCTGGCTGCCGCCCCTCGCCGTGCTCCGACCAGGCAGCCTTCAGGGTTTCCATGGCCGCTCGTGCTTTAGGGTCCGCCGCGAGCCCGCTCAGGATGAGGGCGAAGCTGGCCGAGGCCATGGTGTCGAGGTGACCGTCGCCGAGGACGCGGCGGCGACGGGCCGGGGTGTCTTGGTCTAGCTGCACCTGCGCCCTGCTGCCATCACCGCATTGTCGCCCTGGCGGCGCGTGCGCGCCAAGCTCCCGGGCTGCCGCTACCCGGACGTTGCCGCCCGGCGGGCCCAGGGCGACGCCGATGCTCAAGGTCCGGCCGCAACCGCGCTGGCACCCCGCCGCTCATCTGGCATAGCCACCCTGGCCTGGCTGCCTCTCTGTGTGGGGACCGGACCACACCAGGTGGACCTGGGTAGCCTTAGCCGCTGACCTCTTCCGTGTCAGGGTTGTTTCAGGATCAGCGTCAAGTGCTGCAACCCAGGGTGGCCGGCCTGTGGGTCTGTCCCCGGGTGACCGTAACGGTCTGTGGCTGACCACTTGATCGGGCATGTGGCGGGCACGAGCTTCTAATGGTACGGCTCAGGGCCCAGGCCGCCCCATGGTGCTCCCGCCGCCACGACCTCCAGCGGCCTCTATGATCACACGCGGGCGATGCCCAGGCCCGTTGCGAACATCGTACGCGCCTGCGTCGTCAGCACACCCAGCACGGAGCTAGCAACCGCACACAAGGTGCGCATGGCGGGCTGGCCCGCCGACGCTCATCGGCCCTGGAGCGTACTGCAGGAGATGTACGTACGGCACAAGAAGTAGCGCAAGTTCGTCCGTCAGGCCGACGCCTCCGGCCCGCGCCGTCCGTAGCCTTGTAAGTGCGGTAATCCCCGGGGACTGCCGTCCACCCAGATGTCACCGCGGGCCGGACGTATGCGCAGGTCAAGGACGACTACGCGTCCGGCCAGGTGGCTAGGAGAAGAGCCTTTCTGTGCGCCTGTCCGGCAGCCTCTGACTGCGGGTGTCCGGTCCGAGCCGGTCTGGATTCGTCCAGATCTGCTGTTAGCAAATCCGTTAGCAGACTCAGGTGCAGGGATCGGGGAAAGTTGAACACCATGAGCTGGGTTTTCGTTGTAGTTGAACAGCTCTCGGCGGGCCGGTTGCCGGGCGGGCAGTGCGGCTCAGCTGGCGAGGTGGCTTTCTCCGATCTGGGCGACAAAGGCCTTGACGGCGGGGAAGGCGAGGTCCGGGCGATCGAGGAAGATGGTGTGACGCGCCCCAGGAAGTCGCACGAGGCGGGTGGTGTCGGAAGACAGCTGGCTGGCTAGTTCCTCGACCACGGGCAGCGGGCAGACCGGGTCGTCCTCGCCGGTGAGGACCAGGACGGGGCACCGGACGGCGCCGAGCAGGCTCCAGGGATCGAAGCTTGAGACCTCGTGGCTGTCGTAGTGCGCGGCGACGTCCGGGTTCCTGATCATCCGGGCCAGGAACCGGCGGGACTCCTCGGGCCAGCCCGGCGTGGCGCTGTAAAGCGGGTAGCAGACACGGGTGAACTCAGCCTGGAGATCCTCGGCGTCCGCGACGTTACCGCCCCGGCGGTATGTGCGAATGCGCTCGATGATGGCGGCCGCCTCGGGGCCGCCGACGCGGCCGAACGCCTCGATGACTCGCGGGTCGTCCCAGTGGCCACCAGTCGTGTTGGCCAGGATGATGCCGCCAGGATGATCGGGGAACAGCGCCGCGTAGGTGAGCGCGACGTCCCCGCCGAAGCTGCTGCCGAGGATGACCGGCTTGTGCAGTCCGAGCGCGTCGCACAGCCGCCGCAGGTCATCGGCCCAGGTCCGCATGTTCCAGGACCCGGCGCTGCTGCGATCGCTGCGGCCGTGGCCGCGCAGGTCGAAGTACAGGACCTGGAAATCGGCGGCCAGCGGCTCTAGCGCGGACTTCACCGTCATGTGGTCCAGGCCGGGGCCGCCGTGGACGGCCACCAGGACCGGCCGCTCCACCGTCGTGTCCCCCTGCGGGATGACTGACGGGCCGGAGACATCGAACCACAGGGACACGTCGCCAAGGCTGATACGCACGCGACCTCCAGGGACACTGCGGCGGCCGGCTCAGAGGCCCACAGTAATCTCCAGAACGCCACCCACGCACCTTTCGTGACGATGACGGCAGCACCCAATGCTTAACTATGCTTAACTGCGGCCCGGCGAGGACGGCGGCCGGGGTTCGTAAACTCGTTGCTCGCTTCATGACCCTCCGCGAAGATGTGGCCGGTGGGATGGGAGGCACTCGAGCAGTGGGGTGACGACGCCGTTCGCAGCGAACCGCTCACTGGCGGGGCTGGCGTCAACGAGGTGTGGAGCGTACGCGTCAACGGGCACCTCGCGGTCGGTCGTCTCGGCCAGCGCAGTGACGCTGATCTCGAGTGGGAGACCGACCTGTTGCGGCACCTCTACCGCGAGGGGGTGCCGGTGCCGGTGCCGATCCCGACCACGGACGGTCGGCACTTCGCCGACGGTCTGGTGGTGATGACCTACGTGGAGGGCGGATCGCCCGAGACCGAAGCCGACTGGCGTCGTGTCGCCGGCACACTCCGCCAGCTGCATCGGTTCACGTACGGCTGGCCCCAGCGCCCGGGCTGGCGATCGTCGACCGACCTTCTGCACGCCGAGACCGGGACGAGGGTCGACCTCGGCGCGATGCCGCCTGAGGGTGTCGTTCGATGCCGGGCAGCGTGGGCACGACTCACCGGTCGCACGACGTGCGTCGTCCACGGCGACCCCAACCCGCGCAACATCCGCGTGACCGCGGATCGCCTCGCGATGATCGACTGGGACGAGTCGCACGTCGACGTCCCCGACCTCGACCTGGCGCTGCCGCACAACGCCGCCGGTCTCGACGACGACGCGTATGACATCGCCGCGCAAGCGCGGGCCGCATGGGAAGCCGCCGTCTGCTGGGACCCCAGCGGGACCGACCAGTTCGCAGCCAAGCGGCTCGCCGAAGTACGAGCGATCTGAGCAGCAGCGAGCCGACAGGGCGCACCTAACGCTGCACGATCGCGCACGAGACCGAAGGAGGACCCCGCACCGTCACCCGACCACCAACCGGCCCTGGTCCCGCGAGGTTCCGCCCCGCGACGCTTGAGGCTGCCCAGCGTGAGGCGCTGACCAGGCTCGACAAGCTGCTCGGCGGCTCGGAGTGACCCCTACTGTGGTCGGCCTTTTGTGGTCAGGGGCCTATATGAAGTCCGGCCCAGTGGCGTCTGCCTGGTGTGGAGCCGCCTATCGGAATCGAACCGATGAGCTACGCATTACGAGGGGCGCGCCCCTGGCTCCGCACGCGCTAGCTGCACCGATAGCACGGGCAGTCGCACTTTCGGCACTCACGGCGCTGGGATTATCCGGCGACCCGGTCCACGGCCGAGCCTCTGCCCCAGCCCCTCCCGGTCAGGAGTCGTCACCCACCTCGCCGACCGCGCCAAGGTCGGCGGTGAGGCTGCTGCGCAGCGGCGAACGACAGCGCCACATCCCACCCGGACCCGGTGCCCGGCCCGCTGTCCGCTCCTGCCATAGCAACCGAGTCTCCCATTCCGGCCGCGGTAACGAGCTGATAGCTGCCGTTGCCGACCAGGGCGATGAGCAGCTCCCGCAGCCGCGGCGCCATATACATATCGATCTCGCCCTGCACGTCGATGACCTCGACGCTGTCCTTGGGTGGGTGACCCAGCTTCAGATTCACACGTCCTCCAGCGCCATGCACGACGTCATCTCAACGTCCATCCCAGCGCCTCAGGTCGGCGTAGTCAGAGCCAGGGTTGATCTCTGCCGCATTAAGCCACGTTCCATCATCAGGCCTATACGGAATGTAGCGGCTGCCGGGGCCGACAGCAGTCGGGTTCGTGAGAGATCTATGCAGCCGCCAGCACCAGCGATGATCTCGGCCGTGCCACCGGTTATCCCGGTGCAGCGGAAACGACCGTTATCTAGAGCCGCTTCTTCATGTGGTGCCCTGATCTGGGCGGATTCGTCGGCGACACGTCTTCGACGAGTCGGCGTGATGGCTGCTGATCATGGTCAGCAGGAGTCAATCGTTAGCGAAGAGCAGCTTTGTCCTGATTGTTGGGACGCTGGCCTGGGTCGGGGCGGATGCCGGAGGCGCGGAGCTGCCCGAGGGCTTAGGCGAGCTGGTGGCGCAGCCGCTGATTGTCAGCCCACGGCAAAGGGGAACTGCGGACTGGGGCCGCCTGTCCACCGCGGCCAGGAGGCTCTCGCAGACCAGTGCATAAGCCCCGAGTGCCGATCGCGCCACAGCCAGGCGAGGATCTCGTGTGATCGGGTGAGGCCGGAATGGATCTGCTCGGTCAGCAGGCCTCCCGGCCAGGAACACGAACCAGCCCTTCAGTCGTGCGCGTACGCCCTGACCAAATCCGGAGACCGCTCGATGTCGGTCAGGTAAGCCAGATACCGCTCCGATCGGCTGCACCGGACCGTCGTTACCCAGCACCGTCCACGACTCGCGCCGCGTCACGGGCAACAGCACCCGCTGAGCAAGCATCGCTCCTCCCAGATGATCTGCGTCATGGACGGCACCAGATAACCACGTCCACCAGGCAGATCCAGGGAGCTCAACCCCTCGTGCCCGACATGGAAGACAGCACTTGACCCGCTCTAGATAGCGACCGTAACCCCTACACCAGCGCGCACCGGAGGGAACTCGTCCAGGTGTCACCGAGGTCGCCGTCGAGATTCAGAGCGACCGGCGCAGGCAGATACTGGCGTGATGAGCGCCAGGCAGCTGAGCCGGGAGGAGGTCATCGCGTTTCTGGGCGAACGGCCAGGCACCGTGGAGGACCTGGAAGCTGTTACGGGCGGTGCGTGGTCATCGGCGTGGGCCTACCGGGCAGGCGGCGAGGAGCTGGTGGTCCGCTTCGGGCCGGAGGTGGCCTGGTATGAGGCCGACCGAATGGCGATGGCCTTCTCCGGCCCGGACCTGCCGGTGCCCGAGGTCAGGGAGGTGGGCACGACTCCGTCCGGCCGGGCCTATGCCATCTCGGTGCGTCACCACGGGCGGTTCCTTGAAGACACCCCAGCAGAGCAGGCCGGCGCCATCGCCCCCACCCTGACCCGCCTGCTCGTCGCCCTGTACCGCGTGCCGGCCGCCCCGGATGCCCCGGTCCTTTGGCACCAGGCGGGCCCGCCGGCCGGGAGCTGGCGCGAGTTCCTGCTTGCTGGCCTGGCCGATGACCCCGGGAACCTGGTCCACGGATGGAGCGCTGCGCTGGCCAGGGACCGGGATCTGGCCGCCCTCTCCGCCGCCGCCGCCGGACGTGTGCGGGCCCTGGCCGAGGCCTGCCCGGAGCGCCGGGACCTGGTCCACGGCGATCTGCTGCACGGCAACGTGCTAGTCAGCCCGGACGCCCGCCGGGTCGAGGCGGTGCTGTCCTGGAAGTGCTCGGTCCGCGGCGACTTCCTGTTCGATGCCGCCTGGTGCAGCTTCTGGGCGCCGTTCCACCCCGGGATCGCCGCCGCTGGGCCGCTGTCCGGGCTGCTCCGGGTCCCCGCCGTGCGGGCCGGGCCCGGCGCCCTGCTCGACGCCGCCGCCCGCCACCACTGCTACGAGCTGCACATCGGCTTCACCCACCTGGGATGGAACATAAGGACTGGGAACCAGGCCGGCCTGGCCGCTACCACCCGGCGTCTCGCCGAGGTCCTCGAGCGGGGCCCCTTGTCCTTGACCGGCGACTGATAGCAGCGCGTAACCGGCGGCTGCCCGGGCCTGAGCAACCGATCGACCAGTGACGGCAGGGCTGTCCGTTTGGGATCACTATCCGGACCGCGTTCAGCTGAGCTAGGAGAGGGAGAGCATCGCTGCCGCAGCCTCACCGGCGTCCGCAACGCGGATCGCCGTCGCGGCCCGTTCGAGCACGAGCAGCCGCGCACCGGGGATCTCGCGCGCGAGCGCTCCGCTGTTGCCGACAGGAAAGGACGGGGCGCGGCGACCGTGCACCACCAGCGCCGGGATCGCGAGCTCGGATAGGCGCTCACGCCAGCGCGGCTTGCAGTCGAGCCTGGCGAACACCATGCTCAGCTGGTTGGTCATCTGCACCGCGGACTCCGTGCCCGGCGTGCGGTCCCACGTGCGCTCGGCCCTCGCCCTCGCGGCTGCGGGGTCGTCGCCGAGGATCTCCGCGCCTCCGGTGGCAAACTCCGCAACCGCGTCGCGGTCGGACCAGTCGGGCAACGAGCGGGAGAACAGCCGGTCCATCGTCGCCGCGTCATGGTCAGGCAGGTCGTCGTCGACCGGACCTGGAGCGACGGGCCGCGTTCCGACGAGGGGTGAGCGCCGAGAAGCGGTCCTTCCTGCGCTCGCGCTCGGACTGCTGCCGCGCCCGCCGCGCCTCTTTCGCGCCGATCCGCTCCGTCGAGGAAGGCGTCCCCGAATCGGCGCTGTCCATCGACAGGCGGCGCCCGACCTCCGCCAGCCGCAACTCCAGCCGCCGCTCCCGCTCCAGCGCCGCCTCCAGGGCGGCCGTCAGCACGGCGATCTGCTCGTCCTTCGCCTCGAGGGCGCGCTGTCCGGCTACGCGGGAACGGACTTCGAGACGTTCACCGGGTATGACTGGGACGCGCTGGACTACGCTACCGACCGCGTTCGGGAACGCGCAGCCGAGCTGGGTATCTGGGTGGTCACCGGGTCCGCGCACCGGTTCAGCGAGCGCAGCGCGCCGCACGACAGCCTGTACGTGATCAGCGACGCCGGCTCACGGAGGTGATCCAGGAGCGGCATGCGGCCCTCGGGGTTCCCGCTGCCGCCGGGAGCGCACGAATTGTTCGCCGACGATGCGGGCGCCCGCGGGGGTACCGGGAAGCGTGGCCATGGCCGGGGTCCGGCAGTCTGCAGACGCGGCTAGATGGGCACCTGGGCCGGGCGGGAGGCCTGGGCATCCGCTGTACCGGGTGTTTTCGGCGTGGTGTCCATGGCGGCGGCGCGCTGCAGGTCCCGGATCTGCTGCTGCAGCGCGTCGATCTGTGCCTGCGGGGCTGGCTGCCCGCCCGGAGCGGCGGCGGTGATCTCGGCTGGTGCCTGGACCGTTGCCGCACCGCCCTGGGCGCGCGGTTCCGGGTCGTCCTCGTGCAGGCCGTGCACTTCCTTTTTCAGGATGTGCATCGACTGGCCGAGCGAGCGCGCCGCGGACGGGAGCTTCCTTGACCCGAACAGCACGAGGATCACCAGGGCGACGATCAGGATCTTCCACGGGCTATCGAACAGGTCACCTATCATGTCCGTTCTCCTCGGCGGGTAGCAGTTTCCTTATGCGATGCGCATGGGCCAGAGTCTGTCTGGCGACCTCCACCGGGAGGTTCCGTGGAAGGTTGGCCCATGCGAACGCTGGTGGCTTGTTCTTTATGACTCGGCCAGCTCGTCGGCGGCTTGCGGATGGCCGACGGACAGGCCGCTGGCCGGGTCGAAGAACTGCAGGTAGCGGGTGTCGACGGCGAGCTCGAGCGGCCCCCCGTGCTTGACCGGGCTTTCCTTGGACACCCGGGCCGTCCACAGCGACTTGCCGCCGGCCAGCGCGGTGGCGGCCTCGTCCTCGTCCTGGGATACCTCGGCAGCCTGGGCCAGGCTGGCGTGCTCGACGTGCGGCGCGTCGATGGTGAAGATCACGTTGATCTCGCTGCCGAGCTCCTCGGTGACGCCTGCGGTGACTCGTATCGTCCCGCGGCTGGCGTTGCCGAGGGTGGCGTCTTCGAAGTCCGAGGGGCGGATGCCCAGGATGACCTTCTTGCCGAAGTAGTCGGTCAGGCCGGGTTTGGCCTCGATGACCTGGGCCGGTACCTGGAGCTTGTAGCCGGCGAACGTGACCGCCGGGCCGTCGTCGCGGACCAGTTCGGCGGTGACGAAGTTCATCGCCGGGGAGCCGATGAACCCGGCCACGAACAGGTTGACCGGGGCTTCGAACAGGGTCTGCGGCGTGTCGACCTGCTGGAGCCGCCCGTCTCGCAGCACGCACACCCGGTCGCCGAGCGTCATCGCTTCGATCTGGTCATGGGTCACGTACACGGTGGTGACACCGAGCCGCTCGTGCAGCTGGTTCAGCGAGGCGCGCATGGACACGCGGAGCTTGGCGTCCAGGTTGGACAGGGGCTCGTCCATCAAGAAGGCCTGCGGCTCGCGGACGATGGCGCGGCCCATCGCGACCCGCTGCCGCTGCCCGCCGGACAGCGCGGCCGGCTTGCGGCTCAGGTAGGGTTCCAGGCCGAGCATCGCGGCGGCCTCGCCGACCCGGCGGGTGATCTCGGCCTTGGGCGTCTTGCGCAGCTGCAGGCCGAAGGCCAGGTTCTGCTCCACGGTCATGTGCGGGTATAGCGCGTAGTTCTGGAAGACCATGGCGATGTCCCGGTCCTTGGGCGGCAGGTCGTTGACCACCCGGCCGCCGATCGAGATGGTGCCGCCGGTGATCTCCTCCAGCCCGGCGATCGACCGCAGTGCGGTCGACTTGCCGCACCCGGACGGGCCGACGAACACCATGAACTCCCCGTCCTTGACGTCCAGGCTCAGGTCGTTGACGGCCTTGACGCCGCCCGTGTACGCCTTTTCCACGTGATCAAGAATTATCTGTGCCATCTGGGAACCTCCGGTGCTGTGCGGGTAAGGATGGGGATCATGATCATGGGGTGCTGCCTGCGCGCTCCGGCCGTCCGGGCGTGGCGTCAGTCATGGGCAGGGCGGTGTCCAGCTTGAGCGTGCTGCCGTCGGCTGCCCGGCCGACGGGCATGGGGTCGGACAGTTCCCCGATGAAGCGTCCGTCAGGTCCGTGATTCCGGAAGGCGAGCATGACCCACCGCCCGGCACGGTCGCGGACCGGGCGGCCGCTGTAGAGCGACTCGCCGGTCATGCGGACAGCCCGGTCTGGGTGAAGGGTCCGAGCAGTGACTCGCGCGGCAGGCACCAGATCCCCCCGGGCATTCCGGCTTTCCGGCGCTCGTCGGACAGGTCGGCGGCGAGGCAGGCGAAGACCAGCACGGGACGTCCCGCGACCATCTCGACCTGCGGCACCTCGAGATGGCCGAAACCCCCGCCCGGCCGGCTCAGCGGAGGCTGGGCCTGCCAATGGACCAGGTCGTATGACCGCGCGTGCCCGATCACCCCGCGCTGGTCGGCGGTCCCGTCGCAGGCGCGGGCGGTCAGGAGCATGTGCCAGCCGTCTCCCCCGCGGTCAGCGAACACCCCAGGGTGGCCGATGTGCCGCGGGGCCTTGAGGAAGTACAGGTGGTAGGCGCGGCCGTCGTCGGCGAGCCAGAAGTCCCACGTCCATGCGTCGGCCAGTCGCAGCATCGTGTGCCTTTCATTGCGGCGCATGAGGGATGATCCAGGCGGTGGTGTCCGCGGGCAGCAGGCCCTCCGGCAGTGGGGAGCTGGCGAGGACCACGGTTCCGCGCGGCAGGGGTACCGCCCGGGGCCCGAAGTTGGTCACGCACTGCCAGCCACCGGGACGGCGGAAGTGCAGCACCTGCCCGTTCGTGCCGGGCATCCACTCCAGGCTCTCGGCGGCCTGGAGCTTTGCGCGCCATCTGAGCGCCTGCCGGTACAGAGCCAGGGTGGAGGCGGGGTCGTGTTCCTGCGGCTCGACGCTGAGCGGGCCGAACCAGGCGGGCTGCGGCAGGTGCGCAGCGGCGGTACTGAACCCGAAGGACGGCCTGTCACTCGCCCAGGGCAGCGGGACCCGGCACCCGTCGCGGCCCTTCTCCGTGCCGCCGGACCGCAGGAAGGCGGGATCCTGGAGGAGCCCGGCAGGAATGTCCGCGACCTCGTGCAGGCCGAGTTCCTCCCCCTGGTAGAGGTAGGCCGACCCGGGCAGCGCCAGCATCAGCAGCGTGGCCGCGCGGGCACGCCGAGTGCCGAGGCCACGATCGAGCTCGGGTGAGGTGCCGTTGCTGAGCAGCCATGCCCGGGTATTCCTGGTGCTGCTGAGGTGGTCCTGGGCCGGCAGCGCGTACCGGGTGGCGTGCCGGACCACGTCGTGGTTGGACAGCACCCACGTGGTCGACGCTCCGTGCTGCTGCGCGTCGGCGAGGTTATCGGTGATGACCCGCAGGAACTCCCCGCACTCCCAGTTGGCTTCGAGCAGGTCGAAGTTGAAGGCCTGGCCGAGCCCGTCCGGGCTGGCGTACCGCGGCCGCCGGGACGGGTGCACCCACGCTTCGGCCACGCCGATCCGCGGCGGGTCGTACTGGTTGAAGACCTGCCGCCATTCGGCGTAGATGTCGTGGACCTCGTCCCGGTCCCAGAGCGGATGGGCTCCGTGCCGGACGGGCTGCTCGCCTGGATCCGGTTCGGCGGGCAGGGGCTGGAGCGGTTCGGCCAGGTTCTTGGCCAGGCCGTGGGCCACGTCAACGCGGAACCCGTCGGCTCCGCGGTCGGACCAGAACCGCAGCGTGGCCAGGAAATCGTCCCGGACCTCTCGGCTTGCCCAGTTGAGGTCGGGCTGCTCGGCGGCGAACATGTGCAGGTACCACTGCCCGTCCGGGACCCGGGTCCAGGCCGGGCCGCCGAAGCTCGAGGGCCAGTCCGAGGGAGGCTGGGCGCCGTCTGGGCCCTGCCCGTCGCGGAAGATGTACCGGTCCCTGGCTGGCGATCCCTTCGGGGCGGCCATCGCCTCACGGAACCAGGCGTGCCGGTCCGATGTATGGTTCGGCACGATGTCGATCATGACCTTGATGCCGCATCCGTGCAGGCGGGCGGTCATCTCGTCGAAGTCGGCGAGCGTGCCCAGCTGCGGGTCGACGTCGCGGTAGTCGTCCACGTCGTATCCGCCGTCCACCCGGGCCGAGGGGTAGAACGGGCTGAGCCAGACCGCGTCGATGCCGAGCGAGGCCAGATAGGGGACCCGGGAAATGATCCCGCCGAGGTCGCCGACGCCGTCCCCGTCGGAGTCGGCGAAGCTGCGCGGGTAGATCTGGTAGACCACCGCCTGCCGCCACCAGTCGGCGGCGGCAGGACGCCGTGACATCTCCATCTCTGTGATCTACTTGTCTACTTGATCGAGCCGCGCATGATGCCGCTGACGACCCAGCGCTGCGCGATGAGGAAGACGACCAAGGTCGGGAGCAGGGCCATCAGGTACGAGGCGAAGGCCACGTTGAAGTTGGTGGTGAACTGGTCCTGGAACAGGTACTGGACGACCGGGAGGGTCTGGTACTTCGGGTTGGCCGTGATCAGCTGCGGCATCATGAAGTCGTTCCAGGACTGCAGGAAGGCGAAGATGCCCACGGTGGCGGCGATCGGGGCCAGCAGCGGCAGCACGAGCTTGCGGTAGACCTGCCAGGTGGTGCAGCCGTCCATCCGCGCGCTCTCCTCCAGTTCGCCCGGGATCGACCGGATGTAGGCGGAGAACAGCAGCACGTTGAAGGCCAGCTGGAACATGATGTGCAGGATCGCGACGCCGAACGGGTTGGCCAGGCCGATCGCGGCCATGAGCTTGACCTGCGGCAGCGCGACGACCGGGAACGGGATGAACAAGGCGAGCAGCAGGTAGACGAACGTCGCGCGGAACTGCCAGTGGCCCCAGTTGCGCACGATCGCCCACGCCGCCAGCGAGCTCACGAAGATCTCCCCGGCCACCGCGATCACCGTGATCAGCAGGCTCATCGAGAACGCCAGCGGCGTATTGGTCAGATCCCAGGCGGCCCGGAAGTTCCCCCAGTGCATCGGCCAGGGGAAGTTGAAGCCGGTGCCCGTGCCAGTCTGGGCCGGTGACTTCAGCGCCATCGCGATGGCGAAGTACAGCGGGATGAGGACGACCAGGGACACGATCGCGATGACGATCGTCAGCCCCCAGTTGACCCGGCCGCCCTCGGGTATCGGGCGTGGCCGGCGTGCCCTGATCCGCGGCGCGGCAACGGGGGGTGGGGTGGTTACCTGGGTAGCCATTTACAGACTCCCTCCTCGGCGCCGGATGACGCTCAGCTGGAAGAGCGCGAAGAACAGCGTGATGATGAAGAAGATGACGGCGTTGGCCATCTGGTAGGCGTAGTCGCCGGTGAAGAAGCCGCTGAAGATCGTCTGCGCCACGCTCGTGGTGGCGGTACCGGGGCCGCCGCCGGTCAGGCCGACGCAGATGTCGTACACGTTGAGGAAGGCCTTGAACGTCAGGATGGTGTTGATGATGAAGAACGGGAATAGCAGCGGGAAGGTCATTCGCTGGAACTGCTTCCACGCGCTGGCCCCGTCGATCGAGGCAGCTTCGTACACCTCGTTCGGGATGGATACCAGCCCGGCCAGGTAGATGATGATCGCGCCGGGGATGGCCACCCAGGACGCGACGAAGACGATGCCGAGCCAGGCGGTGTGCTGGTTGGCCAGGATGCTGGACTCCAGCGGGGCGAAGTGGATCGCCCCCGCGATGATCGGGACCGACGTGCCGATGATGAAGGTGAAGATGTAGGACACGACCAGGCCGGACAGGACCATGGGCATGAAGAAGATCGTCCGGAATCCGGCCCGCCACTTGATCTTGGCGTTCAGCGCGATGGCCAGGGCCATGGCGACCGCGTTGGTGAGCAGGCACGCGACGACCGCGAACAGCAGGGTGAACCCGTAGGAGTCCCGGATGGTCGGGTCGGCGAAGGCGGCCTGGTAGTTGGCCAGCCCGATGAAATGCCAGTTCCCGTATCCGACGTAGTTCGTGAAGCTCCAGAACATCCCCTGGACGGTGGGGTAGATGATGAAGAAGGTGAACAGCACGATCGCCGGGATGGTCATCAGCAGGTAGGCCGGCGCCACCGGGAAGAACAGCTTCTTTAGCTTGCTCAGCGCGCGCGGCCTGGAGCGGACACCGGCGGTCCGCTGGGAGGGTAGTGCGGTCGCGGACATGCCTGCCTCCTAGATTCGGTGCCCTGGCGGGCTCACGCCGACGTCCGGATGGCCAGCCGCTTGAAAGCGCCGTCCATGGACGAGGTAAACCCGGCGACGTCGCCGGTCAGCATCATTTCCTGGATGAAGTTCCCGACCGGGATGGTGAGCGGCACGTACGTCCCCGCGCCCTGGTAGAACCGGCCGGAGCTGACGTACTGGTTGAGGCCGGAGACGAGCGGGCTGGTCTGCGGCGGGGCGTTCTTCAGCGGCGAGAACGCCAGGTTGGCCTGGTTATAGGCGGTTATGACGCTCGGCTGCATGAGGTAGTCGAGGAAGTGCAGGGCCGCCGTGCGCTGCGCGGCCGACTGCGATCGGGGCAGCCAGACGGCCAGGTCGAGGTTGACCCGGCACTTGGTCTGGGACGCGTCGTCGGTTGCGGGCAGCGGGAAGGTGCCCATCTTGAGTTTCGGGTTGATCGTGAGGACCTGGCCGACGGCCCATGGTCCCTGCATGTACATGCCCGCCTGGCTGCTCGCGAAGGCGAGGTTGCCGTCGGCGTAGTGCTTGGCGATCGGGTTGGCGTTGAAGTACGGCGCCAGGCTGAGCATCTGCTTGCACGGTGCGGTGAAGTCCTTCTCGAACGACACCGGCGAGTCGGGGCCGAGGCTGGTGCCCGCGCTGTTGAGCTGCTTATAGAAGGCCGCGACGTCGATCATGCCGCCCACGGTGTAGTCGAACAGGCCCTGCTGGGTGGTCCAGGTGTCCCCGTAGGTCTGGTAGATCGGCGTGATGTTCGCCGACTTGAACTTCTCGCAGACAGCGAGGAACTCGCTCCAGGTCGTCGGAACGGAGGAAACGCCCACCTTGTCGAACAGGTCCTTGTTGTAGATGACGCCCTCGGCGGCCACCGAGAAGGGCAGCACGTTCGTCTCGCCGTGGAACGAGGCGTACTGGTTGACGAGCGCCTGGATGTCAGGGTTGATGAGCTTGGCCTGCGGCAGGCTGGCCAGGTCGGCCAGCACGCCCCGGGCGACGAAGATGGACGTGGTCAGGTTGTAGTTGTCGCAGTCGATGGCGGGCGGATTGCCGCGCACGAACGCCGCGATGAGGTTCGTGGTGAAGTCGTGGGTCACGGCCACGTGCGACTGCGACGCGTTGAACTTCGCGACCAGGTTGTTGAAGTACGGAACGACCTCGGGCTTGGTCTCCTCGAACACGATGCTGGTGGTCGCCCCGCCGCCGCCGGACGAGGAACACCCGGCCGCCAGGCCGGGAACCGCGACCGCCGCCGCGCCGAGGCCCACCGCCTTCATCATCGACCGGCGGCTCAGTACCGGGCCATCGCCAAGCCGCCCGGGAGCCGCGGAGGCCTTCGGAGCTCCAGTCCAGTTGTTCCGGCCCGATCGCAGATCATCGCCTTGCTGCACGAGGGACCTCCTAAGATCCCTGGGCCGCCCCAGTCGGGGGGCCAGCGGGCATTCGGCGGTCCGGGGACGGAGGCGCCAGGCCAGCGCGCTCCGTGTAGGGCCGCCCAACGTTTGGAAACGTTTCCATGAAAATAAGCTCGCCCGCTGAACGTGTCAAGACCTAAATCCGTCGGTCACGCCGCTTCGCTGGAAGCACAGTCGACCCGATGGGTAGAAATCGTTTCCAAAAGGTGGCATGTCGGGAACTGCGCGCCCGCAGACGGCGGGTAGCGGGCCGGACCTGCTGCGGTGATGGCTTGTCAGCGCTGGAGCTGTTGTCCGGCAGCGTGGCGGATGGCCGTGATCAGGAGTTTCGGGTTCCGTTGTCCAGGCCGGGGACGACGCCGCGCAGCGAGATAGGAAAGCCTTCGGCGATGCTGGCGGCGAGCAGGAGGATGCGCTGTTCCCCGCCGCACAGGGGAACCTGCCCGGCGTCCAGGACTTGGAAACGTTCCCATGAACGTGGGCTCGCCTGCTGAACGACGTGTCAAGACCTCATCCGTCGGTCCCGCCGCTTGCCTGGAGACACGGTCGACCCCGGTGGTAGAAAACGTTTCCAGATAGCGGCATAATTGGCGTGTGACTTCTACGCCGCGGAAGGTCAACATGGTCGATATCGCCCGCATCGCGGGCGTATCGCTGGCGACGACATCGCGGGCGCTGAGCAACGCTCCCGGCGTTGCCGCCGCCACCCGGGAACGGGTGCTGGCCGTGGCCGAGGACCTGTCCTACGTG
>Ga0335081_10005725_pt1 | contig 19690 bp, 18 predicted proteins | sample Lox_Sample_35_FD_206713 | JGI IMG/M metagenome (GOLD analysis project Ga0335081, IMG submission 206713) | Soil microbial communities from Loxahatchee National Wildlife Refuge, Florida, United States - Lox_Sample_3.5 | ecosystem: Environmental > Terrestrial > Soil > Wetlands | place: USA... | reverse complement strand
AGCGGGAACTCTCCGTACTGTATCATCCAGCGCAAAAAAAACGATTAGGGTCACGGCCAGGTAACGGGCCTGTCCGCGGAGAGGCCACCCCTGGCTTCCAGGGAGACCGTTCGGATCCGGGGGAGATCAGCTCCCCGCCCGAGCGCTCGGTCAGCGGCCCGCTATGCAGCGAGACCGGCCTCGATCTCGGCCGGGCCGCCGCGGTGGGTGAAGCCCGGATACCAGCGGCGGAAGCAGTCGGCCAGGTCGTTGTTCAGGACAGCGGTGCGGACCTGGAGGAAGAGCTGGGCGCCCGCTGGTGACCAGCGCATCTGCTGCTTTTTGACCATGCGCTTGGAGATCACCTGGTTGACCGCGGACTCCGCGGGGGCCGAGGAGATCGCCTCGCCGCAGCGATGCCGCTCGCCGTAGTTCGGGATGAGGTGCGTGTTGGCGCGGATGTAGGTGGCGAACTCGCCGAGGTACCTGGCCAGCTTGACCTGCACGGTCGGCGGGTCCTCGGCCTCGTCATCGACGTAGAGGTCGTCTTCGAGCCAGGACAGCAACTGGCCGACCCGGAAGGTGTTGCCATGCCACAGCAGCCACTTCAGGCGTTCCAGGCCGGCGCCGATGCGGTCGGCGAAGTCCGGCACTTCCGGCAGCGGGGCGAGGGACTTGGCGGTGTTGGCCAGCACGGTCAGCCGCATGGTGAGGTGGAACCAGTCCAGGTAGTGCTCGGACAGCGGGTACAGATAGCGGGGCATGTCACGCACGTCCTCGCCGCCGTCGGTGAGGAAGATGACCGCCCGGTTTGCCTGCACGCCCTGGGCCGCGAGGACCTCGTGCAGGCGCCGCCTTGGCTTGGTCTCGATGGTCTGCACGAACGCGAAGCACTTCGCTGCGCCCTCGCCGCTGGGGATCGATTTGCCGGCGATGACCTCGAACCAGCCGTCGCTGCGGCTGCTCTGCGCGGCGGAGTGCACGTAGCCGCCGTCCAGGCCCACCACCAGCGGAAGCTCCGGCACGGGCAATTCTTCCAGGTCACGGGGGCAGCAGCGGAACCCGGCATCCTCTTCCTGGCCGAGCTCGTCCTCCAGCTGGGCGGCGACGCGGCAGGTCCGGGCGCCGAGCACCCCGGAACAACGCCAGGTAGCCGGCCAGGCCCTGGCCGGTGGCCTGCATGTATGCGACGGCCTGCTCCAGCGCGAGCGGCAGCCCATCCAGCTCGCCTGCTAGTTCTGCGGCCGCCTGCTCGTCGGGGTCGCCGGTGCGGCTGACCAGGAAATCCGCCGCCACGTCTGGGTTCAGCCCTGGCACCTGCAGCGTCTGGCCGGGCCAGTTCGGGTTCTGGCTGGTGATCAGCACCCGCCCGGGCCCAGCGGGGGGCAGGAACGCCTTTAGCGATGCCGGGCCCGGCGCGTTGTCGAAGATCAGCAGCCACGGCGCCGGGAACCTGGCGAGCACCGTATGCACCGACGTCACCGGCTCCCGGATCTTGGCCAGGTCCCAGGCGCCGAGCTGAGCGGCCAGCTCACTGAACCCGGCCCCCAGCATCGCCTGGGCGTCCGCGGGAAACTGCCACGCCAATCCGACCTCAGCCAGATGGCGGTATGCGTACTCCACTGCGACACTGGTCTTTCCCGCCCCCGGCCCGGACAAGATGACGATCCGCGGTCTCGGATCGTCATCTGGCGCGAGCTGAGCATGCAGCTCGGCGAGCAATTCCTCACGGCCGGCCAGAAACTGCGGCCGCGGTGCCAGCCGGAGTGGCTGGCGCACGAGCTCCTTGCGCCGGTAATCCAGTCGGCTAATGGCTACCGCGCCACGGTCCGCAAACACTGCACCCAGCCCGGCGAGCCGCGGCCCGGCTACGTCGTCGCCGGGCCGGGGCTCCGGCGGTGCCACGCTCGCGTGGATCACCCCGGCGGCGATCCCCCCGCGATCTGCCTTGATCTTTACATCCTGCCCGGCGGCGACCGCATGATCGTCAGCGGACACCGTCCCGGCGGGCAGTTCCTTCTGGATCCGCTGCACTAGGACGCGCAGGTCAGCCTCGGCGCCCGGGTCCACATCCAGCAGGTCCGCGAGCCGCGTCGTCCACGGCGCCGCCAGCGCGGCGCGGGCCTGGCCCAGATCGGCGCCCTTCGCTCCAGCGAGCTGGTCGCGGGTCTCCTCCAGCCGACGCTCCGCCAGCTGTTCCTGCTTGGGGTCGCCGCGGCCGAGCAGCCGGGCGAACCCGCGCCTGGCCGCCTCCCACGCGTCGGTAGTAGCAGCGGCCACCACCGTCTTGCCGGCCAGCGCCGCCAGCGCCATCAGGCCTTCTGCCAACATTTGGCGGCCCCTCTCGCCGACCCATAGCCCAACAATGGCACGGCGCAGCACAACGCGCCATCAGGCGATTGCCGTCAGACATGGCGACCGGTAGCTGCCGGGGACGGGCCGGTTCGCTGGCACTGCTCCGGGCGTAGGCATCGTCGTTGCTGAGCGTCGGCGATCGACTCGAACAGGTCCCGGGCTGGCGGGTAGCTACCGCCACGGGCGAGGTATTGCGCGATCCGCCAGATGCCGCCACTGGTCAGATCGAGGACAACCCGGGCGGGCGCCAGCAGCACCGCGCACGCCGGCCACGTCGCGGGCACTGTCGTGTCGGTGGGGACCGCGGCCTGGACCAGGGTCGGCTCATCCAGTGCTCGAAGAACACCCGCAGCGTCCCGGCCTGGATCAGGTCGCACAGCTCCTGCAGCCGGGCCGGGTCGGAGGTGGCGGCGAACCCGTTGGCCAGCGGCGTCACCGCGATCCCCCCGCGCACGAGGCCAGTGGCCGCCCTACAGCTCACCGCTACTTTGCTACTTTGCGGCTCGCCGCAGCTGTAGGACTTCCGGCTCTGTGACCGGGCAGCACACTGACGACCTGCAGTCATGCATTTGCGAAGTCAGCAACTTACGAAGTTACAGAGTCCCGTAGTTCGTCATCACCAGCGGCTACCGCTCTGACCCGAATCAACGGGTCCTCTACTGGTGGATTCGGGTCTGAGCCGCACCCCCGGGGCCTCGGTAACATGCTCCCCCGGTGTTGCCGACCTCGGGCGCGCGAATGCGCCTCCACCTGCTCCTCCCCCGCCTTCGGCGGCCAGGGCGCCCATGTCGTCGAGGGGCGCGAGGGCGGCGGCCCGGTCGGCCAGCACGGTGACCTGCTCATCCGCGCCCGCCTCCCGAAGGCTGTCCAGCAACGCGGCCACGTCGCCGATGTCGCTGATCACCATGGCCAGCTGGCCGGCCCGCCCACTGCCGGACGGGCTCATCTCGGCGGCGGTGGCACCGACAGCTGCAGTAGCAGCCTGTCGCAACGCCCGCTACTGCTCGTCGCCGAGTACCAACGCGGCCTACGTCAACCCGCGGAACGCCGCGGCCTGCAGTCATGCACGTGCGAAGTCAGCAACTTCCGAAGTTACAGAGTCCCGGAGTCCGCCATCAGTGACCCAGGCCAGCGGCCACCACCCTGAGCCGCATCCCGGGCCCCGGTAGCACACTCCCCCGTGTCGCCGGCCTGACCCCGGCGCGCGAATGCCCGGTGATGCCGGCGGTGGCGCCTCCGCCTGCTCCTCCCCGCCCCGGCGGCCAGGGCAGCGGGAGCATGGACGGCGGCACATTCCGGCGAGGCTGCGGCGGCGGGCAGCAGCCCCGCACCGGGCGGCCGCGGCGACCTCTGACGCCGGCGCCCGGGCACGAGCCCGGGGTCGCCGGGACCAGGCTCGCCGTCGGCGCCTAGCGGTGCCGCGGGCCGCTCACCGATGCGCCCGGCCACGCCAGGAGCAACGCCCTCGGCCGGCGGGGAACCTGCCGCCGTTTCCGGGCCTTCGCGTGCGCCGGGCAGCACCGGCCGGCTCCTCCAGCTCGCGGAACCGCCTCACCCCAGCCGGGTCACCCCGCGGGACGGCAGGCAGCGGCGGATCCGGGATGACCGGGCCGTGCGCAGCCCCGATAGCGGCCGCGAGATCCTCCGGGCTAGCGGCGTCGAGCAGCATCTGCGGGCGCGCGCGCCAGGTCGCGCTGCCCGGCTGCCGCGGCACGTACCAGATCTCCCAGCCGGGGAACTGCCGCTCCAGCTCGCGCCGGCGCTCACCGTGCCCCACGGGCCCTCTCCTCCATCCACGCTCGGCCAGCACGCCCATCCCCCGGCCATGAGCATCCGCCGCCAGACCCGCTGCCGAGTGACCCATTCTCCGGCGCCGCCGGCCCGATCCATGTGCCCGCACTTCAGGAAACCCGGGAAGACGGGAAAACTCATGACGAGCAGGCTCAGCACCACAGTGCGCCAGTCACGATTTCCGGTGTGAATGCCAGCGGTGGCCAGGCGGTCATCTCCGTCAGTCAGTAACTTCCGAAGTTACAGAGTCCCGGAGTCCGCCATCAGTGACCCAGGCCAGCGGCCACCACTGTGAGCCGCATCCCGGGCCTGGGTAACAACCCCCCGTTGTCGCCGGCCTGGCGCCGGCCGCGCGAATGCCCGGTGGTGTCAGCGGTGCGGCGGCTCCTGCGCCTGCTCCTCGCCCGCCCCGGCGGCCGGGGCGGGCGCGAGCATGGTCGCCGGTGCCGGGGGCCAGGTGCCCGCCGATCGGCGCTAACCGGTATCCCGCCTGTTCCGGGAACGTCAGGTAGCGGGCCGCGGCGGCGCGGTGTTCCGGTACCCCGGCCCGGCGAGGCCGCTTGAAGCGGCCGCCAGCGGCCGGCATCATGAGTGGCCATGGACGAGACCGAACTCACCCAGGACGAGGTGAACGACCTGCCCGGCGAAGAGCGGGACGCCGGATGGGACTCCGATGAGGAGTACGAGCGGGTCCGGTGACCGTGCCCGTCAGACAGGGAGGACATCAGATGGCTGCCAGACCGCAGGACGCGCCCCGGCACGCCGGGCAGGTGGTCCGCCGGGTGCTGCTCCGCCGGAACATCGCCGTCGACGCGGAGACCGCGCAGCTCGTCGCCGCCGCCGTCCAGGCCGCGCTCCAGGCCGGCGCGCCCTCCCGGCCGGCGCGCCGCCGCCCGCGCGCGCCCGCCGCCGGCAGCGAGCCGCTTTTCTGACCTGGCATCGGCCGTCCCCGTTGCCGGTCAAGCCCCCTGCTCAAGCCCCGGAGCCTGTGCCGGGCTCGCCGCGGAGCAGGGGCCTGGAGGGTGACCGGCTTGAACGGCCCGGCGGCCAGCTCCGGGCCTTTGCCTCGAGCTCGTTGATGGCGCTGACGTCACATCTGCGTGACTTTGGATCGTGGACACGCTCACCTCCGCAGAGAAGGCGATCGCAGTGCGGAGGCTTGCCGCGAAGCGGCCCAGCGTCGCCGCTCTCGCAGGCATAGTCGCGCCAGAGGCGTTCTGGGAGCTGTGCCGTGATGAGCTCTCGGGCGTTGACGTAGCCACCAGCGGCTGGGACATCCGGGCCCGCTGGTTCGGTGTCGTCATCTGCGCCACACCACGACTCGGCGAGCTCGGCCGCGGCATCACTATCCCCTGGCGCGTCATCGCAGCGCAGATCACCGCGCAGCAGTACCGCGGCTGCCAACGCGCTTCTGGCCGTACCTCGGCCGCGGCGCCGGCCAGGTCCCACCCGGCGAGTTCCTCCCCCGCTGCCTTCCGGAATGCCCGCCAGGCGCGATCCAGCGCCTCGGCCACGTCGTCGCCATCGACCGTGGCCACGACGACGACCCGGACGTAGTCGCGGCCCCTGCGGACCTCGCTATCTGCGTGCAGGGCGACCGCGGCGCTTTCCTGCCCGGCAAGCTTGCGCTCGAACTCGTCGCGGACGGCTCCCCGCGCGCGCCGCCCGCTGGCGCGGGGCACGCTAAGCCGCACCAGGTAGCGCCTGTCTTCCAAGCCGTTATCACCCTGAACGCGACACTATCTGTGCCGATGTCCTGCTGAGTTACGGGTAGCGACCAAGTACGTGTAATAGCGCCATCGGGGCTGGTCAGCGGTCGTACGGCAGGAGGTTGAGAGCTCGTTCGCGGTCGGCGGCGGTGGGGCGGGTGTAGAGGCGGACGGTGTCGAGGCGGGCGTGGCCGAGCATGTCGGCGACGGTGACGAGGTCGGTGCCGCCGCGGATGAGGGTGGTGGCGAAGGTATGCCGGCCGGTGTGGGCGGTTATGTGCTCGTCATCGAGGTTGGCTTCGGCGGCGATGCCGCAGATGATGTCGCTGGCACCGCGGACCGACAGCCGGCCGCCGCGGCGGTTGAGCAGCAGAGCGGGGCTGGTGCCGGCGCCGGGCCAGTCGGGCCGTTCGTCGAGCCAGGCCTGTAGGTCGGTGCGTAGCTGGGCGTGTACCGGCAGGTCGCGGGGTTTGCCGCCCTTGCCGCGTACCCGTAGGGTCCCTTTGCGCGCTGACAGGCGCACGTCGTCAGTGTCGAGGGCGACGGTCTCGCTGACGCGCAGCCCGGCGTAGAGCGGCAGCAGGGCTAGCACCCGGTCGCGGGGTGCGGTGCGGGCGGCGATGGCCTGGTAGATCGGGTCGTTGGTGGCCAGGACGCCTTCTTCGGCGCCGAAGCCGAACCAGGTGGCGAAGTTGTGGAAGGACTCGACCCGGTTGGTGATCGTGATGATCGTCTCCCGCAGCGCCGGTTCGGACAAGAACCGCAGCAGTACCTGGGTGCGGACCACGCGGCCGAGTTCACGCAGCACCTGGTAGAGCCGGTTTTTGCGGGAGTCGTGCCGCAGCCGGCTGAGCAGGGTCACCGAGGAGATCCGGCCCTCGCGCACCGAGATGGCGGTGCGCAGCAGGTCAGGCCAGTGCGTTTCCAGCAGCCGCCAGTTGATGGCCTGGGGCCCGAACAGCGAGTCGATGTGCCGGTAACGGGTCGCTGCGGTGGGCCGGAAGAAGATCAGGTCGTGCCAGTTGCGGATCCGCGGGAGCAGGTCGAAACCCAGTAGCGTGGCCAACCCATAGACAGGCAGCGACTGGCCCTGGGTGTCGGCGTGTACGGTGTCGGGTTGGATGTCGGAGTCGTTGTTCAGCAGCCCGTCGAGGATGTAGACCGCTTCCCACACCCCACACGGGATGAACCGGGTGAACAACGCAACATAGGTGTCTGAAACGTGTCTGTATGCGATTTTCCCGGTTGATCCATACCGGATGCTGGTCTCGGCCAGGAGATTATTTTCCCAGGTAGGCACCTGGGAGCCGTCGGTGCCGACCGTCCGCCCGTCGCCCACAACTGGGTGATGTCGAGGCGGTTGTAGGCGTTGATCACGTCGGTTTCGGCGGATTGCAGCCGGTCCAGCCCGCAGTGCTGGTGGAACGCGCGGGCCAGCTCGCGGGCGGTGACCTGGCCCGGCATGTGGCGTTCCAGCTCGGCCGGGCCCAGGTAGGTGCCGTAACAGAACGCGGTGGGTACGTAGCGGCCGAGCGCATCGCGCAGTTTCGGATCCGAGCCGGAGGCGGGTCCGAAGTGGCGGGGCCAGCCGGTCTGGTAGCCGGTGCGGGTCAAGATCGCAAGCAGCTCCCGCTGCGGTAGCCGCTGGTGCACCGTGCTCTCCAACCTCAGCGCGGCGGGGCGGCGGTCCTTGCCGGCGCGGCGTTTGAGCACCGGGTGTCCGTCGGAGATGACCAGGTCAGCGTTGTCGGGGTAGCCGGCGTCCACACGCTCGGCCAACTCGCTCAGCTGCCTCTTCCAGGCGGTGACGCACCCGGCGGCGGTGTCGGGGAGGCCGGCTTGGGCGCAGTACTCGCCCACCCAGGGGTTCGCACTCGGTCCAGGTCATCAGCTGGGCGTGTAGGTCGGCGTACTCCTGGCTGCCGGCCACAGCGATGTTCCCGTTGCGCAGTTCGGCGGCCAGGTGGGCGAACACGCACACCTCGAAATGCCGCCGTCGCAACTTGTCCGGTCGGCGCCGATCCCACATCGTGACTCGCCACACCTCGCTGGCAAACGACACGTCGATCGGGGCGCCGTCGTGGTGGTCGGGGAGGTATTCGCCGATCCGCTTCCGGTTGGCCCGTAGCACCGTGACCGCGTCGGTCACCGCATGATCGGCGCTGGTCGGCTCGAGGTCCAGCACGTCCAGCATGGCGAACAGCGCGGCCCGGTGGGAACGGTAATAGCGCTCCATCAGCGGGGTGTAGTTGTTGCCGTGGTGCGCGGAGACCTCCTCGTGGGCGGCCGACAACCCGGCCACCCCGCCGGCCTCGTGCAAGGTCTTCAACAGCATCCGCCCGGTCCGTTCGGCGACCACCGCGATCGGCTCCGCCTCCACGCCGGCGGCCATCGCATCGTCGGCGTCACCGTCGTCGCCGGTGCTGGTGGCCTGTTCGGCTTCGGTGGGGCGACCAGATCCCGTTCCGCGACCGACGACGGCAGCCGTGGATACGCAGTCCGGTCAATCAGAGCCATCCAGCCACCACACGCACGACAAGTCCGACTATGTGACCTAACGCACCCTAGCCCCAACACGTGCGCCGCGAGACCGCTTTAGGCCCTGACCAGCATCGATGGCGCTATTACACGTACTTGGTCGCTACCCGATTCCTGGCTTCACCAGTGTCTCACCTGGGACAGCCATCCCGTGGTCTCCAGGTGTTCTCCATTTTTCCTCCAAGCTTGAGGGCTGCCAGGCAGGCACATTGGAGCACGAGTCCGATTAGGTCCCCGCCGATTGGCGGGTCGAGCGCACAGTGGGGAAGCCGTGATGAGCCTTCGTGCCGACCGCCGCGATGTTGCCGCGGGTGCCCGGGCAATGGTGCCGTGGCTGGCGGGGGTGGTGCCGTTCGGGCTGGTGATCGGCGTCAGCGCCGCACAGGCAGATGTCCCCACGTTGGCCGGATGGCTGACCGGTCCGCTGATCTACGCCGGCAGCGCACAGCTGGCGACGATCGGGATGCTCGACGCCGGAGCCGCGCCAATGGCCGTGGTGGCCGTCGCATTGGTCATCAACATCCGGTTGATCTTCTACTCCGCGACGATGGCCCGCTACTGGCGCGTCACACCGTGGTGGTGGCGGTTGGTGGCTGGCTATCTGCTGGTCGATCCCTCGGTGGCGGTCGGGCTCGAAGGATACCGGCGACTCGGCCGTGGCCGGGGGCACGCTCATTACATCGGTGGCGCGGTCCTGCTCTGGGTGTCCTGGCTCGCCGCTACCGGCGTCGGCGCAACCGCAGGCGCCGGGTTGCCAGCGTGGCTTCATCTGGAGTTCGTGATCCCCCTCTACCTCGTCGGGCAGGCGATCTCCAAGCTTGCCGATCCGGCGCCGCGCCGAGCGATCTTCGCCGCAGCCGCCGTTGCGCTGCTGGCGCTGGCAGCGCCGCTGCAGCTCGGCATGGCGCTGGCAATCGCGGCAGGCATCGCCGCCGGCCTCACCGCACGACCAGCCAGGCCGGCCCAGTCCATCCACCCGCTTCAGCCATCCACGGAGATACCGCGATGAACGCCTGGACCGTCATCCTGGCCGCAGGTTCGGGCAGCTACCTGTTCCGGCTCACCATGATCGTGCTCTTCGACCGGATCACCATGCCGGCATACCTGCAACGAGCCTCGGAACTGGTCGCCCCAGCGGCGTTCGCCGCGATGGCGGCCGCGGGTATCGCGACGGCCTGCATGAGCCTGGGCGTCGCCCGGGCCGCGGCGCCGCTGGCCGCGGTCGCCGCCGCCGTCATCGCCGTCCTGCGCACCGGCTCGCCCCAGGCCGCGATCCTCGCCGGCATGCCGGTCCTGTGGGTCACGACCGCGCTGCAACCGAGCTGAATTACATCCGAACGAGCTAATGGGAGCAATCATGAATATCCCGAACCGGAGCCGCCACGACGTCGTCGTCGTGGGCGGGCGGGTCGCCGGATCGGCCACCGGCATGCTGCTTGCCCGCCTCGGGCATGACGTCGTGGTCGTGGACCAGGCATCCTTCCCGAGCGACACCATCTCGACGCATTCGATCGCCCGCAGCGGCGTGGTCCAGCTCCGCCGCTGGGGACTGCTCGACGCGGTCACCGGCAGCGGCGCCCCGGCCATCAGGCAGGTCACGTTCCATGCCTTTGGCGAGTCAGTGAGCCGCGCGATCAAGCACAAGGCCGGGGTCGACCTCGTCGTGGCGCCCCGGCGGTATGTGCTGGACACGATCCTCGCGTCCGCAGCCGGGCGGGCCGGCGCCGACGTGCGCCATGGCGTCACCGTGACCGGCGTGCAGCGGGACCGCCGCGGCCGGGTGGCGGGGGTTTACGGGCATGACCGCGGCGGCGCTCCCGTCGACCTCGGCGCCCGGTATGTCATCGGTGCCGACGGCCTGCGGTCGCGGGTGGCCGATTCGGCCGGCGCCGCGATCAACGAGGCCCGCCCGGCGGGCGGCGCGGTCCAGTATGCCTACTACGCGGGCATCCGGTGGACCGGCATGGAGCTTTTCGTCGCCGAACGGTCGTTCGCCGGAGTGTTCCCGACCCACGACGGGCAGGCATGCATCTGGGTCTGCACTCCCTCCGCCGACGCCAGGGCGGCCCGCCGCGCGACCGGGTCCCGCGTAGAGGCCTTCGGCGAGCTGCTGCGGCGTTCGGCCCCGCAGCTGACCGAGCGGCTGCGCGACGCCTGGCGGACCTCGCCGGTGCAGGGCACGTTCCGCCAGCCCAATCAGGTGCGCCAGGCGTTCGGCCCGGGCTGGGCGCTGGTGGGGGACGCCGGTTATTACCGTGACGCGGTCACCGCGTACGGCGTCAGCGACGCGTTCCGTGATGCTGAGTTCCTGGCCGTCGCGGTTGACCAGGCGCTTGGTGCTGGTGTCGAGGAGATTGCGGCCCTCGCGCTTTATCAGCGGCAGCGCGACCAGGCGCTGAGGGAGATCTTCGAGATCACTTGCCGTCTGTCCGCTTATCCGGCGGTGCCGGCGTTCATCGAGCTCCAGAAGCAGCTGAGCGCCGCCATCGACGCTGAAGCGGCGGCGCTGGCTTCCCGGCCGGTCCCAGGCGAGCGCCTGCTGGCGACTGCCTGACCGGCCATCGCCGCAGGGAAGGGAGGCCAGGGCGCGGATCAAACGAACTGATAACACCTCAACACAGCCTTCAACGATCAACCACATCCAAGGAGACATATCAAGATGACCACCACCGAAATTACTACCGCCCAGGCCGGCGACGCGATGCGCAACGGCGTGGACACCGCGACCCTGTTCGCCACCCTCGACGCGGTGAAGCAGGCGCCCGAGGCGGCCAGGTTCCAGTTCCGCGCGCGCAACCAGTGGGTCAGCGGCACGCACAACCGCAGCACCATCGCGGACTACTTCGGTGTCGGCGAGGAGCGCACGCACGAGCGCACGTTCGTGTTCGACGCCGACCACCCTGCCGTCCTGGTGGGCCAGGACCACGGGCCGACGCCGACCGAGTTCGTGCTGCACGCTCTGGCCGCCTGCCTCACCGCCGGCCTGGCCAACATCGCCGCCGCCCGGCGGGTCAGGCTCACCGAGGTCCGCTCCACGGTCACCGGCGACATCGACCTCAACGGCATTCTCGGGCTCAATCCCGATGTGCGGAACGGCTACCAGAAGATCACCGTGCGCTTCACGATCAAGGGTGACGCTCCGGCCGAGAAGCTGCGCGAGATCGCGGAGCAGTCCCGCGCCCGCTCGGCGGTCTACGACGTCATCACCAACGGGGTGCCGGTCACCATCGAGGTGGACACCCCCTGACGCTCAGAACACGCGTCACGACCCCCCGCAGGCCAGGATCCCCGGTGCCCGCGGGTCCCTGGCCTGCGGCACGTTGATTTGGGCATCTTGGGGTCCGCGAGGCACCATGAAGCATGTGGGGGTTCGATTCGGTGATTGCGAGCTGAGTGTCGAGCGCATTGAGCTGCGACGCGCCGGGCAGATCGTCGGCTTGGAGCCCCAGGTCTTCGATGTGCTGGCCTATCTGCTGCGCCACCGCGAGCGCGTGGTGCCGAAGACCGAGCTCCTCGACCAGATCTGGGGCAACAGGTTCGTTTCGGAGTCTGCGCTGTCCAGCCGGATCAAGTCCGCTCGCCGCGCCGTGGGCGACACCGGCAGAGATCAGCGGATCATCCAGACCATCTACGGCCGTGGCTACCGGTTCGTGGCCGGTGTGAACGACCAACCCCCCTCCGCCCGTCCCGCTCGCGGCAGGGTGGTCACCGCCGACCCGGCCGACAGGGGCACCAAGACACCAGCGCACCAGGTACTACGCGCAGTCAGCGATGTCACCGCAGGCATCGGAGGGGCGATCCAGATCACCGGCGGTCCCGGGTCGGGAAAGACGAAGCTGCTCCACCTGGTGGCAGAGACCGCCCGGCGCCAGGCGCTGGCCGTCGGGCTGTCTGCTCCCGCGCCGGCCAGCCGTAGTCCTTGCCTGTGCGTTGCCGAGATCCTCAACGAGATGGCCCGGGCCGACCCCCGACTGCTTGCCGCGATCCCGTCTAGGTGCCGGGCCGAACTCGAGCGAGCCTTCCACGGACAGCTACCCACGACACGTCAGCGTTGGTTCGTGGCGGTGCGTGAGTTCCTCGTCGCCGCCGCGGAGCAGTCAGGCGCGGTGCTCCTGCTCGACGATCTCCATCTCGCTCACCGCGAAGCCCTGCTCCTGGTTGACGATGTGGCACGGCTGACCCGCACGCACCGATTGGCCGTCATCATCGCTCAGCGGTCAGGCGCCCTGACCCGGCCTGGCTTCGAGGTCGTTGAGCTGGCCGATGGTCGTCGGCCACAGGCTGGCCAAGACGCCACGGTCGATGTGCCCGCCGGGGTAGCTGAGACTCTGAAGCGGGTTGCGCAGCTCGGAGATCGTTTCGATCGGCTCGAGTTCACCGCCGCCACCGGTCACGACCCGCAGAATGCTGGTCAGCAGCTCGAGCAGGCGCTCGGCTCCGGAGTGATCCGCGCCGAGTCCGGCGGGTACCGATTCGCGGATCCGGCCATCGCTAGTCGGCTGGCGGCGCAGATCGCTCCAGCCCTGCGGCCGGCGGTCATGAACGAGATCGCGACGCGACTCGTCGATCTCGGTGGCACCCCGGCGCAGGTCGCCGGCCTTCTTCTCGCCGCGGGCGAGCCGACCATGGCCGGCCCGCACGCTCTGGAGGCGGCGCGGATAGCGGCAGCATCCGGGCTCCACGCAGAGGTGCTGCGCTGGACCGAAGCCGTTCGTGACCACGTCGATGGTCAGGCCGAGCCCGCGCTGCTCTCGCTACGGGCGGGTGCGCTGGCGGCGGTCGGTGACCACGCCGCGGTGCCGGCCTACCGCAAGGCGCTGGCGACGGCAGACCCCGGTCAGGCGCCGGGCCTGCGGGTGCGGCTGGCCCGGGCCGCGATGCTCAGCGGGGACTTCGCCTCGGCGGAAGAGGCCCTGGCCGGGCTTGAACCGAGCGGAGGGCCAGATGACGGCGCCCTCCTCCTGGCGCGGGGCATGCTTGCCTACTTCTCCGGTGATATCGATGGCGCTGAGGCGGCGGTCGAGGCGGCTCGCGCCATGGCCCTGGCGCCCGGAGCGCCGAGCCGCCTGCTCGACGTCATCACCCTTCAGGGCATGATCGCCCACAACCGCGGCCAGTGGTTCGACCGGCTCCGGCGCGAGCTCCGCGCCACGACCGAGAACCCGCAGCTGGCCTCGGCGGTGTTCGACTCGCACCTGTGCGTCGCCGAGTACCTGCTCTACGGGCCGACGCCCTACGACGAGGTGGTAGCCCTGACGCGCCAGCTGCGTGAGCAGGCCGAGCGGACGGGCGCACGACCCGGGGTGGCGTTCGCGGTCACGGTGGCCGGCGAGGCGGCCCTGCTCGCCGGCGACCTCGACGCCGCCCGCGCCGAGCTTGCCGAGGCGCTTGCCTTGCATGTGGAGATGGGAGCCGATACCGGCACGGCGCATGCGCTGCAGCGGCTGGCCGAGGTCGAGCTGGCCGCCGGCGACCGCGCGGCGGCTGAGTGGCTGCTGCGGCGTGCGCTTCCGCTCGCGCGCTGGTCGCCGCTGGCCCGCCATCTCCTTCAGCGCATCTACGGGACGCTCATCTCCGCGGCCCCGGACGCCGATGCCGCGCTGGCGGTCGTCGATGAGGCAGCGGAGCGGCTGGACGAGCCGTTCTCCTGCATGTTCTGCCACGGGACCGGCGCCGCAGTACCCACACCGTGGCCAGCGCGCAGACGCCAGCGAACCCGGCGAGCACCAGCCACCGGTAAGCGACGGCTCCGGCGAAGGTGTCGCCGTAGGCGCGGATGGCCGGAAGCGTGCCGGTGAGCTGGTCGAGCCCCAGGGCATGTCCCAGTGCCTCGAACGAGTAGCGGTTGGCCAGGCCCAGGCTGAGCCAGCGCCCCGGAGTGGCCATGTCGGCGACGGGAACGACCGCGCCGGCGAAGAGCACCTGGGGGAAGCAGATCATCGGCAGGGCGAGCGCGGCCTGCGCGGCATTGGAGACAGTCGCCGAAGCCAGCAGGCCCAGAGCCAGCGCCGACACTGCCTCTGCCAGGAGGGTGACCAGCAGTGAGGTGTACACGCCCCAGCCAGCGGCGGGTAGCCGGTCGAGCGCGCGCAGCACACCGAGGAGAACGGCGGTCACCGCGGCCAGCACCGGCACCAGTACGGCGATCTTGGCCGCGACATAGGCGCTGGCGCTCAGTCCGGAACGGTGTTCGCGCCTGAAGATCGCCTGCTCCCCGACGATCTGGAGCAGCCCGTAGGTGAGGCCGAAGAAGAAGCCGGCAAAGGCCACCCAGAACACGATCTGGGCCGGCCCGACGCCGACCGCACCTCGGCCGTCGAATGCGCCGGGCTGGAACAGCACCGCCATCATCGCCGTGACCAGCACGGGTGAGCCGAGCAATATGGCGAGGGTCAGCCGGTTACGAACCAGGACCTCGGCATTGCGCCGGGTGAGCAGCCACCACTGCCGCAAGACGCCCGGCGAATTCCGGTCATCGGGACGTACCGCCTGGGCCGGGGTCTTGGCCGGCTGGGCCGGGGTCTTGGCCGGCTGGCGCCAGGCGGCGAACCGCTCCGCCCACGCGCGTGGCGTGTCCTCGCTGGCGAGCCGGTGGTAGACCTCGACGAGGTCGCTGACGCCGAAATACCGCCGTGCCTCCGCAGGCGTGCCAGCGAAGGCCAGGTGACCATTCCTGGTCAGGAAGACCACTTGGTCACACCGGTCGATGGTCGCGGGCTCGTGGGTGGTGAGGACCACCGTGACACCTCGGCGGGTGAGCTGGCGCAGCAGGCGCACCACCTCCGCCGACGTCGACGGGTCCAGGCCCGAGGTGGGTTCATCCAGGAAGAAGGTGCCCGGCCGGGTAAGCAACTCGACCGCGATGCTGGCGCGCTTGCGCTGGCCCCCCGACAGCATCCGGACCGCGACATCACGCCGATCGGCCAGGTCCAGCTCGCGCAGTATTTCATCGACCACCCGGTCAGCCTGCCCGGACGATGTGCCGGTAGGCAGGCGGAGTCGCGCCGCGTACTGCAGCGTGCGCCGCAACGGCATCTCGCCGTGGATGATGTCGTCCTGGGGGACGTAGCCGACGCCCGAGTGAGGCGTGGCACCGGCATCGACCCGAACGCCGTCATGCATGACCTGGCCAGCCGAGGGCGCCCGCAACCCCGCAAGAATCTCGAGCAGGGTGGTCTTTCCCGCTCCGCTGCCGCCCACAAGAGCAATGAGCTCACCCGGCTCGATGGAGAGGGACACCTCGTGGAGGATTTGACGCCCCCCGGCATGCTGGCCGACGCCGACGGCGTCGATGCGAGCCCCGACGGCTCTCCGGATCGGCACCAGCGCGGGCGGGCGGGACGCGGTTGCGGCGTCCGCGGGGTGAAGCGTGAGCTCTGTCATGAAGTCCTCCTTGATGCCCGGCCGGCTTCGCTCGGCCATTACGGCCATCGTCGGGCTATCGGAGCGACAACTCTCGGAGCGAACTTGGAGAAATCGTGGAGACGGCAAGCAAGAATTCATTCGCCACTGCGTGTCATCGCCGACGGCAGATCCGTCACCGAAGCCGCCCGCATCCTCAAGATCGGACGCTCCACCGCCCTACGCCGCCCTCGCCGCCACCCGCGACCTGGCCCGGCCCCGACCGTTACCGACAGGGTCTGGTCATTCCCACGGAAATTCCCGGTTTCCAAGCACCGGAGATGACCTCGTACCCGGGCGGTGACTGGCCGACCGGGCTTCCTTACGGATCGTGTCCGGCCGGCGCGCCGGCTCACGATAATGGCCCGAGCCGGCAAGGATGCTGGCTGTCATTTGCCTTCGATTACCTGGAGCCGCTTAGGATCCCAGAAATGCCGAAGGCCCCCATCTAGGGGGGCCATTCACGACAACCTCATACCGCTCGTTCAGACCCGTCCCGAGCCGACAAGCAAGTTCGGGTCCCGAACAGAAGGTCAACGTCCGTGGCCACGATAACAGGCAAGCGGTCCAGTTCGCCACTGCCTCTGGCCGACACGCCGGGGTGTTTTCCACCCGGCCCTGACAGCCTCCCGCGCGATGCCGCGGAGGCTGCCTGGCGTGCTGTCGTGCCTGCGCTGGCCGGTACGCCGCACGCCAGGGTCTCCCGGGACGGCGGCCGCACTTATCCCGCGGGACGGGCCCGGCCACTCCCCGCGGAACCTCCGGACCAGCCCTCCACGATCCCGACCTTCGACCCCGGCATGGCCTCCGGCCGGGTGCTGCCGCTTGACCTGGACGTGTCCCGCGGCGACGTCGGACACCAGGCCGCCGAGGTCGGCCTGCTGCTCGAGCGGATCGGTGCCCGGACTGTCGCCGACGTGTCGCCGAGCGGCGGCCGCGATGTGTTCGTGCCCTTCTCGTCGCTGCTGCCCTGGCGGGAACTGCGCGACCTCGCCCGTGCTATTGCACTGCGGTTCCCTGCCGTCGACCCGGCGCCGATGGCGAATCTCGGCGGTCAGATCAGCCCTCCTGGATCCCGGCACAAGTCCGGAGGCTGGAGGACGCTCACAACGCCGCTGAGCGAAGCCAGGGCGGCCGTGGAGCACCCGAACGGGCCGGAAGTGTGGAACGCCCTGCTGGACGAGTTCGCGGCCGAGGCGCAGCGGGTCGAAACGGACGCGACTCCGGCAGATCTGCCGGAGTCAACCTCAGCCGAGCTGGACGACACCGGCATCCCGTGGATCCCGCGCCTCGGCGGCCGTGCCCCTCTCGGCGCCGGGCTCGAGCACGTCGCCCGCACCGGCGCTACCCGGGGCCGGGGCCGCAGCGAGGCGCGAATGGCTGTCCTGTGCGCCGCGGCGGCCCGCGGCTGGCAGCTGGCCGACGTCCGCGCCGCGGTCGCCTCTGGCGCCTGGAAGGGCTTCCCGGGCCTGTATCACCGGGTATCCGAACCTGGCCGACTGGAGCGGCTTCTGCCCCTGGAGTGGCGAAAAGCCATCGGCTTCGCGGCCGGGGAGAAAAACGTGCGCGGATGGCACACTAGCGACCTAAATCACGCCCCCCCGGCAGGCGAATCGCTCACTTCGGCGGAGTACGGACATATCAGGCGATGGGTCACGGCGTGCGACGTGGCCCTGGAGGATCCCGGGCGGGTCAAGGGCTGGGGTGGCCGGGTGATCGCGGTCCGCCTGGTGCTCCTCGCCCTCGCCCAGGCGGCGATGGTGTCCGGCTCGTCCACGGTAGAGTTCGGCGTCCGGAACCTGGCCTTGCACTCCGCGCTGTCCAGCCGCACCGTGGCCCGGGTGCTGCGGCTGCTGCGAGATGAGGATGACCCGCTGATCGACCTGGTGTCACCGCGTCGGCTGGCCCGCGCGGACAGGTACGAGCTCAGGATCCCGGCCCGGTACGCGGACAGTGCCCGCTGGCGGCGGCGTCGCGCTGGCCGGATCGCGGCGGCACACCCGGTGTTCCTCGTACTCGGCGGGATGGCCGCGCTGGTCTACCAGGAACTCGGCGCGGACGAGGCCCGGAACGCCGAGTTGGCCCGGGCGGCCCGGCTGGCCGTGTCGACCGCGTCGGCCGCGCTCCGGGTCCTTGCCGGGCACGGGCTCGCCGTCCGCGGCCGCGGCGGGTGGAAGCGCGGGCCCGCAGACCTGGACGCCGTGGCGGAGTCCACCGGCGCGGCCGACCTGCACCGGGAGCGGGCCGAACGGTACAGGCAGGACCGGGAAGGCTGGCGGGCCCGGCTCCGCCAGTACGCCAGCACCCGTAACGCGCCAGTCGCGCCAGGTGACGGCTGGTGGCCGCTGGACGACGAGGACGAATGGACCGCGATGCTGTTCGGCCGCTGGCCGGTCCACCGCGACGACATCACCCGCGCGCCGCCTGCCCCAGCGTCGGCTGCGGCTGCTGAGAGTGCGTAAGTACGTGCTTCGGCATATCTTGCTGCTGCGATCGTCGCTGCGATCGTCGGCGGCAGTCGCTAGCACCGGAACCTAGCCAAACCGGGTTACCGTGGTTGCCTGAAGTCAAGCCTTCCCGGCCTAGGGAGGTATGTGCCGAGATGACCGCACCGGTTTCGCTGCTGGCCGCCGCCACGTCCGAGGTCGGCCTGGCTCGCCACAATAATGAGGACTCGGCCTACTCGGGCCGGTGGCTGCATGCGGTCGCCGACGGCCTGGGCGGCCACGCCGCCGGTGAGCTCGCAAGCGCCGCGGTGATCAGGATCCTGGCCGCCCACGACGCGGAGACGGACCCGGGGTCCCTGCTCGAGGTGCTCGGCCGGGCCGCCGCCGACGCCAATACCGAGGTCGCCCGGTGCGCGGCGGAAGATCCCGCCCGGACCGGCATGGGCACCACGCTCACGGCGATCCTGCGCTCAGGTGACCAGGCCGGGCTCCTCAACATCGGCGACTCCCGGGCCTTCCGGCTCCGCGGCGGCCAGCTCCGGCAGGTGACCGAGGATCACGTCTTCGGCAACCTCGTCTCCAACGCCGGCAGGATGGCGCCGGTACTCGTCCGCTACCTCGACGGGCGCCCGGACCGGTCACCAGATCTTGGCCTGCGCGACCTGCGGGCCGGTGACCGCTACCTGCTGTGCACCGACGGCCTGAGCCCGGTGGTGTCTGCCGGGGCCATCCGTGACGTTCTGGCGGCCGCCGCCAGCCCTGGTGAGGCCCTGGGCCGGCTCGTCGCCCTGGCCGACGAGGCCGGGGCCCCGGACAACATCAGCGCGATCGTCATTGACGTCCGCGAAGGCGACGGGGAACTCACCGAGCCTGTGATGCTCGGCGCGGCCGCCGCGGTGCTTACCGGCTAGCTTCCGGCGGCTCAGGCCACGGCCATTCAGCCCCGGCCGCGCGATCGAGCTTGACGACCTGCTCAACCCGGTCGCTGGGGATCACGTACTGCGTGACCTCGATCGGCTTGCCGTCCCTGGCCGAGGTGCGGGGCTTGAGCAACAACGGAATGGCCAGTGGCGGTAGCGGGCTGAAGACCGCTGAGTTACCATCGGCCGTTCGGATCCCGGAAGAGTGCTGACGGCCATAAGGATCAGCCGGTGGCCGTGATCGCGGTCAGTCCGTCAGCGTCCCGGCGTGGCGGTACCGGGAAACAATGTCGGGAAAACTATGCCGCCAAACTAGGACGGTGACCGTCATGACCGGCACTGTCAGCTTTCCGGCCCGCTGACCGGGTTTCCCGTTCGGTTACGGGCGGGCCGCGAGCCGGTGCACCAGCCTCATGCGGCGGCCTTCATGGCAGGGGCGTGGTACTCGATGTCGACGTCGGCGGCTGGCACGGCCCGGTGGCAGGCCTGGCAGCGGTACAGGACGGGTCCGCCGTCCAGCGGGGTGGCGCAGCCCGGGCACCGGGCCAGC
>Ga0335081_10005724_pt1 | contig 19693 bp, 13 predicted proteins | sample Lox_Sample_35_FD_206713 | JGI IMG/M metagenome (GOLD analysis project Ga0335081, IMG submission 206713) | Soil microbial communities from Loxahatchee National Wildlife Refuge, Florida, United States - Lox_Sample_3.5 | ecosystem: Environmental > Terrestrial > Soil > Wetlands | place: USA... | reverse complement strand
CCACCGCCAGTAGGAAAATGATCGTGAGTCCAGCGAGCAAGATGTTCAGGGCGATTTCGTTGGGGGTCTTTTGCCGCGAGGCGCCCTCGACCAGTGCGATCATGCGGTCAAGAAATGTCTGTCCGGGATTCGAAGTTATCTTGACCTTGATGCAATCGCTGAGAACGCGCGTGCCGCCCGTGACCGCGGAGCGGTCGCCGCCTGCTTCGCGAATCACGGGAGCGGACTCGCCCGTGATTGCCGATTCGTCAACTGAGGCCACGCCCTCGATAATTTCGCCGTCGCCCGGGATCAGTTCTCCGGCGGAAACCGAGACCATGTCGCCCGCTCGCAGCTTGGCGCTGGGTACCTCCTGGAGCTTGCCGCCGACATACAGCTTGGCAATCGTCTCCGACCGGGCTTTGCGCAGCGTTTCCGCCTGAGCCTTTCCGCGGCCCTCTGCCATGGCTTCCGCGAAATTCGCGAACAGCACGGTGAACCACAGCCACAAGGTAATCTGCAGATTGAAGCCGAATGCGGCGTGGGGATGGAGAATCAGAAGAATCGCCGTGATGACGCTTCCGATCTCGACGACAAACATGACGGGATTGCCCATCATGTGCCGCGGATTCAATTTCAGCACCGAACTCCAGGTGGCGCTGCGTACGAGTTTTGGATCCCAAATCGATTTGCGATGGCTTGCCATAGGCTTCCTCAGAAAGTCTTGCCAACGTACAAAAGCAGGTGTTCAAGAATTGGTCCCAGGCTCAGCGCTGGGAAGAATGTCAGCGCACCCAGAATCAGGATTACGCTGATCAAGAGAAACGTGAACAAAGGCGTCGTCACCGGAAACGTGCCGACCGACGGCGGAACATATTTTTTCTGCGCGAGGTTTCCGGCGATCGCGAGCATCGGAATGATCATGAAGAAACGGCCAATCAGCATCGTGATTCCGATGGCGCTGTCGTACCAGAGCGTATTTGGCGTTAGTCCAGCGAACGCGGAGCCATTGTTTCCTGCTCCCGAAGTGAAGGCGTAGAGGATCTGCGTCAGGCCGTGGGGACCGGGATTGGAAATGCCGACGGTGCCGAAGCCCTTCACCACCGAGATTCCTGCAAGCGTGAGAATGATCAAGGGGAATACCAGGGCGACCAGCATCGCCATTTTCACGTCGTAGGCTTCGATTTTCTTGCCCAGATATTCTGGCGTCCGGCCGACCATGAGTCCGGCGATGAAAACAGCCAGGACGATGTAGATGAGAATTCCGTACATTCCGGCGCCGACGCCGCCGAAAATCACTTCACTTAACATGATGTTGACGAGCGGGACCATTCCGCCCAGCGGCGTGAACGAATCATGCCAGCTATTGATCGCGCCGCAGCTGGCGTCGGTTGTGACCGTTGCAAAGAGCGCGGAGTTGGCGATGCCGAAGCGGACTTCCTTCCCTTCCATGTTGCCGCCAGCCTGTGTAGGACTTACAGCTTGCGAAACGGTAGCAGGATAGAGGGGATTTCCTCTTGCCTCGGCCCAGTACGCCACTGTTACACCGCACAGAAACAGAATCGCCATCGCGGACCACACGGCCCATCCGTGGGCGGATGAGTGGGTCATCCGACCGAGCGTGTATGTAAGGCCAGCGGAGACGGAAAAAATAGAGAACAGTTCGATCAGGTTCGAGATCGGAGTTGGATTCTCGAACGGATGCGAGCTATTGGCGTTAAAGAATCCGCCGCCATTCGTGCCCCATTCCTTGATGATCTCTTGCGATGCCACCGGGCCTTGGGCGATGGTCTGTGTTGCCACAGTATCCATGATGGGCTTGCCGCTGGCATCGACGACCGGCTTGCCGTCGGCGCCAACGCGCTGCACTTGTTGCGGCTCGACCAGTTTCACCGTGTCATACGACTTGAGGTTCTGAACCACGCCCTGGGACACAAGGGCGAGCGCACCTACGACGCAGAACGGCAGTAAAACCCAGAGGCTCGCCCTGACCATATCAACCCAGAAATTGCCGATCGTCTTCATCTGGCGGCGGGCAATGCCACGAATGAAGGCAATGGCTAACGAAATGCCCACGGCCGCCGAGGCGAAGTTGTGATAAGCGAGGCCGGCCATCTGGGTGAAATAGGACATCGTCGTCTCGCCCGAATACGCCTGCCAGTTCGTGTTGGTGGTGAAAGAAGCGGCGGTATTAAACGCGAGATGCTCGGGAGTGACTCCGGCGAAATGCTGCGGGTTCAACGGCAGCATCCCTTGCACACGCTGAATGAGGTAGAGCAGCAGCATGGAAACGCCGCTGAACAGGAGCATCGCCGTTGCGTACTCGGTCCAGCGCATTTCGTGGTTCTCGTCCACGCCCGTCACGCGATAGAGCAGGCGTTCGATGGGGCGCAGAAGAGGATCTAGAAACGTCTTTTCGCGCGAGAAGACGTGCGTCATGAAGACGCCCATAGGCTTCGTGACCGCGAAAATCAACGCCAGAAATACGAAGATCTGCAGCCAGCCGTTGAGGGTCATATCAGAAGTTCTCCGGACGCAAAAGCGCGTAGAACAGATAGATCGTGGTGACCGCGCTGACGACCAGCATGATGAGGGATTGAGTGTCCATAGCTTTTCCTCACTTCACTTGATCGCAAAAATGCACATACGCGATCGAGGCGGCGAAAAATACAATCGTGACTACTACCCAAAGAAGATCTTGCATAGAAATCTCCAAACGAGCTCGCAGCGAAAGCTCACCACGAACCTTGTTTTCCTCCCCACCACCAGACCAGTCCGAGAGTCGCAGTGGTCTGGTCTTTGCTGAGGATGCCTTGTCTGTCAGTCAGAAATGACGGTTGATTAGAAAAATCCCGCCGCCACTCGTAACGCATCAGAAAATTGTCGGCTAGCTTGTAATCAAAGGTGACCGTGTTTTCTTTCAAAGCCTGCGTAATGCCACTGAAGACGCCTCCGCGGTCGGACATGTATTCAGCCCGTGTTCCGAGCGCGATTTTTGGAGTCAGCTGGTATTGCAGGTAGGCAGCTCCGCCATCCACATGCGACGGCGAGGAGGATTCCCCGGGAGCAGCATTTGCCCACAGGCGCGTGACGAAGTAGTCTCCCTCGATGGCCAGCGTCAGCTTCGAGTTCGGTTGCCAAGTGGCGTAGCTATCGAAGATGTTTGTCTTGCCATCGGGCGCCGGGCTGATTGCGGTGAAGCACAAGCCGGGCTGCACCGGGACTGGCCCACAGATACCAGAAACCACTCTGTCAGGATGTTCCTGACCGAGGTAGTAATTCATGGTCCAGGTAACGTTCTTGACCGGCTTCGCTGTGAATCCGAATAACTCGTCTTTGTAGCCGTTGGTAGCTTCTACCTGGTTTGTGCCGTTCACGATCCAGTAATTGACGGTGAAGCGATCGTTCACGGGAATCGCGATGCGCACCCCCATGTGATAGAAGGGCAGAAAATTGAACCAGTACGAGCGGGAGTAATTGATCTGATCTTTTGTGTAGTTGCCCTCGATTCCGAGCGAACTTCCCCATTTGCCAAAATCGACATTCCATCCCTTACCGATCGGGACGACGTACGTCCCATACGCCTGGAAGATATTGCGATAGATATCGGGCCGCGGTTCGTTGGAGGGATTGCCTTGTAATGTGTCGGTCGCCTGTCCGAACTGGAGATCAAGACGACCGCCCCAGCGACTCCCCTCTGCGGGATTTGGAGCGTGTTCGATCACCACGCTGGCCTGATTCAGGCTGAATTCATTACTCAGCACGTCGTAGGCGCGCAGGAGATTGACTCGTCCGACTGGATTGTTGAAGTTATATTCGTAATAAGTATCAAGTCCAAGATTGATCGTCGTACCGTGCAGAATCTCAGCTGTCTTTGTTTCGACTGACGCCACTGCGGATTGGGCGACCGGGTCTGCCGCAGGGTTAGCTGCCGAGTTCGATGGCGCAGTCGGGGCAGCACCGGCCGCAACACTGGATGGCATTGAGGCTTGGGATCCCGCGGAAGGTTGCGCAGACTGCAACTGCTTGACCAGCGCCTTCAACTCGGAAACTTCCTGCTCCAAGGTCTGGACGCGCACCTGCAAATCCTGCGAATTATTTTGAGAGCTCGCGGCGGTTTGCTGCACATTACCCTCTTGCGCCTGAATCGATGCGCACATGCCCACAGCAAACAACATCAGCGCTGCCGGTGCAATCTTTGTCCGCACATAAACGCGGACGGAATACCTCCGTTTCGCATAACCGGTTGCCATGGCTTCCTCTCGACATGACTCGTCTTGATTGCAACTGGCTAGAACATGACCAGGATTGCAATCGTGGCCCGATCTTCGGTATGCCGGAGATCAGGCGCCCAGCCTGCAACCGTCGATCCTGGCGCTCCGCTATCTCCACCGGGAGGAGTGATTCCGCCCGGCCCTGTGAAGTACGGCACATTCGCGTGCCGGTGGTTAAACTCCCAGCGGAACGTGATGTACTGCTTCGGCATGTAATCAAACGTTCCGGAAACGTCCCATGCCTTGAACTGATCGCCGGGATTCTCGGTGAAGTAGGGAGTTCCGGAGATGGCGGTCGCTCCGTTGATTGGCGGCAAGAGAACGAGATACCTTCCCGGATTATTGATCTTTCCTCCACCGATCGTTAACCCGAACAAGTCCTTGTGAAACCAGAGCCGGTTGTATGCCATGAAGCCAATGAAGCTCTGTTTCGGGGCAATGTATGTTTTTCCGCCAACCACCTTCGCCGAATTACCGGCGCAGCTGACAGCGGTTCCGGCGACGGGATCGCCTCCGTGTTCGCAGCCGGCATCCCCGGTGAGAGACAACGCCGCTTTGCTGATGAAGGCGGATGGGGCGTCGTGGTATTTCACCTGGATACTGTCATCGGTGTGATAGCGAATGCGTCCCGGAACTCCCAAGTCGTCGGCTCCCAATGCATATTGATTCCCAAGAACCGAAATCCAGGCATTCGGTCTCCAGAGAATCTGCCCTCCCACTCCCAGCCGATGGTTAAACCTGCCGTAAGATTGCCAGCCATTGATCAGCCAAGGCTCGATCTTCAAGTGCTCATTGGGAAATATCTGAACCCGCATTCCGTTGAAGAACCACGGCGTATTCGAAGAAACGTACGAGGGCTGATAAGCCCAATTATCAAAGTTGTAGTAGCTAAACAGGCCGACATACGACATGAAGATTCCGGCCTGGATATTAATTCCGTCCATGACATTCAGGTGATATCCGCCGTAAGCTTCCGAAACATAGCGATACGCGGTATCCAGATCCCAGTTCCCGCGCGCGGGACTAGCGTCGTTTCTGGGAGTCGTGGCCGAATACATTCCGAACTGCGTCATCAGCCGGGCCTGCACATTGTCGTAATGAAAATCTCCGCCTGCTCCCAATTGCGTGAGCTGAAACTCTTGTGCGCGAAAAATCTCGCTCGATCCGCCGATCGTGTCGTCTTGGGGATGATTGAAGTCGTATACGTAGTCAACGTCGGCACGAATTTCGGGCGTGAAGAATTTTGTGTCTAGCGGTGCTTCCTTAATGCGCGGATTGCCGTTGAGCCATGTCCAATCAGCAAAAGAGAAGGGATCAGGACGCTGCGGCTTCGGAGAAGGGGCGGTTTCACTGACCGCTGCCGATGCTGGCGCAGCAGTAACAGGAGAAGAAGCAGGCATTGGCGCCGCGGTGGTGACGCTTGTGACGTTCATTGCGGCAGTTGGCTGCTGCCTGGCATTCTGTTGTTTCAGCTGCCCCTCAAGTTCATCGATGCGCTTCCGCATCGCATCAAGTTCCTGGAGGACCTCCTGAGAAACCTGCTGATCGCCGGAACGCGTCTCGCTTGCTGCGGAGTTGGTAGAAGGCGAAGACGTCTGCTGTGCGTGAGAAGGAATCGTCATGCCTGCGCAAGCCAAAGCGACGAGCGCGATTCGCTCTCCTTTGCCGCGTGCCTTCCCGACGATCTTGGTGCGAAGCGGCATCTCGACAAGTTCCCCGCGCTTCGGGCTGGGATGAAAAGCTGCGGAATACGCTTTTATCCCATGTGGTACGCGGCTCCTCAGATCTGCGAGCAAGCCACGCAGCACCCACGCGAAAAACATTGTGATTCCGAGAACCGCAACAATCAGTGCAAAGATCATAGCGTTTTCTGCCTAGTTATCCCTGAAGCTGCCTAGCGAAGATTTGACAATGCCGTGCGTAAGAGTGGGGTTAAGACTTCATAAGGAGTCTGTAAGGACCATGGTGACCAAGGTGATTACGAACGGGTGCCGATCACGCACCCCATTCCGCTTCGCCGGGTGTTGCGTAGTACTTGCGGCCGGGTCGGGAGACCGCGGGAGTTGTCGATAACTCAAGGAGGGTCAGTCGCGCAGCAGCGATCATCAGCTTTCGCTCGTTCTGAGAGGTGCGGTCCCACGAAGCGGGCCGTTGTTTCCCATCCGATCCACAATCGCGAGCCAGCGCCTGGTGGTAATGATGAAAGAGTTTAGCCAACTGCTCAGCGGACACTTCTTGAATCGTCGACATGAATCTTCAGCCCTTTCACGGCGGCGGGCTTAGTTCATCCCGCCGTCCTACGTATTGGACTGCGGCGAGTGTAAGAATTGAATAAAGACTTCGTAGAATGTCCGTAATTTTCGAATCGCGCGTAGGGACGACTTACTCGCCTGGTTCGAAGCGGTATCCGACCCAAGGCTCAGTGACGATGTAGCGCGGAGAAGATGCATCCGGCTCGAGTTTCTTGCGGAGTTGCCCGACGAAGACGCGGAGATATTCCGGTTGCTCCGTGCTTTGGCCTCCCCAAATCGCGGCCAATAGCGTGCGGTGGTTGATCACTTTTCCGGGCCGGCGCGCCAAGTAGACGAGCAACTCAAACTCCTTCGGCGTGAGCCGAACTTCGGAGCGACGCACAGTTACCTTGTGAGCGGCGGTGTCGATGCGGAAGTCGCCGATCTCGATCACCTGATCTTCTTCTCCGCCGACTGGAATGCGACGAAGGTTGGCCCGAACCCGCGCCAACAGCTCGTTCATCCCGAAAGGCTTCGTAACATAATCATCCGCCCCCGCATCAAGTGCTTCCACCTTCTGCTGCTCTTTGTCCCGAACTGAAAGAACGATGATTGGAACCTGCGAAATCGCGCGTACGTGCCGGCACAACTGCACGCCGTCGATCGAAGGCATCGACAGATCGGTGATGATCAGGTTCGGCTGCCAATCTTTCATGATCTCCAGCGCCATTTCGCCGGAATTGGCGATTCGAATGTCGTAGCCTTGCGCGGACAGGCTCGTTCGCAAAACTCGCGTGATCTGCGGCTCATCGTCGACGACGAGAATGTGAGGATGGTCGGCCATCAGCGCGCCTCCTGCGTGACGATGTGAACGTCGACGGAAGGCGAGTCGCGAAGAAAACGCTGAATCGCGGAGAGATAAAGATATCGTTGCCAGCCGGTCCGGGCGGAGCGGCCGAAAATGACTTGCGTGATGTGATTCTCGCGGACTAATTGCGCGAGACCGTCGGCGATGCTCCTGCCTGTTCGGCGGATCACTTTCCCACCCAGATTCTCGGCGAAACGAATATTTTCGCCCAGCGTCTTCTGGTCCTCAGGGCGCTTATCGCGGCCTACATCGATGTAGAAAACGTAAAGCTCTCCGCCCATGGCCTGCGCCATGCGCGACCCGCGGGCGATGATGTATTGCGCAGCCGGATTGGAACTGACGCAGACTCCGATCCGCTCGCGAACCGTGTGGGTGGGCTTCGTATCGTCCTTCTCGAGGAACGCGTCGAGGCTTCGGTCCACGACGCCCGTCACCTGCCGCAGGGCAAGCTCGCGAAGTGCGATGAGATTTCCGGGACGGAAGAAGTGTGCGAGGGCACGCTGGGCACGGTCGCCGGGATAGATATCGCCGCGCTCCATTCGCTTCTGAAGCGCTTGCGGCGTCAGGTCGGCGAGGACAATTTCATCGACGCGCTGCATCACCCAGTCCGGAACTGTCTCGCGGACTTGCACGCCCGTAATTTGCAGGACGGTCGGACCGACACTTTCGATGTGCTGCACGTTCATGGTAGAAAGCACGTCGATCTTGGCATCGAGCAACTCGATTACGTCTTCGTAACGCTTTGAATGTTTGCTGCCCTCAATGTTCGTATGGGCGAGTTCGTCGACGACAACAACCTGCGGTTTGCGCGCGAGGATCGCGTCCACATCCATCTCGTCGAAGATCGTGCCTTTGTATTCGAGCTTACGCGGAGGGATTCGGTCGAGCTTCGTTGCCAGCTCTGCCGTTACTTTGCGGCCGTGAGTTTCCACGACTCCGACGACAACGTCTTCGCCTCGACTGGAGCGCCGAATGGCCTCGCTCAACATGTTGTAGGTCTTGCCGACACCGGGAGCGTATCCCATAAATAGCTTAAAGATGCCGCGCGGCTTTTCGGCAGAAACTTCGTTCAGCCAGTCTTCAGGTGTCTTGGGCATCGGAGCTGTGTCTTTCGCAGCCTCGAAAATATCATCTCCATCGTACAATGCGGGAGTGAAAACGCGGGCTCGCACGCAGGCACTGCGCTTTGCAGTCGTGGCCGGTACCATCGCCGTGATCACGGCAGTCGGTTACCGGCTGCATGTGAATCACACGACAGTGGCATTGATGTTTCTGGTCACGGTACTGCTGACTTCAGCCTACTGGGGCTTGCGTTACGCGGTTGTCATGGCTGTTGTGGCGACAGCCGCGTTTAACTTTTTCTTTCTTCCTCCCGTCGGAACATTCACAATTGCGGACCCGCAGAACTGGATTGCGCTGTTTGCGTTCCTCGTTACTGCACTGGTGGCAAGCAATCTAGCAGAGCGTGCGCGCCGCGAAGCGGAAGGGGCGAAGCAGCGGCGGCGGGAAGTGGAACGGCTGTACGGTCTCAGCCAGCGACTGCTTGGATCGGAAAACGTCCTCGAACTGATGAACGCGTTACCACAATATCTTCAGGAAACCTTTTCTTTCACCAGTGCGGTAGTGATGGCCGCCGATCCTCCGACAATTTATCGATCGTCGCGAGATGCCAAATTCGAAGAGAGCGTACTGCGTTCGACTCTGTTACGCGGCGAGCCAATCACGCAAGGAGGAGTCTCGTACGTACCCTTACGTCTCGGAATGCGAACCGTCGGAGCTGTCGCCGTCATCGGAGCCGAGCTTTCCAGGGAAACGCTCGATGCGCTTGGAAGCCTTGCGGGACTGGCCATTGAACGGGCTCGCGCTCTCGAAGCGCTCAGCAAGAATCGCGCCGAGCAGGAGCACGAGCGGTTGCGGGCGGCGCTGCTCGATTCCGTGACGCACGAATTTCGAACGCCGTTAACTTCGATCAAGGCCAGCGTGACAACGTTGCTCTCGGGCGCTTCGCTGGATGATCAGGGACGACGCGATCTGCTGAGCGTCATCGACGAAGAAACCGATCGGCTGAATCGGCTCGTCGGCGAAGCTGCTGAGATGGCGCAACTCGATTCGGGGATGTTCAAGCTCGATCTGCAACCTCACTCCATTTGGGATGCGATCCAGCCGGCGATGCAAGACGCCCAGAGCGTGCTCGACAAACATCCCATTGAGGTTCATGCCGATAACAAACGCCTGCCGAAAGTTCCGATGGATGTGAACCGCATTCGCGAGGTACTGATGCACTTGCTCGAGAATGCGGGAAAGTATTCTCCCGCCGGCGCTCCGATCAAAGTCAGCAGCGAAGTGCAAGGAAATCAGCTGGTCACCAGTATTGCGGATCGCGGACCAGGGATCGATTCTCTGGAGCAATCCATGATCTTTGAAAAGTTCTATCGCGGGCAGAATCAGCGTTACACGGCTCCTGGAACGGGCATGGGCCTCGCGATTGCGAAAGTGATCGTCGAAGCCCACGGCGGCACGATCGGAGTGGTGAGCCAACTGGGGAGCGGATCAGTGTTTTCATTCAGCTTGCCACTGGAAAATGGCAGGCGAGCGTAGTCGCGCGACGCGAGGCCGAGGCTCACGACAGCCGGCGGGGCGCCGGCGCTACAATTCGAGGCTACTTCATGTAGAACGCCGACTCCTCCGGCCGCACAACCCTCGGAATCCACAGCGGACGGCGAAGTCCTCCTGGTCCCGGCGCTGGACGCGTGAGCGCCTTCCACCGCTGATAAACTTCAAACGAACGGTTCGTATCGACGAAAATATCGCCGTAGCGATCGTCGGCATCAGCCTTCTGGACTCGCACCATCTGGTGCCAACAGTGCATTCCGCTAACCGGATCGGGATGAACGGGAAACGTGATGTCCTGATGCACCCCGGCGTCGCTCCACCACACGCGCTTGGTCTCGGGATCGGGACTCTGATAGGGCGAGACTGATTCGAGCTGGCGCATCTTCCACTGCCCTTTGCCGACTTCTTTCAGATCGACCCATGCGCTAGACATGCGTTCGACCTGCTCGTCTTTATTAATGCGCCAGCGTCCGAGATGATGCGAGCAAGCCACTACACCGGGCGTCAAGCCCTCGGTGACCCAGGCGTGGAGCACGAAATATCCAATCTCGGTGTGAACTTTCATCAGGTCGCCGGTGCGCACGTTCAGCGTGCGCGCATCCACCGGATTGATCCATAGCGGATTTTTGTGCGAAATCTCGTAGAGATACTTCGCGTTTCCCGAGCGCGTATGAATGAGATTTGGCAAGCGGAAGATGGGCAACAGAGTGTACACGTTTCCACGCGCATGTTCTGGCCATTCGACAGCAGGAGCATAGTTCGGATCGAACTCTTCGGTGGCCTCACCGATCGACGCTGCTCGTGCGCCGCGGTGAATGTGACTTCGGTAGTATTCCGGCAAGGCGAACTCCGGCCATTTCCAGTCCGCCATTGTCTTTGAAAACAGTTCGAGCTTGCGCGAGGGCGTGTTGTAGCCGACCACTGCGGCGTCTCCAATTTTTACGCCAACCGGCTTCCCATTCTTCTTAATCACTCCGTTGGACTCGGTCTGGCTGTCAGCCAATTCTTCCGAACTCAATGCCTTTTCGTTTTGCTTATAAACGTCGCGCGTCACTTCGTAAGCTCCGTACTTGCGCATGTACTGGAGAGGAGTCAGTCCCTCTTTCTTCGCCGCGTCGGGCAAGCCCGGAACCGAGTGATCAAAAATCCAGCCGTAGTATTCGTCGACGGTGAGCTTTTTTCCTGGTTGGTTCGGCGATTCGAAATATTGACGAATCCCCATCGATCCATCGGGATCAATCGCCCAACTCAGATTGATCCAGAACTCGTCTTCCTCCCAAACTTCGCCCGGATTCGCCTGGTAGGTGTACTCGAACTTTTCCCCGCTTCTTTCACGTAGCACGCGATTTACGGGCTGGCGGAATCCGATCCATTTCCCTGCGTAAGACTCCTGGCTCATCAGATCGTGACGCTCGGAACTAAAGCCCATAGGCAGAACGTAATCGGCGAACCATGCAGTCTCGCTCCACGTCGGAGTCAGGGCGGCATGCAGCCCGATTTTCTCTTCGTCGCGCAGCATCTCGATCCAAGAGAAGCCATCGGGATAAGTCCACACGGGGTTGACCACGCGCGTGAAGTAGGTTTCGATTTTTCCGCGCCCTTCTTTCAGAAAATGTGGCAGCAGGAATGACATCTCGTGCGTGCACAGCGGCCACTCGGGTGGATAGAGGAGTTCGTTCCACCGCTTCTGCGGCGGCGGCACTTTGAAGGGCTTTGGAACAAATTTATTCCACGCGTTCGGATTGTGCCCGCCTTCGGTTCCGACCGATCCCGTCAGCACGTGCAGCAGCGTCAGCGCCCGCGCCGGCTGCCAACCACCGAGATTGCCTGATGCGCTTCCGCGCCAGAGATGCGAGGCGAAGCGAGTGCCTGCCGCTGCGATCTCGCGCGCAATTCTGACGATCGTCTCAGCTTTAACTCCACTTTCCTTTTCAGCGAATTGGGGCGTGAATCTCGCGTAATGTTTTCTTAGCGCCTGGATTGCAGTTTCAAAGCTTTGCCCCTGGGCTTTGAATCCGTCGACTTCGAGTTCTTCCCAGTTCGTCCATTTGCGCATGAAATCGGCATCGAACCGATTCTCGTCAAGAATTACTTTCGCCATCGCGAGCAGAACCGCAGCCTCAGTGCCGGGATAGGTTGGCATCCAGTAATCCGCCATGCTCGCCGTGTTCGAGAGACGCGGATCCATCACGGCCAGCTTCGCGCCTGCCATTTTTCCGTCGATGATGCGCTGCGCATGCGGATTGAAATAGTGGCCGGACTCGAGATGCGCCGAGAGTAACAAAATGAAGCGCGAATTGGCATGGTCGGGCGACGGACGATCCGCGTAGTGCCAGAGCAAATAGCCAAGACGCGCCGAGGATGAGCAGACGTTTGTGTGCGAGTTATGGCCGTCGATGCCCCACGCCTGCAGCGTGCGCTCCATAATGAAGTCGTGCCCGGGGCGGCCGACGTGATACATGACTTCTTCGCCGCGCCCTTCTTGAATTGCCTTGCGAATGCGAGCGGCAAAAGTTTCAAGCACCTCATCCCACGTTGTTCGAGCCCACTTCCCATCGCCTCTTGCCCCGACTCTTTTCATCGGATAAAGCACGCGGTCAGGATCGTGAATCTGATTGATCGTCGCTGGACCCTTCGCGCAAAGCCGGCCGCGACTCGCCGGATGCATGGGATTCCCTTCGAACTTCGCGACTTCTCCCGTCGCTTTGTCGACATATGCCAGTAGGCCGCAAGCTGACTCGCAGTTGAAGCACACCGTCGGGACCAGTTGATAGTGCTTCTCGACGCGACGGGGCCACGCTTCCGGATCGAGTTCGACCCAGTCGTCCCACTTCTCCACCGGAGGACAGTAGGCGAGGTGGCTGCCATCGCGCTTGAAATCGGTCATCGAAAAATCTCCATACCTTAACTGTTGGGCACGCTCTGCCCCGCCATCACGAAACACCACTCAAATGCCAGCAAGCCGAGCAATGAAAGGCCGGCGGATACAGCTCCGAACGCATAGTTGTCTTGCGCAATCGCAAGCACAAGCAGAATGAGAGGCAGAACGCCTCCTATCAGAATCGCTCCGCCCCAGAACCACGTTTTGAATGGACCATGCGTGATCAGGCGCGCGGCGTAGGCGGAGTTATCCGTCGCATGAGGCATCGAAAATTCGGCTGCGGCGATTAGCAGGTGAAATGCAAGTGTGATTATGAGTGCAATTCTTGCGATGGATAGTGCAGCACTCGATCCACCCAGCGGATCCGGTAACATTGCCAGCACCGCCGCTCCGCACATCAACGCTTGCACGATCAAATGGACCGGCAAAAGTGGGGTCTGCCAGAGATCGCGTCCTTCGCATTGTCCGAACAAAAAAGCGGTGTAGACCGCAGCCAGGAATCCAACGAGCACCGTAGGCCACAGGAGCGCCGCGGTCATCGCGCTTAAACTCAGCACCGCCCCGAGCCAGAACAAGCCTGCCAGCCCGCTGTAGGTGATTAAAATGAACGCTCCGCGAGCCAGCCACGATTTTGTTTGGGGCGTGAACACGACCCTCAGAAATCGCGATTTGTGTTCCAGATCGCAGACAAGCAATCCCGTGGTTATCGCTGTAAAGATCAAGGCGATGGTCGAAAGAACGACGTCCCGAAGGCGATCCGCCCCTACCCATCCAAACAACATCGCGAATGCCGGAATAGCCAGGGCTCCCGACCCGATCGCCTTGGTCCAGCAATAAAAAGGAACTTGCCATCCCCACGGACGCGAGTGCGAAACGTCGTACGTCGCCAGTGCATTCTTCTGCAGCAATGGACTGTCCGTCGGATAAATAGCCCCGCCACCGTGAATGCTCTCATTGCGTTGCGACCACATGTACATCGATTCGTGTCGCGCCGCGGTTGGCACGATCGCACTTTCGTCGGCATCGATGTAGTAGAGCTTCGGACGAGTCCCCTGCTCCGGTTTACGAACTCGCACCGGCTCTCGAGCCAGTAGTTGCGCGATCTCTCCATCGGCATCGAGATCGCCCGCAATGATCGCGTGTTCCGGACAGACCACAACGCAAGAAGGTTCTAAGCCAACTTCCGTTCGATGCGCGCAGAAATGGCATTTGGCTGCGGTGCCTTCATCGGGATCAATGTAAATGGAGTCGTAGGGGCAGGCTTGCATGCAGGCTTTGCAGCCGATACATCGTTCGGAACTGAAATCGACGATGCCGTCCTTGCGCTGATACATCGCCGTCACCGGACAGATGGTGACGCACGGAGGGTTCTCGCAATGATTGCAGCGCGTGACCTGAAAAACCCGGCGGGTGTTGGGGAACGTCCCCTTCTCGACGTATTTCACCCACGTGCGGTTCACCGTGAGCGGGACGTGATTCTCGGTTTTGCACGCCACGGTACAAGCGTGGCAACCGATGCACTTACGATTGTCGATGATGAATCCGTATCGCATCCGGAAGAGATTTTCCCGAGTCCCCAAAATGCCTGGCGGCTTGGGTATTGTATCTGACGGGCGGTTTCGGGCTATTGACGCCCTTGAGACGATGCCCCCGTCCTCATATGTTTCCGCTGTTTCATGTATAGCACTTTTGACGGGATTTCCTGGAGTCTAAGCTACAATTCATGGTGCATTTCACCAACAAGATACGAACCGACCGGCGCGTTGCGCCGGCAACACTTCGTGTGAAACAAGTCCTATGACCTCTGAGATGGCGACCGGCGCTCTTTCCTCTCTCGACGACAAGAAAGTTTTCTACAACCGCTTTCTGCTGATCGTGGCCGGACTCGGCGGCCTGCTCTATGGAGTCGATGTCGGCATCGTAGCCGGGGCTCTCCCTTATTTGGAGGCCACCTCTGGTTTCACATCCGGTCAGCTCTCGATCGTCGTAGCCGCCGTCCTGCTCGGAAGCGTGATCTCGACTTTATTCGCGGGCATGCTTGCCGACTGGATGGGCCGCCGATCGCTGATGGCCGTCAGCGGCCTGATGTTTGTGGTCAGCATTCCGACCATCGCGCTGTCGCACGGCTTTCAGTCGTTGGTCGCCGGACGTCTGCTGCAAGGCGTGAGCGGCGGACTAATCGGAGTTGTTGTTCCGCTCTATTTGGCCGAATGTCTTACCGCCTCGGATCGCGGTAAAGGTACCGGCATTTTTCAATGGCTGCTGACTCTAGGTCTCGTAACGGCGGCCGCACTGGGCCTCTACTTCAGTTTTCGTGTCGATCAGGTGGCTAAACTCGCAGACGCGGCACAACTGCTCGCGTTTAAGGACACGGCATGGCGACGAATCTTTTGGGTTTCTCTGCCTCCGGGAATTCTGTTCGTCATCGGCAGCTTGATGGTTGCCGAATCACCGCGCTGGCTTCTGCGCCGAAAGAAAGAAGAAGCCGCGCAAGCCGCGCTGCTCCGGTCCCGGACCAGCGCCGAGGCCGCAGTCGAATTTCGAGAGATGCAGGATGTTCTGGCCGCCGAGAAGAAAAAATCGGCCACTGGAAGCCAGGTTAAAGAGTCTCTGCTGCGCCGCAAATACGTAATTCCGTTCATCCTTGCTTGCATCATTCTGGCTTTCAACCAGGCGACAGGCATCAACTCCATCATCGGCTACAACGCAAATATCCTGCTGCAGAGCGGCTTGTCCGATTTCGCGGCGCATTTCGGTTATCTGATTTTCCAGATCATCAACTTCCTCGTGACTCTCTGCGGCGTCATGCTGGTGGACCGGAAAGGCAGGAAGTTTTTGCTCTCGGTCGGTACTGGTGGAATCATTGCCTCGATGATCTGCACGGGCTTACTTTTCCTCGGAAACGAAAAACATCGAGTCGACGTGCGGGAGGCCGTGCAGTCCCGGATCACGCCCGATCAGAAACTCACCTTGACCTATAGTGCTCCGGTTGCGGATCAACTTTTGCGGCAAAGTGGTAATGCGATCATCGATCGCGCTACATCGCTCGTCATCATTTATTCCTACGGGGATTTCCGGGCCACGAGCCAGGTCGTGCGTTCCAACGATGCGGCCACAAAGCCAATCGACCTTAACCGCGACATCGTCCCAGCGAACAAAGTCATTGCATTTTTCTCGAATCCTTTCGGAAACCTTGATGCCGCGCGCCAAGCCCCATTGACGATCGACAAAGCGCTCATCAGTCCCGTGCCCAATGCGCGTAATGGATGGTTAGTGGCCGTTAGCTTATACATTTTCATGGCGTTTTACGCGGTTGGACCGGGTGTATGTGTCTGGCTGGCGCTCTCGGAATTGATGCCGACTCGCATTCGCTCCAACGGCATGAGCATCGCTTTGCTCCTGAATCAGGCCGTTGCGACATTTATTGCTGCGATATTCTTACCCACCGTCGGCAAATACGGATACTCCACGATGTTTTTCGGCTTTGCTGGTTGTACTGTGATTTATTTCGTTACGGCCACGTGGTTCCTGCCTGAAACAAAAGGCAAGACGCTGGAGGAGATCGAAGCGCACTTCGAGGGTGCAAAAGCATAATTAGCGGGGCCGACACCAAATGATTGGTTAATTCCTGAAGCAACGGAACAGATTTCGAACTGATTATGAGTCCTACGAACAATACGGATACCGCACCGAATCAGACCCACTCCCACGCGATGCTCCGCGAGATTTATGAGCAGCCCGCGGCCATTGCGAAAACAATCGACAAGCACCTCAAGGAAGACATCATCTTTCCGGAAGAACTTCTTCCGCTAGAAAGCGCGCTGCGTACATTCGAGAAGCTGATCATCGCGGCCAGCGGATCGAGCCGACACGCTGGTCTCGCCGGTGAAATCATGATCGAGGATCTCTCCGGAGTCGCTGTCGACGTGGAATATTCCAGCGAGTACAGCTACCGCTCGACTCACGCCGCCGTCGATCCGATCGTCATGGTCATCACGCAGTCGGGAGAAACCGCCGATACGATCGCCGCCCAACGCGAGGCTCTGACGCGCGGCGTGAAGACGGTTGCGGTCTCAAACATGCCCGGCACCACGATTGTGCGAGAGGCCGGAGCGGCATTAATCACGGGCGCCGGGCCTGAAGTTTCGATTCCTGCAACCAAAAGCTTCACGACTCAGGTCGCGATTCTTTACTTGATGGCACTGTTCCTGGCGCGCAAGCGCGGCAGAATGACTTCGGAGGTGACGCGGTCTTATCTTCAGCGATTGATGCGTCTTCCGGATGCGATTGAAAAGAACCTCTCGATTTGGGACGGCCTGGCGGAAAAATTTGGCGAAATCTACTGCAAGGCCGAGAAGTTTCTCTATCTCGGCAGGGGCGTGCATTATGCCATCGCCCGCGAAGGCGCGCTGAAACTCAAGGAAATCTCCTACGCGCACGCCGAGGGATATCCGGCGGGAGAGTTAAAGCACGGCCCCAATGCCCTGGTCGACGAGCAACTCCCTGTTGTCGTGCTGGCCACTTGCGATCATCGCGATCCCGATTCCGTCTTGCGTTATCGCCGCACGCTCGACGTAATGAAAGAAGTCCGATCGCGCAAAGGACAACTTGTCACGGTCGCCACCGAGGGCGACAAAGAAATCAGCGACATTGCCGACCATGTGTTCTATGTGCCCCCGACTACCGAACTCCTTCTGCCGATCGTCGAGGTCATTCCGCTGCAATTGTTCGCCTACCACGTGGCTGTGAAAAAGGGATACAACGTGGATCGCCCGCGCAACCTCGTGAAAGCGGTGGTCACGGAATAGGCTTGTGGCGCCGGCGATACTCGGTGCCATGAGAAACTCTGCCCTCTTCTTTCAACTGTTACAATTTCTCTTCGGCCAGCAGCAGAGATTCCCATTCATTCCGCCGTTCCAAGTTCAACGCGGAAGGAACAATCCGAAGTGTCTGACCGATCATTGATACCCAAGCGCCATGAAATGTCCCTTTTGCGGATTTGAGAACGACAAAGTTGTGGACTCGCGTGAAAGCAAGGAAGCCGATTCGATCCGTCGGCGGCGCGAGTGCCTCAAATGTGGAAAACGATTCACCACCTACGAGCGCATCGACGAGATTCCTTACATGGTCGTTAAGAAAGACGGTCGCCGGGAAAAATTTGACCGCCAGAAAGTGCTCAATGGGCTTTTGCGAGCCTGCGAGAAGCGTCCGGTACCGATCAGCAAACTCGAGCAGATTGTGAACGAAGCCGAGTCATTCGTGATCGAGTCGCCAGAACGCGAACGCAAGACCAGCGAACTCGGAGAGCTGATCATGAATCGCCTGCGCCGCTACGACAAGGTCGCCTACGTGCGCTTTGCCTCGGTGTACCTGGATTTTAAGGACGTGAAAGAGTTTATGAACGAGTTGAAAGATCTGGTGAAAGTGAAAGCACAGTAAGCTCGTTGCGTCTTGAATAGAAATGCGCAGATCCTTCGCTTTGCTCGGGATGACAGCCACAATTTGCAGCCTGTACCTGGGACTCGTGCAGCTCTGAATTTTTCTTGAGGAATAAATACGCATGGCTCATAAAGTAACGCTGATTCCCGGCGACGGAATCGGCCCGGAAGTCACCAACGCCACGGTGCGGATCCTGGAAGCGACCGGGGTGAAGTTTGAATGGGAGACGTTCGCCGTCGGTGCCAAGGCCTACGAGAAATCGGGCGAATACATCCCCAAAGAATTGATTGAATCCCTGGAGCGTACGCACGTCGGCCTGAAGGGTCCCGTTACGACTCCCGTCGGCGGCGGATTTCCCAGCATCAACGTAGCGCTTCGCAAGAAGTTCGAGCTCTACGCAAATTTTCGCCCCATCCGGAATCTTCCTCACATACCAACCCGCTATCCGGATGTCGACCTGATCATCGTCCGCGAGAACACCGAGGGACTTTACTCCGGACTGGAACACGAGGTCGTGCCGGGAGTCGTCGAGAGCCTGAAGATCATGACCGAAAAAGCGTGCACCCGAATCGCAAAATTCGCTTTCGAGTATGCGCGCAAGAACCAACGCAAAAAGATTCACGCCGTTCATAAAGCGAACATCATGAAGATGTCCGATGGACTATTTCTGCGCTGTGCGCGAAACGTAGCGAAAGGCTATCCGGAGATCACCTACGGCGAGCACATCGTCGATAACACCTGCATGCAGCTGGTGATGAATCCCTATCAGTACGACATGCTGGTAATGGAAAATCTGTACGGCGATATCCTGTCGGACCTATGCGCGGCTTTCGTCGGCGGCCTCGGATTCGTCCCCAGCGCAAATCTCGGAGATGACTGTGCGATTTTTGAAGCTGTTCACGGTTCAGCCCCTGACATCGCGGGCAAGAACCTGGCGAATCCGACCGCCCTGTTACGGTCGGCATTGCTGATGGTGCGGCATCTCGGAGAACATGACGCATCCACCCAGATTCGTAATGCACTGGAGCGCGTCTACCGGCATCCCGAAAAATTGACGCGTGATATCGGAGGCAAAGCTGGCACGTCGGAGTTCGCCGACGCCGTGATCGCCGAAATGCAAGCTGCCAGTTAAGTGACCTAAGCTGCTCCAGACTGACTCCGTTTCGGCAGCAAGAACGAGAACGGCCTTGTGATCAGTTCGTGGCGCACTTCCTTCAGGAAGTGCTTGGCTCGCTCGTCAGCAACATCTCTTGCACGAATCGCGAGCAGGAAGCTCAGAATAAACGACGTCGAGATATTCAAGACTCCGATCAGTACAATTCCCGATAAAGAAGCAATCAGGTCAAAGCGAGTCAGCCCGCCGTAGAACAGCATTCCATCAAGAGCGTACCCAAGGCTCGCCGCAGAA